>OJCB01000951.1_pt1 | contig 10291 bp, 4 predicted proteins | sample 1591501 | NCBI WGS metagenome assembly OJCB01 (sample SAMN05416813, study PRJEB24817) | seawater metagenome | isolation source: Sea water | place: Canada:Atlantic | collected 2013-07 | reverse complement strand
TCAAGCAGAAGACGGCATACGAGATCAGCCTCGGTCTCGTGGGCTCGGAGATTGTGTATAAGAGACAGGTTGAAGGCGCTGTGTCCGTATTCTCTCCCTCCGACGACAGCACGCAGCGCGCCGGATCCATTCTCGAGAACGATACTGGCTCCCTGTAAATATTTCGGTTCGCCGTCGATGTAGCTGCCGAACTTCGGATGAGTGTAGCCATCCAGCGCTTCAATCGAGCGAAGACCGCGTTCCATTGCTGCTTCAGCCTCCTGCTGGACACGCGCATCAAAAGTGGTTCGCACCGTCAATCCTCCCGTGGTGGAGAAGGCGGGAAGCAGGTCGTTCAGTTTTCGTTCGATCATGGCGAACATGTAGGACTGCCGGGTGACTTTCGAATTTGCCTGCAAGTATTGCATCCATTGCGCCTGAGGAAGAACCCTTGGGACCACGACTCGCGCTGCTTCGGCCTCTTCGGCCGTGATAGTTCCCTCATTGACCATTCGGGCGAGGGTCGTTCGCATTTCCCGAACCGAAGCATTGGGATGGCGAAAGGGAGAGAATCCGTTTGGTGCCCGAATGATCCCGGCAACCATAGCTGACTCGGAGAGATTCATCTCGACGGCTCGCTTTCCAAAATATCCCTGAGCGGCCTGTTCGATTCCGTTCATGCCTGTTCCGAGAAAGACGCGATTTACGTACTGATAGAGAATTTCCTCTTTAGTGAAATTCTTTTCAATCCGTCGGGCGAGGGCCATTTCGAGAAGCTTCCGCTCGTAGCTCTTTTCCGTGAGATTGAAAGTCATCCGGGTGAGCTGCATGGTGATGGTGCTGGCTCCCTGGGCGAGGCGTTTCTCTTTGAAGTTACGAATCCAGGCACGGACCAGCCCGACATAGTCAACTCCACCGTGAGTGTTGAAACGGGAATCCTCTCTCGCGATGAGTGCGTTCAGAAAGTGAGGGGAGATTTGATCCAGCGGGACCGGCATTCCGACTTCCTCCCCGTGGAGGTACCCCATCAACTGCCCGGCTCCATCGAGAACCCGGGATTCAATCGGGATTCGGCCGACTACAGAGAGCTCATAGTCGGAGGCCTTCCTTTCGTAATGAAAGAGAATCATCAGAGCGAGGATTCCTCCAAGAACAGCCCAGAAAGCGGCAAGCACAAAAAGGAAGCGCGTCACCGGATGGCGTAAAAGCCAACGCTTCAGTGTCATCGGCTCCGGTTGTGTCTTTTTAGGGATACGTCGCTTCGATGTGCTCTTTTTCTTTAGGGGCATGTGGCGTGGCAGAACTCAGGTGGAGGTAAGAATCAGCCGAACCGAGTCGACCCGGAGACGGGCTTCACCGATGTAGCTTTCCAGCGCATCGCGCTCCTCTTTCGCGAGAGTGATCTCGGAATCTCTGACAGGGTGCCCCATTTCTTTGAGTCGAACAAGTCGATCAATTTCGGTTCCGAGTTGCTCTGACATATCCTCGATAGCCTTTTTGCGAAGCTTGGCGGCCTGCTTTTCGCAATGCTCGGTGGCGGTATCAAGAAGCGGGGGAATTGTCGCCTTGAGAGCTTTTGATTTTTCCCGAAGGAAATTGGAAGGACCCGGGCGGCCGTTCGCACGGATGCGCTCGACGGGGAAATCTTCGGTCCGGTTCCCGCCTTTTTGATCAATGATATGGCGGATCGGATGCGGCGGGAGAAAACGGTCGGCATGCAAATGCCGCGGAGCTACGCATTCGAGAACGGAAACGGCTTCGATGAGGAGCAATTGCTCGCCAGCTTTCTCCAGACGGAAAAATCCAGAGTTTCCGTGATCGGTCGACAGCAGGCTTTCAATCGCGCTGAAAACCATGGGATGATCTGCGGAGAGAAAAGTAATGTCTTCACGAGTCAGGGCGACATTTCGATCGAAAGTGACCGATAGCCCTTCTTCCGGAAGGCCGGGGAAGGCTTCGGCGGAAAAGAGATGTTCGGGAAGAAGAACGTAACTGCGATCATCGAGATCTTCGACCGTGACTCCAAAATGATCACACAATTTCAGAACCAGAAACTCGAGGCGGTTGTCGTCGTCGAGATCCTGAATCTGGGAAACGAGAGCCTGTCCCTGATCCGGATCAAAGGAGCTCATTTCGAGAAGGTGATCGCGACCTTCTTCCAGCTCCCGATCGATTTTCTTTTTGAACTCGCGGGTATTGTCGAGAAGGTCGGGAAGGCCGGACTCGCGTTCTGTCGCGTCTGCTTTGGAGAGTTGTTTAATCTTTTCGCGAAACTCCCGACAGATAGCACCGGCGCCGTGGAGGGTGTTTTCAAAAGCTCCGAGCCCGTTGTGATACCAGAGCGCTTTGAGTTCCTCTTCACTTCCTTCAATGAAGGGAACATGGATGTGAATTTCTTCGGTCTGACCGATCCGGTCGAGGCGGCCGATTCGCTGTTCGAGCAGGCCCGGGTCTTCCGGCAGATCAAAAAGAACGAGATGATGAGCAAACTGGAAGTTTCGCCCTTCAGATCCGATTTCAGAACAGAGCAGGATTCGGGCTCCCATTTCCTCCATCGCGAAATAGGCAGCGTTCTTGTCGCGTTGCAGAAGGCTCAAGCCTTCGTGGAAAAGAGAAGCCGACGAACTGATCCGTTCGCGGAGAGCCTCCTCAATCTTTTCCACCATTTCGCGAGCGTGGGCAATAAGGAGAAATTTCTCCTCGGGGAAATCTTTCAGTAATTCGACCAGCCAGTCGACCTTCGCGGTAAACGCTTCTTCGTCGCTGTCCGTGGAATCGAGTGGAGAAAGCTGAGCGTGTCGTTTTGGGAAATTCCCCAGAACCAGTCGGCGGTTACGGAAAAGAACCCGGCCGGGCCCGTGGAGATCGGTCAGGGCAGCACATACCGCCATCCGAATGGTGGAAGTGTCATTTTCTTCCAGATTCTTTGCCTTCTCTTCTCCAAGCAAATCGGAGACCTGTTTGAGCGCCTTTTTGGTGAGCTTCTTCTCACTCCGCAGTAAATCGGCGAGATCAGAAACCTCGTGATAGCCTTTTGATTCTTTGATGAATTCTTTGAGATCGGAAAATCTTGCAGGATCGAGCAAACGCAGCCGCGCAAAGTGCCCCTCGCGCCCGAGCTGTTCAGGCGTTGCTGTCAAAAGAAGCAGGCCTTCCGAATTTTTTGCGATCGCCTCAACCGCTTCGTATTCGGGACTGGAAGATTCCGACGACCACTCGAGGTGGTGAGCTTCGTCTACAATGGTAAGGTCCCATCCTCCTTCAGCTGCCTGTTTGGCCCGCTCCGGGTTCCCCGCCAGCCAGGAAGTCGCGCAAAGGATCAGTTGGTCGTCGAAAAACGGGTTGATGTCTTTCTTCTCACCTTCTTCCTCACCGCCGGTCACGATGGAAACCGCACGTTCCTCATCGTAGATTGCAAAAGTCATTGCGAAGCGGCGATAAAGCTCGACGAACCACTGATTCACCAGCGCGTCCGGAACAAGAATGAGAATGCGGTTGGCGCGACCGCTCAGATGGAGACGGTTTAAAATCAAACAGGCTTCAATCGTTTTCCCCAGGCCAACCTCGTCTGCCAGCAAAACCCGTGGCGAATGCCTGTTTGCGACTTCCTCGGCAATGAACAGCTGGTGGGGGATCAAAGAAATGCGTCCGCCGACAAGACCGCGGACTTGGCTGGATCGACCCTCGCTTCGGTTCCGGAGAGCAGATTGGCGGAGACTCCAGAGGCGTGGGTCATCATTGACTCCGGAAAGCAAGCGCTGCTCAGGGCGCTGCACACTCATGGTGTCGGAGAGGGCGCTTTCAGCCAATTCGTTGCCTTCGCTGTCGATGTAAATGAGAACCTTTGCCTCTACCCGAACCTCGGCAACGACGAACGTTTTTCCGTCCTGATCCTTCACCGTGTCTCCGACTTCAAAAGCAACGCGCCGCAGCGGAGCATTGCGAGACGCATAGGTAATTGTTTCACCAACCGCAGGATAATGCACCTGCACCTGTGCCTGAGTGGCAGTGATGATCAGTGCAAGGCCATATTCGGCCTGCATTTCACTGATCCAGCGTTGTCCCGGAGCAAACTGGGACGGATCAATATTATCTGTCTGATGACGCGAAGCTTTCATTGAAAAAGGTCGGCGGCCAATCTTAGCCGGTTTCCTCAGATGCGCCACCATTCTAAACCGGAAAATTGATCTCCACCTCTATCGAATGAACAATGTGTGCTTAGCGATTCAACCCTGTTCTGATAGTTTTTCCAAATTCGGAGAATCAAATATCGATAGAAATGATGTTTCCAGTCTGATTATCGATGCGGATTTCTTTAGCAAGCGTGCTATTCTGAAAATGAACCAAGCTTGTTTTTGAAATGGAAGAACTAAATTTTCTCATGATCGGCGTTGTCATCATTTTGATGATCATTTCGCTGGCAAAGGCCGGGGGAGCCCGGAAAAAGATCGAAGAGCTGAGTAAAGAGCTCAAATTTCTCAGAGGCCAATTACAAGGAGGGGGTGCCCAACCCGCTAAGACGGAACAGGATCAGACCCCTCCGGCTCCAGATTCTGAGCCTGTCGAGGAACCAAAACCGGACACCACGAATGTCGAAGTGCCTGCCTACAGTGGCGCAGCTCCTCCTCCCATTCCCAACAGTGCAGCAGCAGTCTCCACACCGGTCGCTCCGCCGAAGCCTCTGAAAGAACCCGGTAAATTTGAAACTGCTGCCAGTGAGATCATTGGAAAAATCTGGAACTGGATAGTCGTCGGCGAAGAGCATCGCCCCGAAGGCGTTTCCATGGAGTATGCCATCGCGACGAACTGGCTGCTGCGTATCGGTGTTCTCATTCTGGTCGTCGGCATCGGATTCTTTCTGAAATACTCCATCACCCAGGGGTATCTCGGACCCATGGCCCGGGTAGGGCTGAGTGTTCTGGCTGGCGTTGGTCTGATTGTAGGCGGCCTGCGCCTTTTTGGTGGTCGCTACGGATTGCTGGGTCAGGGATTGGCCGGAGCTGGATTTGCCACTCTCTATTTCAGTTTCTACACGGCTCAGTCGCAGGGGTATGAAATTCTCGGGGCGATACCCTCCTTTGCACTGATGGCGTTGGTGACGGTGGCTGCCGGATTTATTGCGGTTCGCTTCAACTCTCTGCTTGTTGCTATTCTCGGATTGCTTGGCGGTTACGGAACTCCGATAATGATTTCCACCGGTACTACGACCAGTCCGGTAATACTCTTCAGCTATATGATCCTTCTTGGATGCGGTGTTCTCTTTATCGCTTCAAAACGCGATTGGCGCCTGCTCCACTATCTTAGCTTCGCCGCAACCTGGTGCATCACTGCCAAAGTCACCCGGGAACTCTTTAAGCCGGACCTTTTCCAGGAGTTCATGCCATTTATCGTTGGTTTTTTTATTCTGTTTTCCACGATTACGTTTATCTATCATCTAGTGAACAGGAAAAAGTCCACTCTTCTTGAGCTGCTCTTTTTGTTTCTTAACAGCGGAGTCTTCTTTGCTTTCAGTGTCTACTATGTAAAAGAAACCTATAGTCAGGAGGCAGTCGCGTGGGTCACTTTGAGTTTGGCGGTGTTCTACATTGCCCACATCTACTTCTTTCTCTCCCGCCGGATCATTGATCGTGGGATTCTTCTGAGCTTTATTGGTCTCGCTTCCTTCTTTGTGGCAATCACTCTTCCGCTGGTTCTGTCCGATGCATGGATTACGGTGAGCTGGGCGCTGCAGGCTTTTGTCATGATCTGGATAGCTTCACGGCTCAAGAGTGAGTTTCTGCGGCAGACCGCCTACATCCTCTACGGGATCGTCTTTTTCCGCTTTCTCACTTTCGATCTGGGAACGCAGTTTCGCAGTGCCGGTCCGGTGGAGGGCGAATACTTGAAGGGGCTGCTGGGGCGTCTCATTGCCTTCGGAGTCCCCATCATTTCATTTATGGCGGCGACCCGGCTTTTTACGATTCCGAAATCCGATGAGGAAAGTGAATACGCCGTTGTCGATGCGAATGATGTGAAGGGATGGATCGGCAGTGGGAAGGCGACCAAGTTTTTCTTCTGGGGTGTTGTCGCCCTGGCATTCTTCTACCTGAATCGTGAGGTGGTTTACAGCATTGGGCATTTCTACAAACCTCTGATGCTGCCGACAATGACACTGCTGTGGCTGGGGGTTTGTGTGGCTCTCCTGTTTCGATCGCTCACCAGCACAGCGGCAACTGCAGCGAAAGTATTTCTGTGGATTTTTACCGCAGCGACAATCATCAAAGTCTTTTTCGTTGATCATTTCTTCTGGAACCCAAACTTCAACAGTGCTTTCACCAAAAACGAACTGATCAGCGGTTTCGGGATGCGCTTCCTGGATTACGGAGCGGTGATTGCTCTGGTTCTACTCGCCTGGAGGGTCTACAAAAAGCAGGGGGACGGTCGGGCGATGGCGGCAACCTTCGGGTATGTCGGCCTGGTTTTGGCGTTTATCTATTCCTCTCAGGAGGTTTGGACTGTGTTGTCTGAATTTCTGCGCGGTTTCCGCATGGGCGGCATCTCAATATTCTGGTCGCTGTTCGCGCTGGGCTTATTGCTTGCAGGTATCTTGAAACAAGTCACCCCGCTGCGATGGGTGGGGCTGTTGCTGCTTTCCGGTGTTGTGCTGAAAGTATTCTTTATAGATCTGGCCGGTTTGGATCAGCTCTTCAGAATTATTGCCTTTATTGTTCTCGGAATCGTTGTTCTGGTCTGCTCATTTATCTATCTCAAATACCGTTCGTCGTTCGAAACGGGGGATAAGCTTGATGCCGGTGAGTAGGCGGAAGAAAATTGTTATTAGAATCAGTCAGTATGAAAAGTATCTATATTATTTTGTTCGTCTATAGCTGCAGTGGATTGCTGCATGCTTTCGAAGAATCGTCTTTTTCCCACTACAAAGAAGTGAAGGTTGCTTTAGCAGAAGAGGGGATTGCTTCCGTTCTGCTCGACAGTGAAATCTTCGATAGGTCGAATGACGATTTTGCGGATGTCCGGGTCGTGAATGTCGAGGGGGTTGCTCCCGTGGAAACTCCCTGGGATCTCGAGCGTGTCGAGATAAGGAAGCGTCCGGGCCGTCGCGAAATTTCGACCGAGAAGGTCTCATTCTCGGAAGGAAATGGAAACCGGCTCGAGATTACGGTAAAATTGACTGACAAGAAATTGATACCGAATCGTCTTACGATCGCGACGCCCTTGAGCAATTTTGAAAGACGGGTGCAAGTGTTTGGCAGCGACGATGGAAGTAATTGGATTGAGCTTGTTGAAAGTGCTCTGATCTTCGATTATTCCCGTTTCCTCGATTTCCGTCGCACGAGCGTGGAGATTCCTCCGAATTCACACGAGTTTCTGCGGGTCGTGATTGACGGAGCTGTTGAGAATCTGGTTTCCCCTTACCGCGAAATTTCGAAGTCGATCGAAGGTGGGGAAGTTACTGAGAAAGAGATCGCTTCTCATCTTTCAACTCGACCGTTCCGAATTGACCGACTGAACTTTCACTTCAGTCCTGACCGAATCGTCGAAGTCGAGACGGGAAGGGAAAATTACCGGGTCAGCGGAATCGAGGTCTCTGAGGACGAAGAGAATCAACAGACGGTCGTGACGATTCTCTCCCTGCGACAACCCTTGACGCATTTTACGCTGCATACGGAAAGTAAGAATTTCAGGAGAGCGGTTCATCTGCAGATTCCTGAATATTCGGAGAACCTGGCCGAAACCAAATGGCGCACGCTCAGTGGTGGGAGCCTTCTTCGATATGATATTGGCAAGGTAAATGAAGAGCGCCTGACCTTGAAGACAGGCGAGCAGCGCCAGTCAGCCTATCGATTGATTATTGAGAACAGAGACAACGCACCTCTCAAAGTTACCGGTGTCTCGACTTCCGGGCCAGGCTACGAGTTGAGATTTCTCTCGGAAGCCAATCAGAAGTATCGGATCTACTACGGGGGAATGGGCAGCGAGGCGAAGCGTCCCTCCTATGATGTCTCGGCATTGAAGGTGGCGAAGGAGAAGGGAGTAAAAGCAGAGACATTTGCAGCTGGACCGGAAAAATCGAACAGTGTTTTTGATGCATCCTTACCGAAATCCGATCAGAGCATTCTGGATAATAAGTGGTTCCTCTGGGGCGCCATTGCTCTGGTTGTGTTGATTTTGATTATTGTGCTATTCCGCGCTGCAAAGCGCATTGAGGAGCTTCCAAGCGAATAAAAAACGCTAAAATTATAATTTTAGCTTTATTAAAGCTGATTTAGCGTGGATAGTGGCCTCATGAAAAATTCAAGAAGTCCAAAATTCCCATTCATGCCCCTGAAGCGGGCAATCGTTCTCCTCCGCAAGATAGCTGTCTTCGAGACAGCAGATTCCGAGGGGCCTTTAACCCGACCGCATCTTTTGAAAGCCCTCGACTATGCAAGCTTTCACGGTGCGGCCATCAAGACTGTGAGTGCCCTGCGTGCTTATGACTTGCTTGTAAAAGATGGAGACGGCGTCTCGATTTCACCGACCGGGAGGACGATTCTGAATCCTGAATCACCGGAAGCCAGGCTCGCTGCTTTGCAAAGGGCCGCGCTTTCCCCTCTGGCCTTCCGCCGGATCTGGAGAAATGCACGTCATGCGACCCAGGAGGAGTTGAATGATCTTCTGCTCGCCCGCAACTTTACGGAAGGCGGAGCCGAACGCGGTAGTACGATCTATCTGAAGAACAGTAAACTGGCGCAACTCGAAGACCTGGAGCTGGAGCCGGTTCTGCCAGAGCGGGGTGGTAAGCCCGGACAGGAGCAGCCCGTTCCCGGGATGAATCGCCCTGGAAGAAAGCGCAGACAGGGGCGACGCGAAGAAGTTGCCAACCATTTGCATCTTCCTCTCAGCACTGGAAAAGCGATCATCCCTACCGGAATCTCGGCTGAGGAATATCAGCTGATGATGAAAACCTTGCGAACCTGGGAGTCGCAGATTGTGAAAAAAGAAGCGGTCTAGCCATTCGCGTCGGGGTGCTTGTGATAGGCGAAAGTGGGAACACTTTCTCCGATCGCAGCGCCGGTTCACCCGCGTCCAGCGGATGCTGGACACTGAACGAGAGGTGCTTCGAAACTCTGCCGAGTTTCGCTACAGTCTGAGGGTCGAGTGCAGGCGTGCTAAGATTCCAGCCTCGCCATCAGATCCTCGGATTCGACCGAGTCTCCTTTACTCACAATGATCTCGGTAACGATTCCGTCGGTGTTGGCAGAAACAGTCGTAAGCATTTTCATCGCTTCCAAAGTGATGATGGGGTCGCCCTCTTTCACTTTGGTTCCGACTTCGGCGTTCACTTCTGTGACCATTCCGGGCATTGGCGCGACGACTTGAAGCGGATCTTTGGAATCTCCTTTCTGTTTCGTCACCAGATCAGCCGGAGTAGCGGATTTGTCATTCACCTGCGACTCGCGCGGCATTCCGTTGAGCTCGTAGAAAACGTTGCGGTTCCCTTCGAGGTCGGCCTCACTGATGCCGATCATTTTGATAAAGAGAATCTTCCCGGGATCGATCTCGATGGAGATTTCTTCTCCGACATTGAGTCCGTAGAAAAAGGAAGTCGACGGCATTCCGGTCACGCGGTCGTAGTCCTTGATAAAGGCCTGAAAATCCTCGAACACCTGGGGATACATCAGGTGACTGTAAAGATCGTCATCTTCAGCAGGTCTTCCCAGTTTTTCTGCAACTTCGGCGCGCACCGCTTCGAGGTCGACTGGATCAGCGAGTTCGCCGGGACGTTTCGTGGTCGGCTCGCGATCACCGAGAACCACCTTCTGCACATCTTTGGGCCAACCGCCGTCGGGTTGTCCGAGACCGCCGGAAAGCATGTCGATTACAGACTCCGGGAAATCGAGTGAACCCGGTTCGAGATCACAAACTTCCGAAGGTTTGATTCCACGAGTGATGAGGAACATGCACATGTCGCCGACTACTTTCGAGCTCGGTGTCACTTTGATGATGTCGCCGAAAAGATGATTCACCTCTGCATAAGTGAGGGCAATCTCCGGCCAGCGGTGACCGAGCCCCATGGCGTTGGCCTGTTCTTTCAAATTGGTGAACTGACCGCCCGGCATCTCGTGGATGTAGACTTCAGCGCTGCCGGCCCGCGGGCTGGTGTTGAAAGGACGGTAAAACTCAAGAACCTCTTCCCAGTAATCCGACATCTCATTAAGCGCATTGAGATCGAGTCCGGTGTCGCGCTCCTGTCCGTCGAGGGCAGCCACGACAGAGTTCAGGCTGTCTCTTATACACATCTCCGAGCCCACGAGACCGAGGCTGATCTCGT
>OJCB01000950.1_pt1 | contig 10293 bp, 8 predicted proteins | sample 1591501 | NCBI WGS metagenome assembly OJCB01 (sample SAMN05416813, study PRJEB24817) | seawater metagenome | isolation source: Sea water | place: Canada:Atlantic | collected 2013-07 | reverse complement strand
ATAGTGATCCGGTGGTTCCGCATGGAAGGGCCATCGCTCAAAGGATAAAAGGTACTCCGGGGATAACAGGCTGATCTCCCCCAAGAGCTCATATCGACGGGGGGGTTTGGCACCTCGATGTCGGCTCGTCACATCCTGGGGCTGGAGAAGGTCCCAAGGGTTGGGCTGTTCGCCCATTAAAGTGGCACGCGAGCTGGGTTCAGAACGTCGTGAGACAGTTCGGTCTCTATCTGCTGTGGGCGTTAGAAATTTGCGTGGATCTGACTCTAGTACGAGAGGACCGAGTTGGACTGACCGCTGGTGTACCAGTTGTTTCGCCAGAAGCACTGCTGGGTAGCTACGTCGGGAAGGGATAAGCGCTGAAAGCATATAAGCGCGAAACCCACCACAAGATGAGATTTCTTTAAAGGGTCGTGGGAGATTACCACGTTGATAGGATACAGGTGTAAAGGCAGTAATGTCATAGCCGAGTATTACTAATAACCCATAGACTTATGTACGCTGTCCCACCTTCGGGTGGGACGACACTCTTTTTTCTATACAAAATTCGATACAATATTACTTTTACTCGTATGTTAACTTTTAGAGTTTAAGCAACTCAAACAGCTTAGGGTGGTTATAGCATTGGGGCTCACCTCTTCCCATTCCGAACAGAGAAGTTAAGCCCAATTGCGCCGATGGTACTGCATTTTATGTGGGAGAGTAGGTCGCTGCCTTTCTTTATACTGATCTAATCAGTATTAATTTAAACCTCATTCTATCGAATGAGGTTTTTTTTTGAAGTATATTTAGATAGCTGTATAAAATATTAATAGATTTATACGTTATAAGTTATAGTTCTTTTTTCCTATCAGGATCTATGAAAAAAATATTTTTTTTAATCTTCCTTGTAAATTCAACCACTATTTTTAGTCAAGTAGGAGGAGAAAGTGTGTTTCAGTTTTTAAATTTAACATCATCTTCTAGACAAGTAGCTCTTGGAGGAGAAGTGTTAACATTAATTAATGATGTAAACCAACCTATTTGGAATCCTTCTGTTATTAATCCAGAATTAGACAAGCAATTATCCGTTAATTATACTAGTTATCTTGCAGGTATAAGTATTGGTTCTGCATCTTACTCTCAAGTTATTAATAGACGTTTTGGAGCTATTCATGGTAGTATTAAATATTTAAATTATGGAACTCTTATAGAAGCAGATGAAAACGGTAATGAAACCGGTACCTTTAAAGCAAGTGATGTAGCTGTTTCTGTTGGTTATGCTTTTAATCTTCCTTGGACAAATGTTTTTATGGGTTTTAATGGGAAGTTAATTAATTCTACAATCAGTAACTTTACATCAAGTGGTATTGCTGCAGATATTGCTGTTTTATATTATAGTCCTTATAAGTCTTATGCTTTTACAATGGTTGCCAGAAACATGGGAACACAAATACAATCATTTGATGGAACAAATGAAAAACTACCTTTCAAAGTAGCTATAGGTGGTTCCTATAAATTAAAATATGTTCCTTTAAAATGGCATCTAACAATAGATAATCTTCAACAATGGAATGTTGCTGTTCCTAATCCATCAAATCAAATAAGTGATTTAGAAGGAAACATTACAGAAGAAAAGATATCATTTTTAACAAATGCCATAAGACATCTTGTTATTGGAGCTGAGCTTTTTCCTGAAAGTCCAATTAACCTAAGAGCAGGGTATAATTTTAGAAGATCTAGTGAGCTAAAATTACAAAACGCAAGATCTTTTAGCGGTATTTCTTTTGGTTTTGGAATAAAAATGAATAAATTAAGGTTCAATTATGCATTTTCAAAATACCATGCAGCAACAAGTGCAAGTACATTTAGTTTACAATTTGACTTAGATAAAAGATAGATGAATAAAAAAATTACAATTGCTATAGACGGGTATTCTTCAACGGGTAAAAGCACTATTGCTAAGCAATTAGCTCATCAGTTAGGCTATGTGTATGTAGATAGCGGAGCGATGTACAGAGCTATGACACTTTTTTCTATGCAACATGGATATATTTCAAGTAATCATTTTGATGTTGTTTCTCTGATTAATAATTTAGACAATGCACACTTAGAATTTATTTACAATTATTCGCTTGGTTTTGGGGAGATGTATTTAAATAAAGTGAATGTAGAGAAAACCATACGAACATTAGAAGTTTCTAATTTGGTTAGTAAAGTATCTGCTATACCCGAAGTTCGAAGAAAACTTGTTGCCATACAAAAAGAAATAGGAAAAAATAAAGCAGTTGTTATGGATGGAAGAGACATAGGAACTGTTGTATTTATAGACGCTGAATTGAAAATTTTTATGACTTCTTCTGCTGAAACAAGAGCACAACGTCGTTTTGATGAATTGATACAAAAAGGAGAGAAAGTTAGCTATAAGGAAGTATATACAAATGTAGTAGAGAGAGATCGAGTAGACACAACAAGGAAAGATTCTCCATTGGTAAAAGCTGAAGGTGCGATAGAAATTGATAACTCAGAATTATCCAAAGAAAAACAATTTGAAATTATTTTAAAATTAGTAGAAGAAAAATTAAGGGATATTTAAATATTTGTGAGTTTGTAATGAAATTTTCCATTTAGGGTTTTTCATTACATACTCTACGATGAGTTCTGTCATTTTTTCTTTTCTACTCCATTCAGGTTGTAAAAATAATTCACAGTTTTTCCCAACTTTAGCAGCATGCTCTTCGGCAAATTCAAAATCACTTTTATTAAAAATAATCATTTTTAATTCATCTGCCTCTTTGTAGACTTCCTCCAAGGGAAGCTTTGTCTTTTTTGGAGACAAACAAAACCAATCCCAAATTCCAGAAAAAGAATAAGCTCCAGAAGTTTCGATATGTGTTTTTAGTCCGTTTTTTCGAAGCATTTTTGTTAAATAGTCCATAGACCACATTAATGGCTCACCTCCAGTAATTACAACAGTATCAGAATATTTTTTTGCATGTTCAACTATTGTATTAGCCAGTGTTGGAGGATGTAAATCTGCATTCCAACTTTCTTTAACATCACACCAATGACATCCTACGTCACAGCCACCAACTCGAATAAAATAAGCAGCCTTACCTGTGTGGTATCCTTCGCCTTGTATTGTATAAAACTCTTCCATTAAAGGAAGCATTTTTCCTTGATCTATTAAGTCTTTTGTTTCTTGATTCATATTACTTCAATTTAAAACTTTTTTTTATAGAATTAAATCGAATACAAATGTAGTTCTTGCAGTTATATTTTCAGTACAAAAAGTTCGATAAACTTTCTTTATTGTTAGAAATATTTTACATGTCAGTTAAAATAATAACTTACGTAGTCTTGTCCTTTTAAAGTATTGTTATTTCTTTTATTTATGTACTTAATGAATAGTATATAGTTTTTAAAATCACATAAATTAAGATCAACATAAAGCTTGATTTAATAGAATTAATATGTACATATGATTATTTTTAGAGAGTAGTATTTAAAATGGTATTTTTTAGAACCTAAAAACTTAATAATCAGTAGAATTTTGTACATTTGCACTCCTTTTTACGATAATAGATTAGAAAAAGGAGTTTTAAGAGCAAACAAACGTATCATATCTCTTTGCGTTAACATCGTTAATAATCTAATTAACAAGAAGATACAAAAACATTTTCAGCATGTCTGAAGAAACAAAAAAACCGGAAGCTGTAGAAGCTCCAGAAGTACAAGAAGTAGCTACTGAAGCTACCGCAGAAACTACAGAAACAGAAACTGTAGAAATTATAGAAACTACACCCGTAGTAAAAGAAGAAACTCAAGAAGATTTTTTAAACAATTTTAACTGGCATAAATACGAAGAAGGTATTGAAGCTGTTGATGAGGCTAAATTAAAAGAGTTTGAAAATGCTTTAGAAGGAACCGTAGGTTTTGTAAAAGAGCGAGATGTTATAGAAGGGTTAGTTATTAGAATAACAGACAGAGATGCAATTATAGATATTAATTCTAAATCTGAAGGAGTTATTTCTTTAAACGAATTTCGTTACAACTCTAGCCTTGCAGTTGGAGATAAAGTAGAAGTTTTAGTAGATAAGAGAGAAGATAGTTCTGGTCAGTTAGTATTATCTCACAAAAAAGCAAGAGTTATCAAAGCATGGGAACGTGTTAATAATGCTCATGAAACAGGTGAAGTTGTTAACGGTTTTGTAAAATGTAGAACAAGAGGTGGTATGATTGTAGATGTTTTCGGAATTGAAGCATTTTTACCAGGTTCTCAAATAGATGTGAAGCCTATCCGTGATTACGATCAATATGTAGAGAAAACAATGGAATTCAAAGTGGTGAAAATTAACCATGAATTTAAAAATGTTGTTGTATCTCACAAAGCACTTATTGAAGCAGATATTGAAATTCAAAAGAAAGAGATTATCGGTCAATTAGAAAAAGGACAAGTATTAGAAGGTATTGTAAAAAATATTACTTCTTATGGTGTCTTTGTTGATTTAGGTGGAGTAGATGGATTAGTTCATATTACAGATTTATCATGGTCTAGAATCAACCATCCAAATGAGGTGGTAGAATTAGATCAAAAATTAAACGTTGTAATCTTAGACTTTGATGATAGTAAGTCTAGAATTCAATTAGGATTAAAACAATTATCATCTCATCCTTGGGATGCTTTAAATGCTGATCTTAAGATTGGAGATAAGGTAACTGGTGAAGTTGTTGTAATTGCAGATTATGGAGCATTTGTAGAAGTATCTGAAGGAGTTGAAGGACTTATTCATGTTTCTGAAATGTCTTGGTCTACACATTTACGTTCTGCTCAAGATTTCGTAAAAGTTGGAGACAAGGTTGAAGCTCAAATCTTAACATTAGATAGAGACGAACGTAAAATGTCTTTAGGGATGAAGCAATTACATCCAGATCCATGGACAGATATTACTAAAAAATACCCAGTAGCTTCAACGCATACAGGTACTGTAAGAAATTACACAAATTTTGGTGTATTTGTTGAATTAGAGGAAGGAATTGATGGATTGGTATATATTTCTGATTTATCTTGGACTAAGAAAATTAAGCATCCATCAGATTTTGTAACTGTTGGTGATTCTTTAGAAGTTCAAGTATTAGAATTAGACGTAGAAGGACGTAAGTTAAACTTAGGTCATAAGCAAACTCAAGACAACCCTTGGGATGCTCATGAAGCTACCTATGCTATAGACTCTGTTCACACTGGAACAATTAAGGAGAAGAATGATAAAGGAGCTGTAGTAACTTTTACTGATGGAGTAGAAGGTTTTGCACCTGGGCGTCATTTAGAAAAAGAAGACGGTACGAAACTTGGTAAAGGAGATACTTCAGAATTTAAAGTATTAGAATTTAGCAAAGAATACAGAAGAATAGTAGTATCTCACACTGCTATTTTTAAAGAGCAAGAAAAAAGAAATATGAAAGCTGTCGCTAAGAAATCTGCTGAAGCAGAAAAAACGACGCTTGGTGATATTGGAGGTCTTGCAGATTTGAAGAAAAAAATGGAAGCAGGTTCTAAAAAGAAATAATTTTTTAGAATAGAAACTATTTATAATTCATGAAAAGCCCTTGCAATTTGCAAGGGCTTTTTTTATACTATTTATTTAGAAGTAACTTAGAATAAATTATCTTTGTTAAATACATAAAAATAGCATGACATTAATTAAATCAATTTCTGGAATTAGAGGAACCATTGGAGGAAAAACTGCTGATAATTTAACTCCTATAGACGCTGTGAAATTTGCAGCTGCCTATGGAACTTTCATAAAAAACAGAAATTCTACTAAAGACAGAATAACAGTAGTAATTGGAAGAGATGCTCGTATCTCTGGAAAAATGATTAGCTCTTTGGTAGCTAACACTTTAGTTGGTTTAGGAATAGATGTGATTGATTTAGGACTGTCTACAACCCCTACAGTTGAAGTAGCTGTTCCGTTAGAAAATGCTGAAGGAGGTATTATTCTAACGGCAAGTCATAATCCAAAACAATGGAATGCCCTTAAATTATTGAATGAAAAAGGAGAGTTTTTAAATGGAGAAGATGGGGAGGTAATTTTAAAAACTGCTGAAAGCGATGATTTCAATTTTGCTGAAGTAGATGATTTAGGAAGCTATTCAAAAGATAAGACCTACATAAAGAAACACATTCAAGAAGTTTTAAATTTAGAGCTAGTAGATGTTGCTGCAATACGTAATGCCAATTTTAAGGTAGTGGTTGATGGAGTAAATTCTACTGGAGGAATTTTTATTCCAGCTTTATTAAAAGAGTTAGAAGTTGAATGTATAGAACTGTATTGTGAACCCAATGGTCAGTTCCCTCATAATCCTGAACCTTTAAAAGAACACCTAACAGACATATCTGAGTTGGTGGTAAAGGAACAAGCAGATGTTGGAATTGTTGTAGATCCAGATGTAGATCGTTTAGCATTGGTTTGTGAAGACGGTTCTATGTTTGGCGAAGAATACACTTTGGTTGCTTGTGCAGATTATGTTCTAGGAAAATTAGGAGGTGGAAATACAGTCTCTAATTTATCATCATCTAGAGCTTTGCGTGACGTAACTGAAAAACATGGAGGGACTTATACTGCAAGTGCTGTTGGAGAAGTGAATGTAGTTATTAAAATGAAAGAAACAAACACTGTAATTGGTGGTGAAGGAAATGGAGGTATTATCCTGCCAGCATCACATTATGGAAGAGATAGCCTGGTAGGTGTTGCCTTGTTCTTATCGCACATGGCAACTAAAAAAATATCTTGTAAAGCCTTAAGAGAAAGTTATCCGAGCTATTTTATGAGTAAAAATAAAATACAATTAACTCCACAAATAGATGTAGATAATATTTTGGAAATTATGGCTACTAAGTATGCCAATGAAGAAGTAAATACAATAGATGGAGTGAAAATTGATTTTGAAAGTCAATGGGTTCATCTTCGTAAATCTAATACGGAGCCAATTATCAGAATTTATACAGAGAGCAATTCTCAACTTAATGCAGATGAATTAGCTGAACGCTTTATTACAGAAATAAAAGAAATTATCGCTTAATTATGACTTCCTTAGAGAACTACTTTCAGCAGTTTAGAGATCAAATTATAGGAATTGATCAAAATTTTATCTCACCATTTGGAGAACAAAAGCTAGTATATACAGATTGGACTGCAAGCGGAAGGTTGTATCGCCCAATAGAAGATAAACTCTCTAACGAATTTGGGCCATTTGTAGCTAATACACACACAGAAACATCTACTTCTGGTGCTGCAATGACTTTGGCCTACCATGAAGCTAGAAATATTATTAAAAGACACGTAAACGCCAATAGTAATGATGTATTAATTACTGAAGGTTCTGGGATGACAGGTGTTATCAATAAATTTCAACGAATTTTAGGATTGAAAGTTTCAGAAAACCTAAGAGAATATACCACTATTCCAGAGGAGATTAAACCTATTGTATTTATTTCTCATATGGAACATCATTCTAATCAGACATCTTGGTTAGAAACTATAGCAGATGTTGTGGTAGTTCCTTGCAATGAAGAAGGCACGATTTGTCTTCATACCTTTGAAGAGTACATTAAAAAACATGCACACAGAAAAATTAAAATAGCTTCTATTACTTCTTGTTCTAATGTAACCGGAATTAAAACCCCTTTTCATGATGTGGCTAAAATTATACATAAATACAACGGATTGTGTTTTGTAGATTTTGCTTGTTGTGCTCCTTATGTGAATATTAATATGCATCCATCAGAAGAAGGAGCGCATTTAGATGCTATCTTCTTTTCTCCACATAAATTTTTGGGTGGTCCAGGAAGTACAGGTGTTTTAATATTTAATAAGAAACTGTATAAAAATCTAGTACCAGATAACCCTGGTGGAGGAACTGTTAGTTATACCAACCCTTGGGGTCAGCATGATTATTTTGATGATGTTGAAACTCGTGAAGATGGTGGCACTCCTGCTTTTTTGCAAACCATTCGGATTGCTCTTTCTGTTCAGCTGAAAGAAAAAATGGGAACAGATATGATAAAAAAGCGTGAAGATGAATTAAATGAAAAATTATTTCAAACATTAGAATCTATTCCAAACTTAAAAATATTAGCCCCAAACCATAAAAAACGTCTCAGTATTTTTTCTTTTTATATAGAAAATGTACATTTTAATTTAGTGGTTAAGTTATTGAATGATAGATACGGAATTCAGACCAGAGGAGGCTGTTCTTGTGCTGGAACTTACGGGCATTTTTTGTTAAACGTAGATCAGGAAACTTCCAATAAAATTAAAGATCAGATTTTAGAGGGATGCTCTACTGAAAAACCAGGATGGATTCGTTTATCCATGCATCCTACTATAAAAGATTCAGAACTAGACTTTATTTGCAATTCACTAAAGGAATTATGTGAAAATATAGATGAGTGGTCTTCAGATTATTCTTATAACGCTACTAAAAATGATTATGTACACAAAACAGTTGTACCAACTGAAAAAGAGCTTGTGGAGGGTTGGTTTCGTATTTAATCTAATGAGTTAATGATAGAAATGAATTGATCTAAGATGTTGTCGTTTACAGCCATTCTTTAGGAACTTTATTTCTGTGTTTAAAACGTTTGTGAGACCATAAATAATATTCTGGTTGTTCGTAGATATTCCTTTCAGTAATTGCCAAGTATTTGTCTGTTATTTCATAATCTTTATACTCATTCGGATGCTCTGTAATGGTTTCAAAAGTAATTTCAAAATAACCTCTTTTTATTTTCTTTACAGAATAATTGACAACGGCCATATCAAATTTCTTAGCAATCATTTCAGCTCCTGTGTGAATAGGAACTTTAACACCCATAAATTCTCTCCAGTAATGTGTTTTATGAATTTGTGGAGATTGATCACTCAACAATAAATATAATCCTTGAATCCCGTCATCAAAATTTCTACTGATAGATTTAATAGTTTCGGTAGTTTTATAACCAATAAAACCAAATTTAGTTCTAGAGTCTTTTACTGTTTTGTCAAAATAGGTATTACCAATTCTGGTATAGGCACCAAAGCATTTAATTTTTACAAATAGTGGAATACTAATAGACCATTCCCAATTTGCTTGATGGGCACCCATAAAAGCAATGCTTCTTCCTTTATCATACAGTTCATCAATTAGTTCTGGGTTGGTATATTTATATCGTTTTATAAGTGTTTTTTTATGAATGGAAAAAGCTTTAACACTTTCAACAAATATGTCTGTAAAGTGTTTGAAAAATTTCTTTTGAATAGTTCTTAATTCATTTAATTCTTTGTTTGGAAATGCCAATTGTAAGTTTTCTAATACCACTTTTTTTCTATAGCCTATCAGATAGAAAAAAATCAGGTATAAAAAATCAGACAATAGATATAGAATTCGCATTGGTAATAATGATAGTAACCAAATGATAGGGTAGGTAATAGCAAAGATTAAAAACTGCATCTTAAAATTTTATAGTACAAATATCGTATTTAAATTTTGAATGATATCTATTATGAATCCTTAGTTTTCTTTATGTTTGTTGTATGATACAAAATATGAGTCAAACTGTTTTACTCCTTATTTTAGCAAACGTTTTGTTTTCTATGAAAGGTTTTGGAGATCAGATTTTTTTTGAAAAATTTAAGTTTCAAGTAGCTAAAATTTTACAAGGTGAAAAAATTAGAATGATTAGTTCTGGATTTCTTCATGTAGATTGGATGCATTTAGGTTTTAACATGTATGCACTATATCTTTTTGGAGATATTGTTGATGCAAAATTAGGAACCATTGGTTTTTTAGTGATCTATTTTGGTAGTTTACTTGCAGGAAGTTTGTACTCATTAAGCTATCATAAAAAAGAACTTTATTATAGTGCTGTTGGAGCCTCTGGTGCTGTTTCTGGAATTGTTTATTCGTGTATTATGTTGTATCCAGAAATGAAATTAGGATTAATTTTAATTCCAATTCCAATTCCTGGGTATATTTTTGGTGTGGCTTATTTACTGTACTCAATTTATGGCATGAAAAATAGAGTAGGTAATATTGGACATTCTGCACATCTAGGTGGAGCTATTGGAGGTTTTGCTTGTACTTTATTGTTATACCCACAAATATTTCAAGAAAATATATTAATGATATCCTTTTTATCTCTTCCAATTTTATTCTTATTGATTTTTGGGAAAAAATTAAATGTATAAAAAAAACCTTATCATTTGATAAGGCTTTTAGAGCGAGAGACCAGGTTCGAACTGGCGACATTCAGCTTGGAAGGCTGACGCTCTA
>OJCB01000949.1_pt1 | contig 10302 bp, 10 predicted proteins | sample 1591501 | NCBI WGS metagenome assembly OJCB01 (sample SAMN05416813, study PRJEB24817) | seawater metagenome | isolation source: Sea water | place: Canada:Atlantic | collected 2013-07 | reverse complement strand
TCTACACTATCCTCTTCGTCGGCAGCGTCAGATGTGTATAAGAGACAGCCTTTGGTTCATTGTCCCGCTTGTGAAGCACAAGATCTTCGCAAACTGATTTCAGCGGCGGGGTTTCGTCTGAAAGGCCAAGGCTGGTATGAAACTGATTTCAAAACCAGTAATAAACGTAACTTGGCTGAGAGTGCGACTACAGCAAAAAAGACTGAGCCAGCAGCGTGAGAAAACCTGAGCAGCGACAATTTATGCCTATAAACCATTCGCAGCTTTATGCGTAAATATCTGATTGCCGGCTTATTAGTATGGATGCCTTTAGGCATCACCTTTCTGGTGATACGAGCAATAGTAGGTTTTCTCGATAAAACGCTATTGCTCTTGCCTCATGGTTATCAGCCGGATAACCTGCTGGGTTTTCATATACCCGGCTTGGGTGTTGTGTTAGCCATAGTCTTGGTATTGGCAACCGGTATGATTGTTGCCAATTTGCTAGGCAGACGTTTGGTGAATGCATGGGAATCGTTATTGTCACGTATTCCACTCGTTCGAACCCTTTATGCTGGTGTGAAACAAATTATGGAAGCGGTGTTGGCAGCCGATGCCAAATCGTTTCGACGGGTATTACTCATTGAGTATCCGCGCAAAGGGGTCTGGAGTCTGGCATTTATGACCTCGGATCAGCTCGGTGAAGTACAGGAAAAGACAGAAGCAGATGTGATTAGCGTGTTTATACCTACGACACCTAACCCAACTTCGGGTTTTGTTTTGATGGTTCCTGAGCATGAAGTGATTTATCTCGATATGGCGGTTGAGCAAGGTCTGAAGATGATCATATCGATGGGGGTTGTAGTACCCGATTGGCAAAAAAATAAACTGTTGAAACAACAGCAGGCCGAACTAAACAAATAATACGAATTGCGGCAGCTAATATTAGCCTGCATGCAGAAACAAATTGAAAATAAGAAGATTGGAAAAAATTATGCGTAGCCATTATTGCGGCGAAGTGAATGAAACGCTAGAAGGTAAATCAGTTACCGTTGTGGGGTGGATGCACCGCCGACGTGATCACGGTGGGGTCATTTTCATTGACTTAAGAGATCGTGATGGTTTGGTTCAGGTCGTTTGTAATCCAGAAGATGCTGAAAGTTTTACTACAGCAGAGCGTGTACGCAGTGAATATGTGCTGAAAATTGAAGGTAATGTTCAGTTGCGCCCCGCGGGTAGTGATAACCCCGATCTGAAAAGCGGTAAGATTGAAATCATTGCCAAAAAGCTTGAAATATTAAACAGTGCTGAAACACCGCCGTTTCCTCTGAATGAATTGTTGGATGTCAGTGAAGATATTCGCCTGCGCCATCGGTATATCGATCTGCGTCGCCCTGAAATGCAGCAACGTCTGCGTTTTCGTTCACAAATTACCCGTCAGTTACGTAATTATCTAGATGATCATGGTTTCCTTGATATTGAAACGCCCATCCTGACTAAAGCCACCCCAGAGGGGGCGCGTGACTACTTGGTGCCAAGTCGTACTCATCCTGGTGAGTTTTTTGCCTTGCCACAGTCTCCGCAGCTTTTTAAACAGTTGCTGATGATGTCAGGCTTTGATCGTTATTATCAGGTTGTTCGTTGTTTCCGTGATGAAGATCTACGTGCTGATCGCCAGCCTGAGTTTACCCAAGTCGATATTGAAACGTCTTTTGTTGATGAAGAAGAGTTTATGTCGCTGATGGAAGAAATGATCCGTAGCCTGTTTGCAAACGTACTAGAACAGCCACTGCCGAATCCTTTTCCTCGCATGACGTATGCGGAAGCGCAGCAACGTTACGGAAGTGATAAGCCTGATCTGCGAATTCCATTGGAACTGGTGGATGTCAGTGACTTGATGCAAGCCGTCGACTTTAAAGTCTTCTCTGGGCCTGCTAATGATGAGCGCGGTCGTGTCGCAGCGCTACGTGTACCTGGTGGTAACAGTCTCAGCCGTAAAGAAATCGATGATTACACGAAGTATGTTGGCATATACGGCGCAAAAGGCTTGGCCTATATCAAAGTCAATGATTTGGCCGCAGGTCGTGATGGTTTGCAATCGCCTATTCTGAAATTCCTGCCTGATGATGTGGTGGAAGCCATCATGCAACGAGTCGGTGCCGAAACCGGTGATCTGGTGTTCTTCGGTGCGGATAAGACATCGGTAGTGAATGAATCACTAGGTGCCCTACGTGTTAAAGTGGGCCAAGATTTGGACATGGTGGAACATGGTTGGCGCCCACTGTGGGTTGTTGAATTCCCGATGTTTGAATGGGACGACAAATCAGAACGTTGGCATGCTTTACATCATCCATTCACGGCGCCAAGAGAGTCTGATGTTGGCTTGCTAGAGACGGATCCTGAAAAATGTCTGTCACGCGCTTATGACATGGTATTGAATGGTACTGAGTTAGGTGGTGGTTCGATTCGTATCCATCAAACCGAGATTCAAAAGAAAGTACTGGAGCTCTTGGGCATTGGTGAAGAAGAAGCACAAGATAAATTTGGCTTTCTGCTTGAAGCACTAAAATATGGTTGCCCTCCGCATGGCGGTCTGGCATTTGGTCTTGATCGTCTGGTGATGTTGATGACTGGTTCAGCTTCTATCCGTGATGTGATGGCTTTCCCGAAAACACAATCAGCCAGCTGTTTGTTGACCGATGCCCCAAGCGCTATCGCGGATCAGCAACTAAAAGAGCTGAACATTCGCTTGAGAAAGTTGCCTAACGCAGAAGCTCAGTAGTAAAGAGGATTAATTGTGGCTAGCAAAGAAATACCATTTGAGAATTATTTTTCGCTGGATGATGAGACCTGCGAAGCGCGCATTGCCAAAGCGAAAGAAAAACTAGGCGATGATTTGGTGATTCTTGGCCATCATTATCAACGTAACGAAGTCTTTCGTCATGCTGACTTTTCTGGTGACTCGCTGAAATTATCACGTAATGCCGCCAACTCAGATGCGAAATATATCGTTTTCTGTGGTGTGCATTTTATGGCGGAAGTTGCCGATATTCTGTCACGCCCGGATCAAGTTGCGATTCTGCCTGATTTGGCTGCTGGTTGCTCGATGGCGGATATGGCCAACCGAATCAATGTAGACCGCGCCTGGGAAGAAATGGCGGAAGTGTTGAACCCAGATGAAACCATCACGCCAATTACCTACATCAATTCTGCGGCAGATCTGAAATCATTCTGTGGTAAACACGGTGGTATTGTTTGTACATCAACTAATGCGCCACATGTACTTGATTGGGCATTTTCACAACGTGAAAAGGTATTGTTCTTTCCGGATCAGCATTTAGGGCGTAATACCGGTCATAAAATGGGCATTCCACTTGAAGAGATGGTGGTTTGGGATTTTGATAAACCAATGGGCGGACTGACGGCAGACGAAATTCGTAATGCCAAGATGATCCTATGGAAAGGATTTTGTTCTGTTCATCAAATGTTTCAGCCGGTTCAAATTGATAACTTTTTAGAGAAGTATCCTGAAACCAAAGTGATTTCGCACCCTGAATGCAGTTTTGAAGTTTGCCAGAAATCTGATTTTGTTGGCTCTACGGAATATATTGTTAAGACGATTGCTGACAGTGAACCCGGTACACGTTGGTTGGTTGGCACCGAGTTAAACTTGGTGAATCGTCTAAATGAACAGTTCCAGTCAGAAGGCAAGTCTGTTCATTTTATGTCGCCAACCGTTTGCATGTGCTCAACGATGTTTCGTACCGATCCTCAGCATTTGCTGTGGGTGTTGGAAAATTTGGTTGAAGGGCATGTGGTGAATCAAGTTTCTGTTGATACGACAACGGCACATGAGGCCAAACTAGCCCTAGATAATATGTTGGCTTTACCTATTTAGCCTTTAATGGGGGTAAGTCTGTGACGGAGCAAGAGCAGGCCTGTACGCAACAACATTATGAGATCACAGAACGTGATCTGCCTTTGTCTTGTCCTATGCCAAATATGCCAGCCTGGGATGCGCATCCGAGAGTGTACCTCCCAATCAAAGATAAAGGTGAAGCGCACTGCCCTTATTGTGGTGCCATCTTTACCTTGCGAGCTAGTTGAATCATGAAACAAATTGATGTTGCTGTTGCCATTATGCTCAACACGGAACAACAAGTGTTAACCAGCTGGCGGCAGCTTCATCAGCATCAAGGGGGCTTGTGGGAATTTCCCGGCGGCAAACGAGAGCCTGATGAGTCCATGTTTGATGCCCTCCAGCGTGAAATCCATGAAGAACTGGGCGTTTCAGTAGAAACAGCGGCACCATTTGTTCGCATCGATCACGACTATGGTGATAAGCAGGTGAGCCTCGATGTTTGGTTGGTGTCACACTTTACTGGCGAGCCGCAGGGAAAAGAAGGCCAAGCGTTACGCTGGCAAACCATTGATGAATTAGAAAAAGGTGAGTTTCCAGCTGCAAATGCTGCCATTATTGAGGCATTGCAACGCGCATCGATTTAATGGTGGTCGTTAGGATCCTGTTCAGGATCAAAGTGTGGTTCACCAGCGATGCGGTGTCCTTCCGTTGCCCACTCCCCAAGATCAATAAGTTTACAGCGCTCACTGCAAAAAGGCTTCCAGAGCTCTTTTTGCTCCCATTTAACCGTTTTTCCGCATTGTGGGCAAGTTACCGTCGTCACCATAATTACATCGCACAGCAGCTAAGTCTGAAAGGAATTTCTTCGAATGTTTGTTGCGGACGTTGGCTAATATCAAATTGCATAAAACGAATGGTAAAGCGGTGTTTACCACCACTGACTTCTGGAAAATAGGTGACAGATGCTGGTGTTTCTACTCGAATTAGCTGGTAGGGCTGATTGCTATCGAGACTGCGCTGAAAAAAGCCATCCTTTGCGACTTCTGGACGAAATCCTATACTGCTGCGGATTAATCGTAAACTCATATCGACGGCATTACGCACTGACTGAAACTCGTTTAACCAAAGACGTAATTGTTCGGTTCTAATAGCCGCGTCTGTGTGCTGCAACCAAAAATGATAGGCTGGTAAATCAAAGTCACAGGTTCCGCCAGGAATACTCGAGCGCTGACGAATGCTATAAAGAAATTCATTTTCGCGCAAGGTTTGACCTATACCGCTTTTCTGAACATGTAATGCGTCAAGATTTTGATCTAAATCAGAGAGTAATGTTTCGAGTGCTTGAGTATCAACGCCGGGCGTATTTTCAAGTGCAGTAAGGTTAGCGGAAAGACGTTCAATTTCTTTCATTAACTCCTGCTTAAGGTCACTGCGCTCAAACACACTTAACATATTAAGCATGGCATCCAAAGCATCGCGATGATGCATTTCAGTTTGCTGGGTTAACGCACTGTCAACACGTTTGAACAGGAACTCCAAACGCAGGAATGTCCTTATTCTCTCATTGAGTGGTTGTTCAAAAATAATATGTTCTGACACAGTCGTATTAATGGCCGCAATGAAATAATGCGTTTATTGTCCCTGACTCGGAGACTGCTAGCAACTTGCGTTGTATTTTAAAGCTAGTTCACGATAAAAGTGATGTAATTGTTCAACCTTATCCTTTAACGAATTTATATCATTTTGATTGTCGATAAGGTCGTTAGCAACCTGCATGCGTTGCTGTCGAGTCGCTTGGTTATTGAGTATGTTCTGGGCCTGAGATTTGGTTAGCTTATCACGCTTTATAAGGCGCTCTAGTTGAGTTGCTTCAGGAATATCAATGACCAGGATGCGATCTACGAGATCCAACATATCAGCCTCAACTAACAATGGCACAACAAAGATGCAGTAGGCTGTTTCGCTCGTTTCGGCTAAAGCCAACATTTGCTCGCGAACGCTTGGGTGAAGGATTTTTTCTAATTGATGCTTGGCCGTAGTATCACTGAATACAAGATCTCGAAGCAAAGCGCGATTAATTTCACCATCAGCAAAGGTGATGGTGTTACCAAATAATTGTATGACCTGCTTATAACAATCGGTATCTTTTTCCAGCAACTGTCTGGCAATGACGTCGGCATCAATGATGGTCACTCCAAGCTCAGAAAATAATTGACTGACAGTGCTTTTGCCACAGGCAACACCACCCGTTAGCCCTACGCGAAAATGCATTAGCTAAGACCAGCTAGCTTAAGATAGCCTTGGTTTAATGGTTCACCCCAGATAAGAGCAATCCAGCCGGCAGCCGCAAGATAAGGACCAAATGGGATGGGAATATCGCGTTGATGTCTTCTCAGTAAAATCAGACTAATACCGACTACAGCTCCCACTAGAGAGGAAAGTAGGATGATCATGGGCAGGTACTGCCAGCCCATCCATGCACCCAATACAGCCAGTAACTTAAAGTCACCGTAGCCCATGCCTTCTTTACCCGTTATTAGACGGAACAGGTGGTAAATACTCCACAAAGATAAATAGCCGGCTATGGCACCTATTACGCTGCTGGCAAGATCGGTATAAATACCGAATAAATTGAAGAAAATTCCAAGCCAGACAAAAGGCAAAGTAATTTTGTCTGGTAAAAGCTGGTGATCAAGGTCAATAAACGTCAATGCAATTAATGACCATGTCAACAACAACGCACCTAGACAAGCCCAATTAAAACCAAAATGCCAAGCAGCTAGACCAGAAGCGACACCTGATATGATTTCAATAAATGGATAGCGAATGGAAATCGAAGCCTGACACGATCGACATTGCCCTTTCAGTACCAGATAGCTTAGGACAGGGATATTTTCAATGGCTGAAATGGCGTGTCCACAATGCGGACAACGTGAACGGGGAGTGGACAGGTTAAAAGTCTGTCTTTCTTGCTGCGCTTGGTCTGCAAGCTCTGCACACTGCGATTCCCACTCATATTGCATCATGATGGGAAGTCGGTAGATAACGACATTCAAGAAACTGCCGACTAACAAGCCAAGCAATACTGTTATCGCCACCCAAGCAATGGGTGACAAAGCAAGGTAGTCGAACAATAACATGCTTAAATGGCAGCCCCGAGCTTGAATATAGGCAGGTACATAGCGATAACCAGTGTACCGACAATACCACCAAGGAAGACCATGATGATGGGTTCCATGAGAGCCGTCATATTATCAACAGCATCATCAACCTCACGTTCAAAAAAGTCAGCGACTTTTGCCAGCATAGCATCTAAAGAGCCGGACTCTTCACCAATGGCTACCATTTGGACCACCATATTGGGAAACAGCTCAGTATCAAGCATCGCTTTGTTGAGCTGCGTACCGGTAGAGACTTCATCTCGCATATCCAATGTGGCCTCACCGTATACGACATTACCCGTTGCACCGGCTACAGAGGTCATGGCTTCAACCATCGGCACACCGGCTTTGAACATGGTGGAAAAAGTCCGTGAAAAACGCGCAATGGCGGCTTTCGTCATCACGGCACCAATGACGGGTAGTTTTAACAGTAACCTGTCTAGGAAGTGCTGGACTTTCCTCGAGCGTTTTTTCGCGGCCATAAAGCCCATCACTGTGCCAATAATAACCCCAAATATTAGCCACCATTTTTCTTGGAAAACCTCAGACATACGTATCACCAGCTTGGTTAACCCGGGAAGGTCAGCGCCAAATCCCTGAAATAGCGATTGAAACTGAGGAATAACAAAAATCATTAAAATGGCGGTAACAATAAAGGCCACCACAATAATAGAGGTGGGGTAGACCAGCGCTTTTTTGATTTTTGCTTTTAAGGCTTCGGTTTTTTCTTGGTATGTAGCAATTTCGTGAAGTAGTGTTTCTAGCGTACCGGACTGCTCACCAGCATTGACAAGATTGACGTAGAGATCATCAAAATATAGAGGAAATTTCCCCAGAGACTGAGCGAGGCTGGTTCCTGACTCGACATCTGCTTTAATGGCAAGAATCATTTCTTGCATACTGGCATTTTCATGGCCTTCGCCGATGATTTGCATGGACTGCATCAGTGGTACGCCGGAAGACATCATCGTTGCTAACATGCGACTGAAAACAGCAATATCAGACGGTTTGATTTTCGGCTTGCGCGGGGCAAACAGATCTTTGGGTTTCTTTTTGATTTTCAGAGGGGCTATCCCCTGACTTCGTAATTCGGCTTTTGCCTGGTTGAGGTTTTCAGCAGAAACTTGGCCTTTAATACGTCGGCCCTGCTTATTAGTGCCTTGCCAAAGGTAGATGTTTGGCACCTTGACCTTTGTTTTTTTCGCCTTGCTCGCTATCGCTTCTGCCATGTGTTACTCCTTGATCACACGGTTAATTTCTTCAAGGCTGGTAAGACCCGCAGCCACTTTTTTTAGCCCTGATTTACGCAAATCATCAATTCCTTCTTTACTAGCTTGATCCGCTAACTGAATGGCATTACCGTCTTCCATTATTATCCGTCCCATGGCATCAGAAACAGGCATGACCTGATAGATACCAACACGGCCTTTGTAGCCCTCAGTACAGCTGTCGCATCCGACCGCTTTGTTGACAGTAATTCCGGCGTCAATCTGTTCCTGAGTAAAGCCTTCCTTAAGAAGCACATCATTGGGTAGATCTTCAGCAGTCTTACATTTGGAGCAAAGTCTTCTAGCCAAACGCTGCGCAATGATCAGTGAGACTGCAGAGGCGATATTGAAGGCAGGTACGCCCATATTGGCAAGACGTGTTAGCGTTTGTGGTGCATCGTTAGTATGTAGTGTTGAGAACACCATATGACCTGTTTGGGCTGCCTTAATAGCGATTTCCGCCGTTTCTAAGTCACGAATCTCACCCACCATGATGATGTCCGGATCCTGACGTAAGAACGCACGTAATGCTTCAGAAAAGCCAAACCCAATGGCAGGGTGAACGTTAACTTGGTTAACACCAGGTAGACTGATTTCAGCAGGATCTTCAGCGGTTGAAATATTGCGGTCACCCGTATTGAGAATATTCAATGCGGTATAAAGCGATACGGTTTTACCACTACCTGTCGGACCGGTTACCAATACCATGCCATAAGGCTTATGCATGATTTCTAAAAAGGTTGCTTTCTGGTCTTCTTCGTAACCCAATGCATCGATACCCAGCTGTGCACTTGTCGGGTCAAGAATACGTAAAACGATTTTTTCGCCAAATAAGGTGGGGCAAGTATTCACACGAAAATCAATGGCTTTGGTTTTTGACAACTTCAAACGCATACGGCCATCTTGCGGGATGCGACGTTCTGCAATATTTAGCCGAGACAATACTTTCAGACGCGCTGCAATCCGTCCACCCAAGGCAACAGGCGCTGTTTTCATTTCGTGTAACATGCCGTCAATCCGCATGCGGACGCGGTATTTCTTTTCGTAAGGCTCAAAGTGAATATCGGATGCGCCAGCTTTGATAGCGCCGGTCAAGATGCCGTTGATAAATCGGACGACTGGCGTGTCGTCGATATTAGCGGCGGTAATGTCGTCGCCTTTATCAGCTTCGTCTGGTCCCAGATCAATATCATCAAGATCTTCATCACCAAAGCTGTCTAGTTGTTCATCGGTTTTATCTAATGCCTTTTCAATCACCGATGACAGCTTTTGTTCATCGACGAGAATCGGGTAGGTATTCATCGCCGTGTTGAATTGAAACTCATCGAGTGCTTGTAGGTTGGTGGGATCAGAAACCGCAACGTATAAACGTTTGCCACGTTTAAATAAAGGTAAGGCATTGTGCTGACGAATAAGTTTTTCTTGGATGAGGCTGGTAGCGGTCATATCCAGATTCATGGCGTTGATATCAAATATCGGCACGCCGAACTCTTGCGATGCAATTGCAGCGATAGCCCCACTAGCTAAGATTTTGTGATTGACCAAGTATGTGACAAAGGGTTGCTTGGCATCTTTTGCTGCGGTTTGCGCGGTATGGGCTTGCTCATCGTTTAACAAGCCTTCAGTAACTAAACGTCTTGCTAAGCCACTGAGTCTCATGGGGGGGGCCATATTTGCCATGACTATTTGCGATTCCTTAACATAAGCTGAGCTCTTAAAGGCTAATAGTATGTAAGTTAAACAAGAAATTCTAGTTTCTGCTGTCAAGACGTCTTAGTCTTTCCCGTATATACTGCCCGTTATTCATGAATTTTGGGGAATAAAAATGCAAAAATTCTTACGTTGGAATATGCCTGCCTTGCTTCTGTGCAGCATGTTGATGCTGACAGCATGTGGTCAGAAGGGCGATCTTTATCTGCCGGAAGGCGAAACCGACAACATCACAGCAGGATAAGCATTTAAGATGGATTATTTTCAGTATCAGGCCTGTCTCTTATACACATCTCCGAGCCCACGAGACCGAGGCTGATCT
>OJCB01000947.1_pt1 | contig 10310 bp, 8 predicted proteins | sample 1591501 | NCBI WGS metagenome assembly OJCB01 (sample SAMN05416813, study PRJEB24817) | seawater metagenome | isolation source: Sea water | place: Canada:Atlantic | collected 2013-07 | reverse complement strand
GAGATCAGCCTCGGTCTCGTGGGCTCGGAGATGTGTATAAGAGACAGGAGCAAATGAACCGTGTGAGTTTTTTCATCGTAAGAAAGGGAAGGGGGATCTAGTAGCCGCGCGCGAACTGGATATCGAGAGTCTGGATTTGGGTGTGAAGCGCCGCGTCTTGAACGGGCAAGACGATGGCGTCTTCTTCGGATTCATTGTGATGCGAATGCCACCATCCGGGAGGCGTTACGAAGACCGAACCTGGCGTCCACATTGCTTTGAATGGATTGACGATGTTTCCATCAGTATCGAGATCGCGGCCGATCATGGTGTAGGTGTCAGGGCCGGCCGAGACACACAGATCGAGTGCAATGGAATTGTGGCGATGAGCTTTTTGGCGAGTTTGGCGTGGGAGCAAATTATAGAGCGACCACATCGTATGCGTCACCGTTTTCGTGACCGGGCAGTCGACATTCGCCAGTAGTATTCCGTTCCGGTTTTTGTCGTGCCCTTCATTCTGGGCGCGGACTTTGGCGAGTTCATCTTCGAGACATTCGTAGCTGAAAAACACAGATCGGAATTGTGAGGAGCCCGGTTTTGCGCCGAGATATCGAAACAGCGGCTCATCATTCACCCAGTAAAATGCAGTGTCCTCCTTAGCCGTGTGTTTGAAAGTTGAACCGCCCGGGGTCGCGAAATAATCGCCGGTCTTCCATGTTACAGTTCCCTCGGGTGTTTCGGTTTCTCCATTTCCCCGGATACAGAAGAATACCTGTGAGGCCGATTGCGCTTCGGTTCCGAGTGATTCACCTGGATTGATATGAATGAAATTCGCCATCAAGCTCGGTCCGGTGCAGGGATACGGTGTTCCCATTTGTTCTGCCAAATCGAGCGGGATCACACGCGTCTCGTCGATCTGATGCATCGCTGCGGGGAATGACTCGATCTCGATCTTCGGCATTCTCGGATTCACCGCCGAGGTGTATTCGAAATACTCAGTGTTTGCAGCCCAATTGGCGTTCAAGGTTTCGCTCATGATTTTAGTTTCCGTAAAATTTCTCTAAATGCCCCCACACTTCCCGGCTCCGTTTTTTCGGATGCCGCTTCGGGTCTTGCACTTCCTTCACATAATAATCAACGTTCTTCGGATCAAGAAACGGGTCGTTGATCTCATTTTGAAAATCCCGCATAGCTTTGAAAAGCTCGTCGCGTTTCGCTTTGTGAGCGGGATCGTTGGCTATATTGTTGAGTTCGTAGGGATCTTGAGTCAAATCGTAGAGTTCGAATTCAGGTGGATCGACATAGGCGGGATCCCAAACGGCCATTGGGATTTTCGTATTGTTGTAGCGCGATATCGCTACGCCGTTTTTCATGCGGACCGGGTTGTAGATGAATTTGTACTGTTCATCTCGAATCCCAAAAGTGAGATAGAGCAGCACTGAGGCTGAACCTGTGTTGAAGGTGTGAATGTATTTTCGGCGGGGCGTTTTGGGATCCTTCAAATCCTGCAACGGCGTTCCGACAAGCTCTTTTGGAATCTCGATTCCAACTTCTTTCAGAATGCTTGGCAGAATATCCATCGAAGAAACCATTGCGTCTTCGACATGGCCTTTCTGAAACGACTTCGGGAAATTGACGATCATGGGCACCTTCACGCCGCCTTCGTAGCAGGTCGTTTTTCCGCGCGGGAAATCACCACCGTGATCCGCCATGTAAATTACGAGCGTGTTTTCGCGTTGACCCAGCTCTTCGAGATCGGCGAGGACCAAGCCTATGCCTTCGTCGAGGCGATTCATGCAATTCAGATAATTCCGCATTTCATCCCGCAGCCGCGGTGTATCGCAGCCTATCCAGGGGAGGGGAGGGATGTCGCCCTCGACCATTTTGGTTGGGTATCCGGCTTTTGATTTTCCAATAAACGCACGGTGGGCGTCAGAATAATTGATGATCGCGAGAAACGGTTTGTCGGCTTTCTGTGCGTTTTCAAAAATGGTCCGAGCCTGCTCCGCGTATTCGATGATCGAAAAGGTGCTGTTAAAATTCGCGGACTTGATCCCGCGATAGTCGACGTAGTTCTCGACGATCGATTCCGGGTTCACATGCGTTTTTCCGATGAAACCGGTGTAGTAGCCAGCATCCTGAAGATATCGCGGCATCGTTTTGAAATCCTTGTAAAAAGCAAAGCGATGAGTCGCCAGGCCAATGTGACCGGTTTGCCGGGTGTAAAGTCCCGTCAAAAAAGCAGCACGCGATGGGCTGCAAACCGAATACGGAACGTAGGCGCGGGAGTAGCGAACGCCCGATTTGGCTAGCGTATCGAGGACCGGGGTGTGAACCCGGGTGTCGCCGTAGCAACCGATTTGCTCGGAGTTGTCCTCACTGACAATGAAGAGCACGTTTGGCTGGTTTGCCAAAGCAGTGGCTGAAAGGATGACGCCGCTTAAAAGGGCGATGAAGGTTTGTAATTTCATTTCAATTAATTAGTGAACTGTTGCTGAAACGAAATAGATGGAAAATCCTGCGCGATCCGTGAGCTCTGCAGGATTGTAAAAATGCAGGTAGCTAGTGCCGTTGCCATTCGACCCTTGAATTGGAGGGAGGCTGTCATTTTGTTTTTCTCCATCTATTTTTAAAACCAAAGGTTTACCGATCGACCAAATCATTTCGACTTTATGAATGCTTCCGGGATTCATGAGCTCACTTCCGAGTTCCAGTGAGTAAGGCGCGAACTGCGGAACGGTTTTGTCAGTTGGATTAAACCACCGGTCCGTCAGACAAATTCGTGCGATGGAATTTTCATCTTCCAACTGTATTTTCATCACCACTGAGCCCGATGCACCGGCCGGAAAATTCCACACGGCTCCTTGATTCGGATTCGTCAAAGCAGATTCATCCACACGCCTCAATCGCAACGCTCCGTCCTCGATCTGTGCTCCGGGAGTCCGGTTGTAGCCGCAGTGCCCAACGATTTTATCGATGTATTGATGAGTCGACCAATCGGCCGTTCCATCCTTGGCCAAATCCGAAGATCGCTCTTTTTCATAGAGCCATCTCACATCGAGAATCATCAGCTTACGATGCAAGGGATGCTGGCCGGTTGAGAACAGGACTCGATTTTCATCTAGCTGAACAGCCTCGCACTGATGTTTCCCCCGATCATTTGATCCCGGCGTGACGGCGTAGTCAGCGTCATTGCGGTGTTCATCGAGAACCAATTCGCGAAAGCCAATCCACGTCTCTCCGTCATCTTCTGAAATCGCCGCATGAAGCGCATCGCGATTGGTAAAAACATCTTCCCCTCCTCTTTTCTTTTCGCGTTCGACTTCAGGAAGAGATGTTGTATTCGACCAGAAAAACAAGAGCCTACCATCAGTCAGGCGATGGAAAGTTGGCATCGTGATTGTGCCGTAAAACCGGGATGGCTTTGCTTCGCTCCAAGTCTCGCCAAAGTCTTCCGAATAACTTTCGTAATGTTGATCCTGAGCTGTTCGGGCAATCAACCATAGTTTGCCGTTTTTCAGTTCAACAATCGTCGCCTCCACCATTCCATGATTCCAACGGGTTCCGCGATGAACCCCACCGATCTCATGGGGAGGCGAATTGATCTTGTTTGACCGTTGCCAACTCAATCCCTGATCGTCAGAATACCAGGTCCAGCAGCCACCCCCGTGTCCGGGAAGGACGATGCGCTTTCCTCCATCAACCCAAATCGGCGTTCGCAAAATTCCTCCGGGCTTCAAACCGTTTCCGTCGGGACCACTCACCAATTTCCACTCACCATCCAGCCCGCCCTGACTGATATACAATCCATCCATCTGGTTGGTTCCCGTGTATTTGGGCTCCACGCGAAGAAATTCCCCTGTGATGGGGTTTCGAGTGATCGAAGGCGCTTCCTTGGCCATGCATGTAGCGTCCGGATAAGAAGAAGGCAGCGCATTTTTTTCCCACGTCAGACCATTGTCCAATGACTGCAAAAAGTGAGTCGCGCCTTTCCCTGAATAGCACCGAATCTCAGACTCACTCACCCGAATGAGTCCTCTGCCTGCGTCAGCGAGTGGGATGCCAACTACACGCGGAGGCTCCGCGCTGAAAGCGATCTGAACGAGTAAAAACAGTGCGATGGAAATACGAAGCTGCATGATGATTTGGGAGTCTTATTCTTCTTGTGCGAGAAATTCAGCAGTCGCTTTTGCGATCACTGCTGCTCCTTCAGCATTCGGGTGAATCTTGTCGGGGAAGAGAGATGCCCTTTGTTTCAGCGCGGATTCGAGATCGATCGATTCAATTTCCATTTTCCTGGCGACTTTGGCGATCGCTCTGTTGATTTCTTTGATCCTGACGTCTTCAAAAAACGCGTGGCCTTCAAACAGCGGTGCCAGCGGAGTCCATACAATCAGTCGCGGTTTGCTATCGAGCGATTGATAAGCAGTGAGAAGCTCGATGTAATCTTGAACAAAATCGTCGCCGAATTTTTCAAAATCCATCAAGTCATTGATCCCTAAATTCGAGATCACGATGTCAGGCTCAAACGCGAGGGCCTCCTGATGTTCTTTCATGGAAATGAAGGCGCGCTTCTCTTTTCCCCGCATCGATTTTTTCAAAATTCCACGACCGGAGTTTCCAAAATTCTGAACTTCATAGCCCTCACCGAGAAGTTTCTGGAGCTGCGCCGGGTAGGTCATTTCCCGATCTTTGATGCCATGCCCAAACGTAATGGAGTCACCGATGCAGGCGACTTTGATAGTGGGTTTCGTTTGCGAAAAACAAATGCTGCATGCCACTGCAGAAGCCGAAATGAACAAGGTGAGTCGAACCAACAGGGGTGGTTTGGCGAACAGACCCTGTGGCTTCGTGAAACTCATTTCAGGTCAGATGGAATTTTGCCATTGCCGGTATCTTCGCCTTCGAGCAACCAGCTCAGATTGAATCGTGCCACTTTCGATTTCCCGTCGCTTTCAAAATTCAGGTAGATGAAACCTTCGCTTGGAGTTCCGTGACGCCCGGCGTTCAAAGATGAGTAGGCGCTGGAACCCTTGAACACGAGACGTTTGACTGGCCATGTTTTTCCACCATCGAAGCTGGCCCAAACAGTGGCGTCCTCCCTCTTGGATTCTTTGGTGTCGATGTTAGAAAAAATCAGAATGTCTCTTCCCTCCACCGGTAGCCGGACGAGCCCACCCATGCAGCCGTAACTTCGGTGCTGATGGCCGTCTGGCAGAATGTCGATCACTTTGAAATCCGTCCATGTCTTCCCTCCGTCGTTGCTCCACGCTTCGCGCCGCCGCGTATTTTTCGGGCGATCCTGCCAATGGACGCGGCTGTTGTAGTAAATGTGGCCATCGCTCAACTCCGCGAGTGTTGCCTCGCCCGTTCCGTTTTCGGGGAAAGGCTCGCTGGCTTGCCAGGATTTTCCGCCGTCGTCTGAGAACATCGCGTTGGTGTAGTGGGTGTGCCAGATCGATTCGGGACGGTTTCCAGCGCCGTAAAATCGTGTTGGGCGAATGAGACGCCCGGCGTGCTTTCCGTGTCTAAGGGTGATGCCATGTTCGTTCATGTGCATCGAAACCGAATCGCCCCGGCTGTTAGGCTTGATCTCCGGGGTCTCCGGCGTCCATGTTCTGCCGTCGTCTTTGCTGCGATAAATCGTCAGTGGCGCAGGCGGATGTTTGTCTTCTACAAATGCCAGAATGTCGCCGGTCGTTTCATCCACCGTTGTGCCGCCGCCCTGAAATCCGGGTTTCGCGATCACGATTTCCTCGCCCCAGGTTTTTCCACCGTCTTCACTGCGACGGGTGCGGACTTGTTTGTTTCCCCAGGTGGCGAGAACGGTTCCTTTGTTTGTGACGACAATGTTAGGAAAGCGTTCACCATCGAAGATAGATTGAATGCTCATCGCAGGATCCCTGATGAAAGGCTGGATAGAACTCTCGGCGCTCGACGAATTTGCAGCGATTTTGTCCAACTCGTCAAGTTTCAATCGAACGCTGAGAATATAGGGCTCCTCTCCTTTTACCCAATGACCATAAGTTGTCGTGACAATGGTATCGTCAGGAAGAAGTTCGACGCCGGGATAGGCGCAGTCGGCGCCCTTGTGGTTGTCCTTCAGCCGAAGATGGTATTGGCCGGGGCGGTTTTCGACGAGGTCCTCATAAGTGCCGACCCAGGCGACCCAGTCGTCTTCGTAAGCAGCCTTCGTTCCCTTGGGAGAATTGCTTCGAAAGGAAATGAAGAGGCGTCCGTCTTTGGTGTATTTGGCAGTGTGCCGATCACCGTTCAGGGAGATTGGGACTTCGCGGGGCTCCGTCCAGCTTTTCCCTTCGTCATTTGAGAAGATGATGTGAGTGTTCTTGCGACGTGCGTTTTCTCTGAGAAGGACTGCGATCTGCTTTCCGTCAGGAGAGCGCAGGGCGCCCGGCTCGCAAAGGTGAACGTCACTGGATTTGTAGATGCCTTCCGGATAACTCCATGTCAAACCGCCATCGGTCGATGTAGTGGTGAAGAGGGTAAATACGATCGGCTTCTCCTGTTTCGGTTCGGGAGTCATAAAGCGACCGTCGTCGTGGAAAAAGGCCATGTAGTGACCGGGTCCGGTTTTTAATTCGATCACGGTTCCCATGACAACGATTCCGCCCCAGTCGCCAACTGGCTTCAAAGCACTCCAGTTTTCGCCATCGTCTTCGGTCACCGCCAGTCGCGCCGGGTACAACCCTGACCACATGATGATTCGTTTTTTGCCTTCGGCATCGATGACGCGGTGTAGAGTCGGAACCTCTTTGCTGGTCGACCAGTTTTCCGGTGTTGGAATCCTGTCACTCCAACTGAGCCCTCCGTCGTAGCTCCGCTTGTAAACGATCCCGCCCTTTCCATGGCCTTTGGGGTAAACGCAAAGAATGGTTTTTCCATCCTCAAGCAAACAGGTTGTCGGGTGACCTAGGTATTGGCCCTTCTCGCGATCAATAATCGTCTGTCGTTGTTCCTGATCATTCAGGTCGATCAGTTGCAGCTGAGCTTGCAGAGAGCCTGACGCCAAAATGGCGAGAAGACCCAGAGTGGCGGATGTCTTTCGATACGTGTTCATCTTGTTTGATCAAAGAAACTCAATACGGTTTGCCGGCCAAAGCGCAGTTGGTCTCTGAGCAGAGCTTCGGCCTTTTTGGAGGAACGGCTTTCAAGGTGTTCCAATAGTTCGGAGTGAGACTTAATTGTCGATCGAACCAGTTCTTCAGATAGCAGTTTTGGGGATCCTCGATGTGCGGCGAAGCATTGCGAGAGCACATGCAGCTCATTGGTGATTTTCGTAAGGACGCGATTTCTCGAAGCGGTAATCATGATCTGGTGAAACCTTTCATTGATCACTAACCACCGATCCAGATCTGCTTCAGCCGCGCCTCGTTTTCTAGTCAGGATTTTGTCTCCCAGAGATTTCCATTCGTCGAGTAGGGCTCGAAGCTCACTGAGTTCGTGGCTTGTAATCAGTCGGGCGGCTTCGCTGGCAGCAAAGGGTTCAAACAGCTCACGAACATCGTAAATTTCGGAAATTTCCTGACGATCGAATTGCCGCACAAAAGCACCCGCGCCGGCAACTTGTTCAACAATACCTTCGCTGGCGAGGCGGCTGATGGCTTCGCGGACAGGAATGAAACTGGTCCCCAGATCGCTGGCCAGCTTCCGATTTACGAGCCGGGTGCCCGGAGGAAGCTCCCCGGAGAAAACTCTTTGCCTGATGTGATCGTAGGCTTTTTCGCTGAGTGAAACGACGGACATAAATTTCCTAATTTAAACAAAAGTATTGCATGTTCGATTATGTTATAACACTTTGTAACGGATTTGTGGCTCTTGTCATCTGTTTTTTCTCCGTGATTCGGTGAGGGAGTTTTGAAATCGGTCACACTCATCATCTATCGATCTTCCATCTCTATGAAACTCACAGGACTCATTGCCGCCACTTACACTCCGTTTCATGAAGACGGCTCACTCAATGCCGATCTCATTGGCCCAATGATTGATCACATGATCAGCCGTGGTGTTTCCGGATTTTATATTTGTGGCAGCACAGGGGAAGGGGAGTCGCTGACCATGGAAGAAAGAAAGCTGGTCGCTGAGACGACCGTTTCTGCGGCCCGAAGTCGTGTTCCTGTGGTTGTGCAGGCCGGTCACAACTCGATCGATTCCGCTTGCGAGTTGGCGCGACACGCTGGCGAGATCGGGGCGGATGCAATCTCAACTCTACCCCCAACTTATTTCAAGCCATCGACACCGGAGCTACTGATGGATTACATCGCCAAGGTGGCAGGATGTGCGCCTGATTTGCCTTATTACTATTATCACATTCCCCGTCTCAGCGGGGTTGCTTTTGATACTGTGAACCTGCTGCAGCTGGCGAAAGAGCAAGTTCCGAGCTTTGCAGGAATTAAGTTCAGTGACTTTTTTCTCGCCGAGATGATGGCCTGTCAGGAATTCGACGATGGTCGCTTCGATATTCTTTTTGGATCTGATGAAATGATTCTGGGGGCCCTGGCAACTGGAGCCAAGGGGGCTGTGGGAAGTTGTTATGGGTTTGCCGCTCCGCTTTGGTTGAAAATCATTGAGTCATTTGAGGCTGGCGAAATCGAAGAAGCTCAGGCGTGGATGCGCAAAGCGGCGCGGCTGGTTCGCTTGGTTGCGGGAGATCCGGGTCCCTTTCAAGCCTGTGTGAAACAAGTCATTTGGCCGATGTTAGGCTTTGATGTGGGTGGCTTGCGGCTCCCTCAGCCGAAAATGAACCAGGGGGCGATCGATCAGTCAAAAAGGTGGCTCGATGAAACAGGGTTTGGTAAGGAAATCGTAAGCGGAGATTTTTCCCTGTGATGGACAGTTCAAAAATAGAATCGCTAAGGGACATCTATCGCGACGCATTGGTGGGCGACATTCTTCCCTTTTGGAAGAAGCATGGAATCGATCAGGACAATGGTGGGTTTTTCAATGCAGTGGACCGGGATGGAACACTTCTTGACTCGGACAAAAGCGTCTGGCTGCAAGGGCGGTTTTCCTGGTTGCTGGCCGCTACCCACAATGCCTTCGGACCGAATGAAGAATGGCTCAGCTTGGCAGGGTCAGGATTGAAGTTTATCGACGATCATTGTTTCGATCCGGAAGATGGGCTGATGTGGTTCAACGTAACTGCTGAGGGCAAACCCATTCGGAAACGCCGCTACCGATTTTCTGAATCATTCGCCTGCATTGCGAACGCGGCCTATTTCCAGGCCACTGGCGATGAAGAGTATTCAGAAAAGGCGGTGGCGCTTTTCAAAACGTTTGAGGCACACTGGAGAGATCCTTCTCTTTCACCTTTTCCACCCAAGTTCACCGGGACGCGGCCTTCCAAAGGAATTGGGGCTCCCATGATTGCGATCAACATGGCACAGGTTTGTCGTGAGGCAGGAATCGGAGGCGTGGACTGGAACGCGAAGATTGATGAAGCGATTTCGGAGATTGTTGCTGACTTTGTTCATGACGACATCGGGTGCGTAATGGAAACTGTGGCAGTGGACGGCTCGCGGATTGACGATCATTTTGACGGCCGAACCTTGAATCCCGGTCACGCGATTGAAGCGGCCTGGTTCATTTTGCAAGAAGCGAAGTGCAGAGGGAATGACGCGGACTTGATCAGTCTTGGCACAAAAATGCTCGACTGGATGTGGGCGCGCGGATGGGATACTGAGTTTGGGGGCTTGCTCTACTTTGTCGGTGTGGATGGCCGTCCGGTTCAGGAATACTGGCACGATATGAAATTCTGGTGGCCGCATGACGAGGCGATTATCGCAACGCTTCTAGCTTATCAGCTAACTGGAGATTCCCGTTACGCTGAGCTGCACCAAAAGGTGCACGACTGGACCTGGGCGCATTTTCCAGATCCTGAATTTGGTGAGTGGTATGGATATCTGCGGCGGGACGGATCTGTCTCGAGCCCCGTGAAAGGGACTCTATGGAAAGGTCCATTTCATACGCCAAGGATGATGCTGACGTGCTGGCAGATTTGTGAGGAAATGTTGGAGGCGAAGAAAAAGTAAGGTGGCCAACACACTACTATCTGATATTGCGGCAGTTCCTTTGGGATACTCGATCTGCAAGTTCCGGGGAAAGAAATACGGTGTGACTAAATCCGTGCACAATCTTGGGAAGTCTGTAAAAATCTACGCTGAAGAACTCGGTGGAGAGGACTTTATCAGTCTTAATTTTTATCAAACAGACCGGTCAGATATTTTGAAGCCCTGTGAAATGCCCGAAGAGAAAGTTCTCCAGTTCTGTCTCTTATACACATCTGACGCTGCCGACGAAGAGGATAGTGTAGA
>OJCB01000945.1_pt1 | contig 10320 bp, 6 predicted proteins | sample 1591501 | NCBI WGS metagenome assembly OJCB01 (sample SAMN05416813, study PRJEB24817) | seawater metagenome | isolation source: Sea water | place: Canada:Atlantic | collected 2013-07 | reverse complement strand
TCTACACTATCCTCTTCGTCGGCAGCGTCAGATGTGTATAAGAGACAGCTTCCAAACCTTTGCAGAGCGAGAATGTAAAAACGTATCTCCCTTATATTATCAATTATCTCTCGATATGATGGAGGAAACGGACTTGTTACAGCTAGCCGCCCATGCAAGACAAGGACAACCTATCCCTAATTTGTTTTATGGTGCCCTGCATTATTTGCTGCTGCCTGCTGAAGCAGAAGAATTAAGGAGATATTACCCCTCCATAAGTAAGCGAGCAAGCCCTGGAATTCCTATTGACCTAATCAAGGATTTTTGCCAAAGGAGGGAAGCAGAAATAGTAGCGTTATTGAGTCAGCGGATTGTCCAAACCAATGCGATAAACAGGACTGCCTATATCATGCCGATTGTTTCTTCCTTGTTTCCTTCGGATGTGCCGATCAACTTGGTGGATATCGGAACCAGTTCAGGGCTCACCCTGAACTTTGATAACTACCAATACAACTATGGTGAGGGCCGCCAATGGGGAAGTAGTGAGGTCAAAATTAAGAGCGAGATTTTAGGAGGGACTTTGCCCTCTTTCCCGACCATGGCTAGGGTGAAAAGAAAAATTGGGATAGACCAAAATCCATTAGACCTCAAAGATGAGGAGAACGGCAACTGGCTGAAAGCATTGATTTGGCCTGATTCGGAGGAACGTTTTATTAGAATGGAAGCCGCAATAACGGCTGCGAAAACTTCGGATGTAACCTTATACAAAGCCGATCAACCCGATGCATTTCAATCGATTATAGATACCGTGCCCAAAATGGAAGGCCTGCTGGTATATCATACTCATGTTCTTTATCAATTTACGATGGCACAGCGGCAAGCTTTTAGGCAGATGCTGGATGAGGTAGGTCAATACCGTGATTTTTATTACTTGGCGATCGAAGCCAATAGGGTCTTTGATGGACTCATTGACGATAAGCCAGGGGTCAAAATCGTTCTCACCCATTATCAAGCCGGTAAGAAAATGACTACAATATTGGGGGAAACCAATGGTCATGCCAACTGGATTAAATGGCAATAGCCAAGGCGGAATTTACGGGCTACTCAATTTTTCAAAGACCTGTTTTTTATAACTCCCGCCAATCGGTATTTCCTTTTCTTTTATCTCCACATCATGCGCCGTATAGGCCGTAATCTTGCTAGTATTCACGATGAAGGACCGATGGATGCGCAAAAAGTAGGAGGGTAGTTTTTGTTCGAATTCACTGATTTTCTCCTTGGTCATAACCGAATCATTGGCCGTGTGAATGCGGATATAGTCTTTAATACTTTCAATGTATTCGATCTCCTTATGCCAGATTTTGATGTGCTTTTTATTGGCATTTACATAGATGAAAGTTTCTTCGGGAGTCGATGGCGTACTAGCTGGGATTGAAACCGCAGCAGGTGCTTCTGGGCTAGGTCGACCATTCATGTACTTATTGATCGCCTTGAAGAAACGAGTAAAGGTGATGGGCTTCAACAAGTAATCGACGACCTCCAATTCATAGCTTTCAACAGCATATTGCCGGTAGGCGGTGGTGAATATAATACTGGGCGGATGCTGTAGGGATTTTACAAATTCGATACCCGTTAGCACTGGCATTTGAATATCGAGAAAGAGCAAATCTATCTTTTCTTTTTTCAATATCTCAAACGCTTCAATGGCATTATGACAACTCGCCACAATCTCTAAATCAGGTAGCTTCTCAATATGCGTTTTAATCAGTTTAATCGCTAAAGGTTCGTCATCTACAATCAGACATTTGATGGATTCAGTCATAGATCGAGCGTTAATTGGGCTTGGTAATGCTCAGCTGATTCTGTTCGTTTCAGCTGATGTTTTTGCGGATAGAGGAGATGTAATTGCCGTTGTATATCCACCTCATTGGTATCTCTTTTGGACTGGCCGCGAGATTGTGTGCTACTAATGGCTAATTTCAATTGCTTATCAGTAGCCTGCAGGTCGATTTGGATGTAAAAAGGACCTTGTTCCCTCTCCTGTTCATAGACGAAAGCATCTTCTATCATCGATAGTAAAAGGAGTGGCGCGACTTTCATCCGATGAGTGCTCGTAGGTGGATGGAAGGATAGCTGCATCCGTTCACCGTGCTTAAGGGTTTCGAGTTCTAGGAAAGTTTGGACCAACTCTATTTCTTTGCTCAAAGCTACCCGATCTGCTTGGGATTGATAGAGCATATAATCCAAAATTTCAGATAGCTTCTCGATTACTTCCGGTGCTTCATCTGATTGCTGCAAACTCAAGTTGTACAAAGTTTTTAAGGTATTGGACAGGAAGCGGGGGTGCACCTGTGCTTTCAATAGATTGAGTTCAGCCTGTGCTTTTTCTTGCTGCAAAATAGCAAAAGCTTGTTTGCGCTCAAATCGCTCCTTGATCAACTTCATACTTGCCATGGTGATGGGAATAAGGCATAACCATATGACATAGATAGCATTAGGTTCATATAAGCTAAAGATCTCGTATAAGCTACATTGTTCTTCTGTGGGGGCAAAAAGAGGAATTAGCGCGTGATCTTCTAACACATGTGAGAGGGCGGCCAAAATATAGGTGCTCAGTAGGACAGAACCCACAAAGCGAAGGTATTTCTTCCGATACAAGAGTTGGGGTAGCTGATAATAGACCAACAAATAAGCCGCGATGATTTGAGGAGGCAGATAGAATAGCTTGGAGACTAGTGCAGGAAGAACAGGCTGGTTAATCGCTAGGGAGAGAAGAGGGTAAGCTAAAGTCACCATTACCCAAAAGGCAAGATGGCGCAGGATACGCTGCTGTAATAATTGGTCGATTATCGTCGTGGACTCCTTCATTAAGCGCGCTTTTGTAGGGGGTTTGCCTCTAAATGAATATCCAGGAGTAACTCGTAGGACGTCGGTTCCTCCTGCGTGACTAAATTATGAGTGCCCGGATAGCGCAAGGCCAATTGGCGTTTAATGTTATCCACCCCTATCCCTTTTTTGAAATCGGTGAAATCGCTTTGTGCTACGGCTACTTTAGTATTAAAAACCCGATAATGGAGCCTGCCTTTTTGTACCGATAGTTCAATCTCTATCCGAGGCTGGCCCAGGTCACCACTAGCCCCATGCTTGAAGGCATTTTCGACAATGGAGAGTAAAATCAATGGTGCGATAGTGGTGGAGGGATCATCTATTTGATGGTTAAAAGTAAGTGTCAGTCGGTCGCCATAGCGGAGCAATTCGAGGTCGATATAGTTTTGTAGCAATTGTACTTCCTTAGCAACAGATACTTGATCTTCTTTGCATTCTTTGAACATATAATCTACCATCTCGGATAGCTTGAGGATAAGTGCCGGTGCCTTTTCTGACTTATAGATCGTCAAGGTGTAAAGATTATTCAGGGTGTTAAAGAGGAAATGCGGATGAAGTTGGGCTTGCAAAAAGTTGAGCTCGGCTATTGTTTTTTCATGGCGGAGTTGCTCGAATTGTTGCTTTTCAACGAAGTGATCTTTCAATAATTTCAGGATGACCGCCATGATCGGCGGTATATACACCCACAATAGGTATTGTCCCACCAATGGGAACAACTGTGTGAAGATATCATAGAGGCTGTCTTTGGGCAAGTTGGAGCCCATCGCCGGTTCGTACACATATATTTTGATCAGGCGGGCTAAGGCAGAAGTGAAGTAGGCGGCCAGCCCCAATGAAAGTAAAAACCAGCCATATTTTTTTCGGTATACTAACTTAGGCAGCTGATAATACAGCAAGAAATAAGTCGCCAGCAGCTGAGGTACTAGGTAGCAGAATTTATTCACCACTAATTCATAGATGGGGTTGCCCCAAAGTGCAGCATAGACAATCCAGCCCACGACAAATGCAGTCCAAGCCAGCACATGCACCAGCACTCGGTTCTTTGCTATATCGTTGCCTATATTGATCACACTTTTCATCATTTAGCCTTTACGCTGTTGCAGCTACCTCAAAAATACAGCTAATCCCCCATCTACCCCCAAATATCGCCGAATCTATCATTCCTACCCCCGAACAAGCCACCAAAGTCGCCGAATACACTCGTCGACCCAGCCTACCCATCCAACCTGCGCAAAGCTACAACCAGCCACTTTTCAAAAAAGCACTCGGTTTTGCCCTGATATTTGAAGTATTCAAACAACCAATACTAATACCATGAAAAATATAGGCATCATTATCAGCGCTTTTATCCTGACCCATATGGGTTCTTTTGCTTTGGCGCAGGAAGCGAAGCCACTATCGGCAGTCGAGCACAAGCGGATTGAAGCGAAAGCCGATTCTCTGTTGGATCAATATATCGCTTTGCAAGACTTTGTAGGTGTGTCAGCCGGTGTGTTCTACCAAGATCAGGTGGTTTGGACCGGAGGAGCAGGCTATCGAGATATCAAAAATAAGCAGGCAGCAAGTAGTGAAATGCGTCATCGCATTGCCTCTATCACCAAGCCGATGACGGCGATAGCCATTATGCAATTGGTAGAAAAAGGCCAGATAGATTTGGATGTGCCGATCCAGGAATACATCAAAGATTACCCTCGAAGTGACAAAGGAGAACTGAGCGTTCGGCACTTGCTGAAACACGTCGGAGGCGTTCCATTCTATAAAAGTCGAAAAGAGGCCTTCCCATCCATGCATTTTAATAGTTTGGATGAGGCCGTTGCCTTGTTCAAAGACCGATCCTTAGCGCACAAACCTGGCACCGCTTATTTATACTCCACCTATGGTTACACCCTGCTCGGCGCAATCCTCGAAAAAGTCACTGGCCAATCTTATGCTGATTACATGCAGGAAAATGTCTGGACACCTGCGGGCATGAAAAGCACCAGCCTTGAAATCTTTGGACAATCCTACCCAAACCAAGCCAAGCTATACAAGAAGACCAAGAAAGGGGCCTTTATCGCCGACAAGCAAACCGACCTAAGTTTGAAATATCCAGGGGGCGGACTACTCTCTACCGCAGAAGACCTCCTGCATTTTGGACAAGCCGTTTTGGATAACGAACTCATTACTGAAGAAAGCCTGAAGCTGATGCGCATTCCCGCCGACCTAGAATGGAAAGGAACGCCTTATGGAATGGGTTGGTATGTAGTCAATGATCCCGTCTATGGTCGGATCGTGCGGCATGGCGGCAGTCAGTCCGGTACCAGTACTTATCTCAGTATTTTTCTAGATCAAAGATTCGTGGTAGCCGTCTTAGCCAATAATACCGATGGAAACGAATATAACCTCCATCGAGAATTGTACGAAATGACCCTCGATCCCAATAAGCGAATGCAGCCCCTCAGGAAGATCATCAGTTTATCTGAAAAGGACCTACAGCCCTACCTAGGTCAATATGATCTTAGGAAAGGAAATGTCCTGACCATCTCGCAAAAAGGCAATCAGCTCTTCACCCAAGTAGGTAAATATCCTCCGCTACCTATTTATCCAACCGCTAAAAATAAGTTCTTTTACCGTGCCTTCGACGCCCAACTCGAATTTGTATTGAATGACCAAAATCAAGTCATAAAAAGCACCTATATCCAAAAGGGCGAGCCCATAGTTGCCAAAAAACGCCCGTAGTGGTCCAATTGATTCGGATAGTTCCCCTCATCTTTTGATTTTCATTGTAGGCGAAAGCAGGAGCTGTCAAAAAAGAGGGACAAGGCAGGTACCAAGCTGGAGCTGCGGTACCAACGGTTATTCCTTAGCTACTACTTCACTTGCTTCCGATTATCTTCTGGTAATACATCAATCAACTTATGATAGGGATCAACGCCTACTTCCACGGGCTTTTGATCTACGATCACAGAAATTCGATTATGAATGGCAGTAATTTTATGTTTCTGTAGGTAAATAGGTAGCGGTTCTCCGGCTGTTTTCTCCGCACCAAAAACGCCCACTTCGATATAGTCGGCCAATAGAAGGGACGAGATTGTCGCCTTGGCATCCGTGGGCATATATTGAAGAGAATCCTGTTGATTATCACTATAGAGCCGGTGGCCGAAGCCATCACTCCGGAATTTGCTGACGGTGAAGTTGATATCCAATTGATAACGACCATCCGCTAAAGGAGTGATGGTGCTAGATTCCATTTGATTATCGTAGAGGGTGACTGTTTCAAATAAATCCTTGACTAGATATTGTAGCGAGTCGGGAATAACGGTTTGCACAGCAGCCAGGAGCCCTAGGGAGTGAGGCAGTGGCGGTCCTTTGTAACGCATCTTTTCTAGGTAGATCTGCAAGGCCTTATTCAGCACTTCTTCTCCGACATAATCACTCAGGGCGTAGAAAACTAGTGCACCTTTTTGGTAGTTGATATATTCCTGGTGGGGGTAGGCGTATAGAAGTGGCGTTTCTTTTTTCCGTTCATTGGCCCGGCCAGTCAGGTATAAGTCGAGATCTTGGCGCAAAAAACGGCGTATCATGGCTTTGCCGTACCGCCCTTCCAAGACCTTTAAGCCTACATATTCGGCCATGCTTTCGGAGACCATTTTACCGCCTAAAATATTGGCTGGATTGACTTGGTGGCCCCACCAATGATGCGCCACTTCATGCGCCGATACATAGAAGGGTAGATCAATGCTACCTGCTCCTGTGGTATCGATATCGCCGATCAGATACAACTCGGAATAAGGCATCAGATTCCCCATGATAGTGGCATAAGTGCCTTCCGTTTTGGGGTATTCTACAATGCGAAGCTCGGTGTGCTTGTAAGGGCCAAACCAACGGCTGTTATAGGCCAAGGAAGCTTTCACACCCTCCATGAGGCTATTGAGGTTATAGTCATGGCCTGGATGATAATAGATGGAAATCTCGGTGTCTTCCCATTGGTCTTTCTTTACGGCATAGCGACCTGAATTAAAACAAAACACATCAGCGATTTTATGCGCTGTTTTGTAATGAAAAAACCGCCGCCCGTCTGCTGTCCATTCCTTTTGTAAAACGCCAGGGGCAAAGGCCATTTGATCGGCCGTGGTAGAGACTGTTGCCTCAAAATCAATCCAATCGGAATCATTTTCGGAATAGGCGTAGCCCAATGCAGTCGTATCGGAGGGTAGAGGAATACTGGTTTCTTTTTCGGGCAAGCCCTGTTTTTTACGCTCCACATTATCTGTTATTTCTACCTTTCTATAACCCAATTGAGGGAAAATTTGACTGCCAATAAAAGTACCATTGGCCAGCACACGAGAGTTGACATTAAAGAGGGTATTGTCTTCGTTCTCTACTTGGAAATTCATCTTTATGCTGTCTCCCGGCTGTAGACTTTGCAGCAAACGTAGGACGTCAAACTTGATCTGACTATCCTGACTGATCACCGCCGTCTCCCTATCAAAAGTGTACTGATTTTTCTCCCTAAAGCTATACGCGATGAGCAAGGTATCGATAGCTTTTGCTGCTTTGTTGACGAGGGTATAGCTGCCGCTCGCTCGAAAAGCCTTTTGGTTGGGGTATAAATCCATATCGATTTTCACGGCAGTCACTCGGGGTTGGATAAGTGACTCATATAGTTGGTAGCGCTTTTCATTTTCTACTTTAAAAGTCTTTTCATCCTCATCGGTGATTCTTGTTTTATGCCACAGGTTTTCTTCTAGGTAAATACCTGCCCCAGCACCAATGAAACAGCAACTCAGGAGTACAAAGACGCCCAAAACGGGCCCATGAAATCTCGCCTTCGCAATCGATAATCTTTCAGAAAAGTTGGAAGGAATACCGCGGGTCCAGAATAGGTAGGAAAGGGTCACCAGACAAAGTCCTCCTAGTAGCCAGTAGCTCTTGTATACCCAATAAGTCGGGAGAAAAGAAGCATATTGGTTCAAATCTGAATAGTCAAACCCAAGCGTATGACCGGGAACCTGGTTGTATAGAAAAACGGCTTGTTTGAGGAAGTCCCATCCAATCATATCCGCCAAACTAGGAATCATGATCGTACCCAGTGGAATGAGCAGCAAGAAGAAAAATCCCAGGTAAGGATTGGGCGAAAGTGTTTGGACAAAAATTGCCAGACAGGCCCAAATGACAAAGTGAATCAGGTGTAGGCCATAAACTTCCGATATATAGAGCCCAAGCTTGACATCATAAAAGCCATTAGAAAGCTGCACGACCAGACCGGCTAGGATAATAAACCCGAGCAATAGAACCTGAATCTTGACCAGCGCCAATACCTTCGACAGTAAGAAAGCCCAATTGGGCAAAGGACTAATATCCACCAAATGGTTCATCCGAGCTAGTTGGGCACGATGAATCAACATCCCCGCAAACAAAAAGGTAACCAGATTGATCAGCCCAGAATAAATGAAGCTGGGAATGAATAACATTTTCCAGGTGACGGGCAGTAATTTGAAGCCATACAGCGGATTCATCTCAGCTTGTTGGAAGAAAATAGCCAAAAAGCCACCCAATAAAATGGAGATGAATAACCAACTGCGGATGATATGCCTAAAATCAACTTGAGAGAGTTGCCAGGCAGTTCGTAGCTGATGGAGGAATGAAAAATCGAAACTTACCTTCGGCAATTCTACCTTGATGAGTTGGCCAAAGTTTTCTTTGACTACTCGCTCTGCGCTTCCCTTTTTCGCCTTAGTTGTAAAGCCTTGCTGACTAAATTTGAAATAGCGAAATACACTGCCAAATATCGCTAGAGCGATGCCCGACCAAAGCAAACGATTGTGAATAATCACCCCCTTCAAGGGAATCAACAATTCGTTCCGTTCAGCCAAGGTCCAATGGCGTGTATAGTACTTGACCGCCTCATCGCCCAGCGGGTCGAATAAGGCCGCAAAGTAACGCCATTCGACACCCTTCAAGATGCCCTCAATAATCGCCTGAAGAATGATGATCAAAATGACTGCGATAAAACCCGCGTAGATATTCCGCGTAAAGGTCACTACCGAAAAGATAATCGCCCCAAATAATAGAATATTAGGCAAAAGAAAGACTAGGTATAATTGCAGATAGGCTTGTATATTGAAAGGAACGACATTCGCCGGATTCACGCCTGGCATATAGGGCCCCACCATGAATCCCAGGCCAATCATCGCTACAATCAAGATAACGATACTCACAGAACTCAGCAATTTGCCTAGCAAGTAATCTCTTTTAGTAAAGGGAAAAGAGTAGAGTAGGGTATGCATATTATGCTGGAAATCCCGATAAATCGAGAGCCCAATAATAGATGGCAGTAAGAAAAGTAAGAGCGTATTAAACAGATTCGCCATGACATTGATCTGTCTCGGTGAATTGATGATCCGCACCGACTCCGAACTGCTTTCCGCCGCCATTCCCCACATCGTCCCCAGCGAGATGACTAAAAAGAACAAGGCATAAATATATAGGCTGGGCTGTCGCAACCAATGCTTGTATTCGTATTTGAAGATGGTATAAAACATGGAATAAGGGTTGAATGAAAATGGAAATCAAAATGTCAATAAAAATCAAAAGTCAGCACTATCGCTGCTTCCGCCGTTGGTACATGAGCTCCTGCTGTGTACCTTGCCCCGTCCTAGCCTGCCGACAGCTCCTGCTGTCATTCTCAATGAAAATGTGAATTGAAATCAAAATCAAAAGGCGCTGTGTTCGCCGCATTCGCCGTTGGTACTGTAGCTCCAGCTCGGTACCTGTCCTGTCCCTCGCCACTGACAGCTCCTGCTGTCGTTGGTAATCAAAATATCAATGAAAATGAAAATAAAAAGCCCTGACCGTGGCTCTTTACCTCTGTGCCTCCGTGTTCGTACCAAAAGCCCTGGACCTCGCTTTGTTGGCGGCTGGGATATGGCTATTGAGCCTCGCCGATAAATTGACGGACTACGCTCCGACCTCCCCCTGCAAAGCAATAAAATACACATCCTCCAACCCCGGCTCCGCCAATTCAAACTGGGGCGCTGGAGGCTTCGAATGATGCACCCGTATATTGATGGAATTATCGCGATTGTAGTGTGAAGAAAGAATCGAGAATCGCTTTTCCATGTCTTCCAATTCATCCCGGAGAATCCGCCGGGTCCAAATTTGTCCATGAATGGCTGCGGTCGCATCGGTCGGGGTGATTTGCTGGAGCACACGTCCGCCATTCATGATGGCCATTTCATGGCATAGGTCTTTTACGTCATCTACGATATGGGTCGAAAAAATGACAGTATGTTCAGTGCCGATTTCTCGTAAGATATTGAGGAAGCGCTGTCGCTCGGCGGGATCGAGTCCGGCGGTGGGTTCGTCGACAATGATGAGTTGGGGATTGTTGAGCAGCAACTGGGCGATGCCGAAACGTTGCTTCATTCCTGTCTCTTATACACATCTCCGAGCCCACGAGACCGAGGCTGATCT
>OJCB01000944.1_pt1 | contig 10321 bp, 10 predicted proteins | sample 1591501 | NCBI WGS metagenome assembly OJCB01 (sample SAMN05416813, study PRJEB24817) | seawater metagenome | isolation source: Sea water | place: Canada:Atlantic | collected 2013-07 | reverse complement strand
AACCTTGATCGTCCACTACGGCAGGCGGAGCGCCTGCCCTACAATTTGCTGCGGAAACCAAAATTGCTGTGCCGCGCAAGCTGCGACAGAGGAAGCGCGCCATCAAATCGCGCCGTGATCCTCACCCGGTTGATGAAACCGGGCTCAACTGAGTGCCATTCGGATCAGGTAACAAATACCAATTATTCACTCCGCCTCCCCGGAACCCGTGCCCTGATCGCTGGCTCAAGATTTCCTCATTCGAAGAAACCCCTTGAGTGCGATCGAGCCCCCGACCAATACAAAAATGCTCCCGATTAAGATCGGGAGATAGGTGAAAAAAGTGCCTCCGGTTTTCAGCACTGCAGACTCCGGATTCTCAGGGTCGTAGAAAACGGGAACTATTTTCCCTGCGGGAAATTCAGCAACAATGCTATCCGCGTGCTCCCTGTTGCTACTGCCGTAACTTCCGAAGGAAAAACGATCCGAAGTGAAAGCTTCGTCTTCAACCGCATAGTCGTAAGAAATCCCGGCACGATAACTTGTCGAATTCTTTCTCTTTCTCGAAGTTTTGGAGGTGCCGCCGCTCCGACTGCGCGTTCGCTTACTGGTGGTTTCCGAAGCAGTCACTTTGCCTTCAACTTGCGGCCATTTTTCGGTCGCATTAGCTTCTGCGACTGCCTTGAATCCCCAGAAACTGACAGCTGACCCAACAAGAAAAAATACCACACCGAAAACGAGAAAAATGTTCTGCAGAAGTTTGTTCGCTGCTTGGATATCCTGAGGAACAATTTTCGTCATTTTGATGAAACGGTTGGAGACAAGGCTGTTTGATCGGAGTTTAGGCCCTGTCGCTTCGTCTTGTCCAGATATTCACAAGCTTGAAATTCTCCGAACGAAAACGGAAAATGCCCTTGATTCATTTTCGGTATCGCAGGTCATCTTTTAGCACAGCCCTGTGCGACCGAAAATCACATACGGATTACTAGGATGTGATCCAAGCGTGTGACAGACTGCCAGTCGATGAAGATCCCATTTACTCGTGCCGTCCTTCTCCTCGCCCTTCTCCTCGTAGTTTCGCCAGGACCTCTTGCAGCAGAAGGCGAATTGCCGGCCTTTCCCGGTGCCGAAGGGTTTGGCGCGGATACACCCGGTGGTCGGGGTGGTCAGGTCATGGAAGTGACCACTCTCGACGATGCCGGGCCCGGCAGTTTCCGCGCTGCTTGTGAAGCGAAGGGCCCCCGGATCATTGTGTTTCGAACCGGTGGAATGATCGAGGTTCAGTCCGCCATCACCATCCTCGAACCATTCCTCACGATCGCCGGGCAAACGGCGCCGGGAGACGGGATCACCCTGAAGGCAGCTCCGAAAATGCGCCAGGCAGTCGTGCAGGTCGCCACCCACGACGTCGTCATTCGCGGTCTGCGGATTCGCCGCGGTGCATCCCGCGAGAAGTCCGTCAGCGGCGACGCGATGAGCATTCACAATAAGGATGAAGCTCCCCGGCGTATTGTGATCGACCACTGCTCGATCAGCTGGGGGACGGACGAGAACCTTGACGCCTGGTATTCCGCCAGCGACATCACGATCCAGTGGTGCGTCATTTCCGAGGCGCTGCACAACAGCAGCCACCCCAAGGGACCGCACAGCAAGGGGACCCTGATGGGAGCGGACGTAAAGCGGGTTTCCTATCATCACAATCTGCTGGCCCACAACGTCGCCCGCAATCCGCAATTTGCCAGTGACGGGGGCCCCGCCCACATCATCAACAACGTGATTTACAACTGGATGTATTTTGGCAGCCAGTTCACGAAGCCTGAAAAGCAGGCCCCGAAGGTGAACCTCATCGGCAACACCTACCGGGCCGGTCCGGACACCCGCACGGTACGTTACGAAGTGCTGCTCAGTGGTTACCCGAAGCGGCCGTTGTTTTACGTCCGCGACAACCTGGGCCCCCATCGTCCTGACGCCACCGGCGACGAATGGGCATTGATTGGCGACGGGTCCACCGGGTTGGGGGAAAACCAGATGCGCGTTCCCGCGGCAAAAGAGATTCAACGGCAGGACCCGTGGCCCGCTTCGGCCATCCCTGTCACGATCCATCCAGCCGGACAGGCCTATGAACTCGTGCTTGAACAAGTCGGGGTGACGGTTCCCCGGAGAGACGCCGTCGACAATCGGGTGATCGCCGACGTTCGCAACAAAGCCGGACGCTGTATCGATGACCCGTCAGACGTGGGCGGTTGGCCGACCCTCGATTCCGGTAAGCCCCCTGCAGATACCGACCACGACGGCATGCCGGATCAATGGGAAAAGGAACACGGTCTCGATCCTGACAATGCCGACGATCGAAACGGCAGGGCACCCAGTGGCTATACCTGGATTGAGGAGTATCTCGATTCCCTTTTCCATCCGGGAACCAAGTAAGGAACAGCCGCGCGGTAGGATCGGGCGGGGTGCTATTTCGCGGACGAGGCAGCCGCCTTCACCCGCCGCCGCTCAGGCCCGGCGAGAGCAAGGTTTGGCCGAAGCAAAAAGTCCCGGAAAATGCAGTTCGCGTATTCAAAAAGACTATTGAGTTCCCTGGACAATTCCCCGCGCATAGGAAAGGGCGGTGTCTTTGTCGAAGTGGTTTTCTATCGCCACTTCTTTCCTGAAGGGGAACTTTATCTCCGGCGTGGCGACTACCTTGCCATTGATCAACACCGCCCACCTTTTTCCGATGTCTCTTCGGGAAAATTCATTCAGTTTTTTTCCGCCTTCGAGAGTGAAAGTAATGCCTATCGCAAAGCCACTCACCGAGTAGGGCCCTCGCACCGAGGTGAAATCCACATCCTGATTGCTAAGAAGCACTTCGTCTCCCATTTGGAGCGGATTGTCAGAGCTTGTTGCTCTTTCTTCGGTGGAGTCGGATTCTGAATCTTCGATAATTTGTCGAAACTCCAGGCGGAAATCGGGATCGATTCGATTCCTTTGAAAGGTTTCGACTATACTTGATGAACTACCGGAAGAGTTCGGGCGAATTTTTTTCAGCCATTTGTGTTCCATTGAGATGACTGTGCTTCCGAGGCTGAATAGTGAGATGATCAATGGGATCGAGTATATCAGGATGGCTTTGCCCTGCTGGCTCACAGGAATGCTTTTCGAGAAACCTGCGACTACAGCGCAGATGGCTATTACGGGGAGAAAAGAAAGTAAGATTGCGACCCCCACGGTGAGCTTTGATGGCGCAGTGCTCATGGCGTTTCCGAGTATGACGACCCATGCGATTGCTATTCCGAGGACACTGCAGAGCCAGGCGATAAGTGGAATCATGTTGTTGTGGCGGTTGATTGTAGGGTTTTCGGGATCTGAAATTTTATATCACGAGCTTTCCTTTTGAGGAAGACGTTCCCCCGGCGCAATCTATGAAACATCGAGTGCAGATTTTACCCCGACAATCCATCTTGAATGGAAACGCATTCGTTTCGAAATGAATGCCGTTGCGCGGGACAATTCGATTGATAGAATCCGGTGTCTTGTGTTTGTTGATTCTGCTCATGATTTTTCCACCACGCAGCGTATTCCTATTTTTGTTTGTCATTACCTGCTGCGCTATTTTTGTATTCCCGGTCCATTCGCAGGAAGCTTTGGTAAAACCGGCATTAAGAGCCCAACCGGTCCGGCTTGAGCAACCGGCGGTCACTGCCGCAAGTGTCTACTCTGTTGATGCCTCCAATGGACGAGTGATTTACAGCAAAAATATTTCTGAGAAACGTCCCGTCGCGAGTACGCAAAAACTCCTTACCGGCTTGATCATTGCCGAGGGGGGAAATCTCGATGAACGAATCCCGGTTGCCTCAACCGACCGGAAAGTTTCGCCTCGAAATCTCTGGCTCACCGAAGGGAGTTCCTACAGGCGGGGAACTCTTCTCGAAGCGATGTTGGTGCGAAGCTTTAACGATTCCGCAAAATGCCTGGCGAGAACTCACTCGGGAAGTCAGGCTGAATTTGCCCGGACGATGAACGCCCGGGCAGAGAAGCTGGGAATGAAAGATTCTCATTTTGTGAATGCTCATGGCCTTACTGAGGAGGGGCAGTATTCCACTGCCCATGATATGATCCTTCTAGCGGCGGCGGCGTGGATGAATCCGGAGGTCAGGAGAATTGTTCAACTGAAGGGAATTGATTTCACCTACGAGGGGGCCAAGACGATTCAGGTGAAAAATAGCAACGAGCTGCTTCACACCTATGCTCCCTGTGTCGGAATGAAGACGGGTTACACGGAAGCCGCAGGGCGCTGTCTCGTTGCCGCGGCGACTCGCGGAGAAAGGACGGTGCTTGCTGTCATTCTCGGGAGCAAGTTTGAAGACGTCTGGACCGATGCGGAGACCGTGCTGGAATGGTCACTCAAGCATTGATTGAGTGGACTCAAGACCTCGAGTCGAGCTGAAATACCTGCCCGGAAATGTGACCGGTGTCTGCGAGGAAGGTGATGAATTTTGCTGCTTCTTCAAGCGTATTGAATCGGCCCAGGGAATGTTTCTCTTTGGCTGTGTCGATGGCAGCTTGCGACATTTCAGCCGTCATTTTCGTTTCGAGGAATCCGGGCAGGACACAATTGGCCCGAATGTTTCGTTTACCAAATTCTTTGGCGAGGGATTTTGTCAGGCCGATGACACCGGCTTTGGCGGCGGCATAGTTGGCCTGACCCGCAGGAGGATGAATCGCAGAATAGGAACCGATCTGGATGAGATGGCCGCTCCTTTGTTTCGCCATGATCTTTGCAGCAGCCTGACAGCAGAGAAACGTTCCTTTCAAATTTACCTTGATCACTTCGTTCCAGGAATCCTCTGACATTTTCAGAAAGGGCCCATCCCGCACAGTGCCTGCAGCATTGATGAGAAGATCGAGTTGCTGGATTTCGTTAAAAAAGGAGGCGACGGAACTGCTCTTACTTACGTCGAGCTCACTCCGACCGGGGGCGTGGACTTCGTATCCCGCAGCTTCCAGGCTTTCACGGATCGCCGAAGCGAGATCCCCTTCACCTCCGGTGATGACTGCGACAGGACGGCTCAAAGCAGTGGGAAAAGGGGAAGATTGAAAAAAGAAAACCGGGAAGAGCTTCTCGCGAAGACTTTTCCCGGTTTTGTGAAATGGAACTGCCTGAATAAAGGCTACCGATTGGAACCTTTACTTTCCGTGCAGATGAAACCTCTTAACTTTTCCTCTTCCGCAGATCAATTGGCGAAGGGATCTTTGGCAGGATTCGACTTGAAGGGAATGCTACCGCTTGCCTCATTTGAAGCTGGGTTCGTCACTGGAGCCGCGCTGATGGAAGACGCCCCTCTGCTCGGATTGACGACCACGGCATGTTCTTCATAATCGATTCTCGAATTGGAAAGTTGTCCGATGTAGCGAATTGCTTCGGTCATTGGAACGTTTCGTAGATTCAAGCTGAGGGTAACGTTGGTTCGTTGCTCGGCGGTTCCTTTGTAAATGAAATTCGGGACCGTCTTGCCGGCAGAGAGTTCTTCCGCTCTTTGGCTTAGATAAGCCATGACATCGCCGATGGGAGCATCTTCAAAAGTTACTTTCGGAAGGATGATTTTTGCAAGGTCCGCTCTCAAATCTTTTTTGGCTCCGGCTCCCTGGGCAATTGCGGTTCTGCATTTGTTTGAGTAACTGCGGGCGTAGACAAAGCCGGGTTTCGACCTAAGGACGACTTCAAACATCTGGAGCGCATCCGTGTATTGCTTGGCATTAAAGAGGCGAACGCCTTCATTGAATGCATCTTGTTGCGCGTGTGCGGGAACAGCGAGAAAACCAATGGCCGCGAAAACGGTTATGGCGAGAATTTTGAATCGATTTTTCATAGGGATTTCCAATATAAGTTAGGAGGTTTGTTACTCGTCCCTTCTATGAAGGCAGCAATCCGGAGAAGGAAAACGTCACCGATCATCGTTGGGATTCTGGTCGCGACCGGACACACCCCTTGCCGGGAAAGTCCGGTCACTGGTGAATACGATACCAAATGTTCTAAGAGGTGTAAACGCAAATACGTTACTCTAATCAACATTGTCTCATCGAATGGAAGGTTTCTTTGGTGATTCTAAAAGGTATGAAAGTTTTAAAATTAACCCCGTGTAAGGTTGGACGGAGCCCTGTTTTCGGGGTAAACTCTAAAAAGTTTTCACACGCGAGACACATGTCTGATTTTTTCTCTGGTTCTAGTACAGGAACTGATCAAGCAAAAACGGGGCTTTCCCTGCTGCTGATTTTTTCCCTTTTTCTTTCGGGCGTTGCGATAGCGCAGGACACAACTGTGCCTGCTGCGACCTACACTTCGCCTTCAACTTCGACGGCTGCTCCCGGGACCGGCCCCGGATTGAGTGGGGGAATGACACAGCGGGAAATCAACATGATGCAGATCCGCTCGGCCGCTCAGGGTGCCCAACATGATGCGGCGGCTGCAACCATGGCTATTTCAGCTGATCGCGCTATTGAAGAGCGAAATCGGCAAGCGGCCCTGACTTCAGCGCGGGAAACGAAACGATTGAAGCGGGAAGCTGCGGACCGCATGAAATGGGAGAAAGCTCAGAACGCTTATAATCGTGTCAGTGCGGACCAAATGTCTACCTGGAAAGATACGGCCGGGAATGTCCGGGTGGAAAGAAATGTTCCCAATGAATTTCTTCTTCAGCTCAGGGCGGAAGAGGCAGCTATTGCGGCCCGCGATGCGGAAGAAGGCGAAAATCGAAGGGGGGGGCCGATCCAGGCAACCAAAAGAATGCTTTCCTGGCGTCCATTCAGTGGAAGAGATTCCGAGTCGGAATACGAAGAGAGTTCCGGTGGTGGGTTTATGAGTAATATTCGTCCGCCCCGGCTTCCTTTTGTTGGTCGAGGTGGCGGCGACAGCTATGAAGAGGCGCCCCAGGTGAGCTCACCGACTTCCCGTCCTGCAGCGGCTCCGCAAAACTCTTCGATTAAAGTAACGAAGCCGGGGAGCGTTCCTCAGATTTCCGGCGCTGCTCTGGTGGACGGACGCGGGTCTGTGAATGTGGGCTCTTCATCAGGACGATCCTCTTCTCCACCTACTGAACAAGTCAGGCAGCCGACAGTTCAGGCTGAGGTTCCCTCTTTCAGTTCGAACACCTCATCACAGAAAAAAGGGCTTTTTTCGAAGTTCAAATCAGATCGTCCGAAGAGAGGTTTTGGTTCGAAGAAGACATCGGTAGACAATGGTGGTGGAATTGACGCCGGTTTGTTCCCGGAAAATGCCGTAAACTCCACTCCAACGGGGGGAAGTCTCTCCGGCAACTATTCTGCGAATTCCGTTCCGGCGGAAGATATGACTGTTTCATCCACCGGGGACATCGATTTGCCGGGTGGAACGATTGAAAAGAAAAAGCGCTTTTCGATTCCGAAGCCGAACCTTTCGATTCCTAAAATTGGCGGTGGCAACAGCAGCAATGAAGGTAGCCGTTCTTCGAAGCCGTCGTCCGGTCCGAGTCTGGGGACAGGGTATTATGTGGTTGCGAGTCAGGCCCAGTTCATGCAATACGGGGAATCTCAGATGGAGTCGGAAGTCAGGGCGCTTCCTGCAGGCGTGGTCGTAAAGCTAACGAAGCCGGGGGCTGATTGGGCAACTGTCCAACTACAGAGTGGCTCCAGCGGTGTCATTCAGACAAAAAACCTTCGTCCTGCTTCTTCCGGTGAAGTTCCAGCTCAGTTCAACACACCTGCACCTGCTGCGGGCGCAGGCTATTGAGCATTCCGTTGATTGACTATTTTTTGGTCCGGTTTTGAATTGAGCAAGCAACAATCGATATGAGACTTTCTGTATTCTTTCGCGCGGTCTTTCCCATTGTTCTTGTTTTGGCTGGAAGCTTTGCCAATGCGGGTGAAACGATCACCGTCGACGGAATGGAATATCTGAATTCGGAAATGGTCGAAGTCTGCAGCGATGGTGCTGTTTACAAGACTGAGGAAGGTGAGTACGTGGTTCTTCCCTGGGAGTCACTCAGTGAGGCGCAGACCTCCGTATTGAAGGCTCGTTTCAAAGAGGGGATGATGAATGCGGTTTATGACGCTTATCTGGTGAAGGGATCGATTTTCAATGTCAGTAAAGACGGATTTGTCATTCAGGTCTCACAGGAAGATGCGCCAGATTTGAAATTTACCAAGGGTGCGCGAATTTTGACAAGCGGCCTTGTTTTGATCAAAGATCTTCCACGCGATATGCCTCGCGGGGAAGGGGCGCCAGTGGACGTGATCGCCTACAAGCGAGGCTCTCACACCTTCGATATGGGAATTGCGACAAAGGAAATTCCCTTTCTCTCGGTGGCTTATCCTTCCTGGGCGAGAGAGCAGGAGTGGGAAAACGTCGACGGTAAGAAGATGGCGGCGAGATTGATTGCGTCAAAGGACGGGAAGTGCCTCTTTGAAAAAGGCGGGAAGACTTTTGTTTATGCTCTCGATCAGCTTGTTCCTGACGCGCAAAAGCGGGTCGCTGAATATCAGGAGAGGATCAAGCGCTTTCCTATTCCCTGAGGCCCTGCATTGAAGGAACTGAAATCAGTTCCTTTTCCCGGGAAGAACTCCCGAACGTTCGACGTAGTCCAGCATCATCGGTTGGGATGCGGCCTGAGCGATGACCTTGTCCCTGTGCGTCACTTCAATCGCCCAGCCGCGCATGTTGACGGAGCTAATCAGAGGTTTGATATACCCTTTGGGTTTGTTCTGATCGATCCGGGTTGCCAAATCCGCGTAGCTGCTGCGGGAACCCGTAAAAAGCTCTTTTTTGAAAAATTGATTTTTACGCAGCCTCTGGGGAACGCTTGTCTTCCTCAGCAGGAAGATCTCGTTTTTCTTTTCCGTAATCCCGAAAATATAGAGAGTCACGATCACTTCTGTGGGATGCGTGGAAATATTAATCGCCTCAAAAGAAACCCTCCATTTGTCGCCATTGCTCCCGCTGGGAGTGGCGGTGATTTTTCCGGTGAGGTGAAACGTAGGTTGTTTTTCGAGGACGGCTTCGTTGGTTCCGACGTCCCTTTTCCAGAGAGTGAAATTGTCAGCACTGGTCCTGCCAAGTGCATCGGCTCTGCCATAGAGGATTTCGCCTTCGATCCGGTCGAGAGATTTTGCGTGAATCTTTTCAAGAGTGGTCAGTCGTTCCTCACCTCTTGCGCGACGAGTGGCCGGTGTGACGAGGCGAAGGTTGGTAAGGTCTCTGGAATAATGGGGAAAATCTTTGGGAAGGACAATGTATTCAAAGCTGGCATTCTTCCCTTTTTCCGGACCTTTAGTGATGATGAGTCTAAAGTTTCCTCCCTTGGTGAACAGGCCAAGGGCCTGTGCCTGCTCCCAGGTTCTGGTCAGGGATGTCCGCAAGAGGGACGCCCGGAGGGAGCTGAACATTTCGTCGCCGTAGTTCTGAATTGCCAGCTCGATGATATCGCTACCGTCTTTCCCGTACGAATCGTGGTGCTTCCCCAGGTAATTCATCGCAGAAATCATCTGCTTGTTCAATGCGCCAAGATCTCCCGGGCTTGCTTTGTCACTTCCATTGATCGGTCTGACGATTGGCAGAAACCCTTTCACCGCTTTGTTGACTTCGCCGGGAGCCGGAGTGGCCGGGAGCAGCAAAAGAGAAAGGGTCGCGACAAAAAGGGTAAAACGATAGGTGGTCATCGGGGTGGAATTATTTACCCTCCCACAAATCGCGTTTTCGAGTCAAGATGAAAGCAATATCATTGATGGCCCATCCACTGCCCCCGGGGCGACTATTTTTTGGTACCGGGAAGAGATCCCGAACGTTCGACGTATTCCATCATCATCGGCAGGGATGCGGCCTGACCGGCGATACTGTCCTGGTGTTTCACCACGATTGCCCAGCCTCGCATGTTGACCGATTTGACTAAGGGTTTGATTTTCCCTGTGGGTTTGTTTTGATCGATCCGCGTTGCCATTTCCGCGTAGTCGCTTCGGGGACCAGTGTAAAGGTCACGCTCAAAAGACTCGCTCTTTCTCAGCTTCACGGGAACGCTGATTTTTCTCATGATAAAGATTTCGTTTTTCTCTTCGGTAATTCCGAAAATATAAAGTTCAGCGGTTACTTCAGTCGGATGCGGGGCAATGTTGATCGCTTCAAACGAAACTCTCCACTTGTCGCCATTGCTGCGACTGGGAGTGCTGGAGATTTTCCCGGAGATACGGAATGTGGGCTTTCTTTCCAGAGCTCCCTCGTTGGTCCCGACTGCTTTCTTCCAAAGCTCAAGGTTTTCAGAGCTGTTCCTTCCAAGTGAGTCAGCTCTGCCATGGAGAATTTCCCCCTGTCTCTTATACACATCTCCGAGCC
>OJCB01000943.1_pt1 | contig 10321 bp, 5 predicted proteins | sample 1591501 | NCBI WGS metagenome assembly OJCB01 (sample SAMN05416813, study PRJEB24817) | seawater metagenome | isolation source: Sea water | place: Canada:Atlantic | collected 2013-07 | reverse complement strand
GAGATCAGCCTCGGTCTCGTGGGCTCGGAGATGTGTATAAGAGACAGTCCATCGAGTATTACCTCGCAAATTACCCCGATGTCAGGGTGGCGCGTAAGACAGGTGACGCCAAGCAACTTCGGCAGGCGATGCGAATTGCCTTTGAAGATCAGTTGGTGCAAAAGGTCATGCCGAAGCTTCGGGGAATCGAAACGCGAGGACGAAGTAGAAGCGAATGTCTCGACAAAATTCGGGCGCAAATCGTTGAGGCCGATTATCCCATCCTGGGAGACTTCGACCTAGCATGCAAGTTCGGACATGGGCAGTTCATTTGGCAGTCAGCGGACTATCTCCGTGAAGCGGAAGAGCCTGATAGAGACTCGGCGGACCAGACCGGTGAGGGGGACAACGGAAAGCACGAGACAACTAATGATGGTGGGATTGAGTCCAAGAGTTCGGGGAATCCGGATGCAAACGATCACAAATATTTGTCTGAGCCTCCCGAGGATTTTAAGTCTGGCGAAGCCGATCGGATGAGCGTCTGGGAGAATCTCAGCCCTAAACAAAAGAAGCTATATAAGAAGTAGCATAGATGCTAAGCAAGTTCATGGCGGAGCCACCAGTGGAAAATGATTCCCCGATTCAATCAATCGAGGGAATATACGAGGCGATTGGCCATGGGAGTTCCCATACTTCCGCGGCCGCCTTGCTGGTCGCCCTCCGGCACTGGTTCCACGAACTTGCAGAATTTGATCGCGGCACCGGAGAAGCGCTGCCCCGATCGATGACGGCGGTTCTGGAACGCTTGCGTAAACTCAGGATAGAGGCGCCGCATGTTTATCACAAAGATCGACTGCATCGCATTCTTGAGCATTGTAACGAACCGATTTTCGAACTGACTCGACGCTTGATCGAACGACTGGTTCGTGAACGGGCAATGCTTCCCCTCCGTGCGGTTCGTGAACTCGACACGGGTAGCTTCATGGCGCTCAGTAGACGGCCGGGGCGGACGGTTCGTGAGAAACTGGCAGGCAAGCCATATATGCAAGCCATTCGGCGGCGTGGCACCTACGACACGACGGAAAATCGATTATTGAAATCGGTGGCGGCGCGTCTTGCAGAACTTCTCTCTTTGCGAAATGAGTGTTTCGGTTCCGGCGAGAGCCCACAAAATACGGAATTGCTCTACGCAATTGAATCTTGGCTGACTACCGAAGAGGCCAGCGAGATTTCTCGATGGGACAATCATGCTCCGAACAATGCGCTTCTCCAGCATCGCAATTACCGGCCAATCTGGGACGCTTGGATGTGGGTGCAGTCAATCGATCAAGACATCGATCTAGATTGGAGAAAACGTGATCACCACTTTTCAATGGTTTTGTTTTGGACTGTGGTTTCAGAGCTCCGAGAAGGTTACGGAGTCCGGTTTGCAGAGCAACCGTGCTATTTCAGCTACGACAATTTTGAACTGCTTCCCGGCTTAACACCTGCTGAGCCAATGGCAGTTGCCAACGGCTATTGGGTTCCTCCGTTAGCCTCTGATCGATACCAAGGAAAAGTAGTTGGAATTGTAGACAATAGTTTCGGTTTTGCTCAAACGGATGAGAAGCGGGTATTTTTTCATAGCAATGATTTTAGGAATTATCGAGTATTCGAGAATCTCCAAGAAGGGGCGATACTCGAATTTTCGATAGAGAAAACCAACAAAGGCTGGAATGCACGAAATGTAGTAATTGGTGACTGCGCCCAGGAGGTGAAAGTTAAATTGGATCATGATTTGAACCTCCATTTCACTTTTGGAGCTCAAAAGATTGCAGCTCGAACATCGATTCTCGAAAGCGACAAACTAGGGGTTTCATTCGGCAGAGAGACAGTCTCGACGCTTGAGGTTCCACGCAGTCCCTTGGAGATTGCAAGCCGCCTTGTCGCTCAGGCGGTTCCAAGTAGGACTGATGTCTTTCCTGAAACTTCAAACGTCGTCATTGACCAGGCACGATCAACCGATCATGGCGTTGTCGATTTCACTACTCTGTATCCACGGTTCGCAGCCGGCCATGGGCACGGGGTCATGCCATTTCGCCTCCTCTGGCAACTTTGGCGACAGTCTGGCAAAAGCCCTGTAGAGATCGCGCTGCCCCATAGCAATGCAATTTCCCTAACCGAAGATGCAATAACGGTAAGCATTCTGAATCTTCTTGGACAGGAAGATAATAACTCCATCGATGCCTCCATTCTGAGCCAAGCCTCCAAATCCTATGCCGCTCAGGTCGGACAATTTCTCGGCACAGACTCCGTAACGTATCTTGTTCCGGACTCGGTTGATGACTTCAGTTTGGAGATCCTCCGGAAAAGTCTGAACTTCCAGTTTTCGAAGGCGGAACCGCTGCCCCGAAGTATCGCGGCTGTGTTTGCCTGGCAGTCGTCAAAATCGTTTTTGCAAACAGAGATCGCTGAAGGAGATTCGGTTTGGGTAGTTGATGATACCGGTTCCGGTCTTTCGATCGTCCCTCTCATCGCCGTTTACAAAAATGAGCTTGAGGCGGTTCTTCCGCAAACTCGAGGAATTTATTGGGAGCGGTGCCCTGTCATTCATTTGAGCACGGGAGGGTCTCCGACGACCGCTTCCGTTGACGTTCTGAAGCAGCACGAGTGCCCTTTTTCAAGTGAGTTGGCAGCATTATGTGGTCCCCAGGGCCTCTCGGATGAAGCGGGGAATCTCAGTATTCTCGGGAAAGATGGCGATTGGTTCACAATTCCCCCCGAAGCCGAGGGTGAGTTAGCGGTGGCTTTCAATCCGGGACGCGAGTGCTGGCACGAAAACGCTCAACGGTTGGAACAACCAGTCCGCGAACTCCGTAAGGGCGCAACTGTATTCCTTCTGCCGGTTGGCAACGAAAGCCTGCGGAAATCCCTGGGAAACCCGCCACATTCAATTTTCGGTGGTCACAGATCTGCCTGGATATCTGATTTCGATACTCTCCCAAACGGCGGGATAATTCTTCACCAGTGGCAGAGCCGCGCCGGCGATATCGCGCTTTGGAGAGATCGTCTGCCCGAGTTAAGCGTTCGAATTCACCACCTAAAGAAGGCGCGTGAAGTAAAATTCTTTCTAGTCAAGGATGCGACTATAACTCCAAGACTTGGGCGAGCGATAAGGATTCCAATTCAAGAGACATTCTATCTCCCGCCAGGTGAGGAATTCTACGAGTTCCCTCTTTATCGAGGGGAGGAAGGGAACCAACTGCAGTATTTGGCCTTGTTGAAGTCCCGGGCCTTTCCCCTCAAGGAAAGTGTTCCCTGCAAACTCGAGATGACCTTCACCTATGGAGATGATAAACCATACCGCCTTCGCTTCATTCCCGTTGACTCACAAGCAGCAGGATTCTCATCAATTAATGTGCGCTGGGAGCCAACTTCGACGAAGGACAACGACTCTCTGGGTTGGCCACCCTTTCCTCCTCGGCATCAGTGGAGTGAGTTGAGGTCATTCTCAAACGGGGAAGGAAGTAGCCGAAATCTTCTCATTGAGATTCAGAGAATAGTCAGTGTGAAAAAGGCCCTAAATGAGCTCGATAAATATGAATCTTCGAGCCAAAGCGAATTCCCCCCACGCTCAGACGGAGAGATCAAGGATTCTGTAGGAATGGAGCCATGGGAGAAGGGGTTCTGCTTTCTAAAGACTAGTGGTGAAGATATATTTTGTCACATAAGCGACTTATGCGAACCGGTTGATACCAAAGATTTAAAAGTCGGCACAACTCTGTTTTTTGATCTTGAGCGCGGACAAGATGGTCGCTTTGCAGCCAAAAATGTCTCTGTCTCAGAAGAGGAACCTCCTGAACTTGACCGGGCGAGGCTACACGAACCAATTGAAGCTGCGATTCGTGCCGCCGAGGATGCAAGGAGAATTCGTTTCGCAGTTCTAACATCCTGGTCCCACGGACATTCTCTGGATGAATCCGAGGCTCCTGGCGAATTGCGCGACTTTATCGAAATTGCAAAGAATCAGTGTTTGGACCTAATCAAAAGAACGGCAACGCTGCCCGCTACCGATCCGCTGAAAGTGAGTTTTGATGAGGCAGCGGATTCCGCATTTTACTTTCTTTGCGCTCTGCATCGCGATGCCCCGGATGAAACTTATCAAATGATCGGCAAAATGACGGGTTCCCTCGTGATGCGCCATTGGCGACGCATCGCATATGCGATCGGAGATGCTAGGGAATCATTTCAACGACAGTTGTTTGAGAGAGCAATAGGTGAATCCGAAAAAGGCGAACCTGTTTGGCTTCAGATTTTGGGCATTGCGGTTTGGCGTGAAGAAGGGGTGGTGGAGTTGATATCGCCAAGGCAAGCTCGAGCGATTTCGGAACAACTCCTCATTGTGCTTAAAAGTGAACTCAGTAGAGTCATTCGGATTGACCGCGAGACAGGCGATGAGTTTCTCTCCCCTTACGTCATTAGCAAACTCGAGTTATGCCTTGGTCTTTTGCGAACACGGCAATCAGAAGATAAGGACAAGAAAACAATTTTCGATCCCGACGATCGGCTTTCTCGCGAATTTTCTGAGGTGATTTCCGAAATCGATCAAAAGATCAATAAGGCAAAGGTTCCATTTAGGTCTCGCCTCTCTCTCAAATTAGCAAAGCCTGAAGCTCTAAGAAAGACGCCCGATTTACTCTACGCCCTCCGCCTATACTTGACTGGGGATTCAGGTGCCAGGGCAATTCAAGTGAGCGGGATTGATGAAGATGAATAAAGAAACCGAAAACAGTGATACTGCGGAAGCGAAATCGTTTCTCTTAACTTGGTATGGACTCACAGATCTGCGAGCCTCACTTGGCTTTGAAAAGGGCAAGGGTCCTGTGCTTGGGGCGCTCCGGTCCGGTAACTACACAAATGTGATGATTTTGGCCTACACCAACCCAGCAAAGGGCAGTATGAGTGCCAAGGGTGGGAAGGCAAAATGGGAGGGGTGGCTATCTGCTGCTCCAGGGGATCGAAAGGTTTTGTCGCGCACAGAGGAATTTGACCTTGTGGATTGGTTCGCTAATTCCCCTTCGGCACATCAGTTTTTCAAGAACTGGCTCAAGCGCGAGATCAAAGAAGTCGGCCTTTCCACCACGGTTCGCATTTGCACGAAGAAATTGGCCTCCCTGAACGATTCGAAGGGGATCTATGATGCGGCGATTGAGGCTCTTGAAATTGTGACAGAGAAGCCTGGAGACAAAGAGATTACCTTCTTCGTGAGTCCGGGAACTCCGGTTATGGCTTTCACTTGGTCTTTTGTCTCCTTAGTAAATCCGGAACTCAGCATCCGAATCATCTCGAGTTCGGAACCGCAAAAGCCGCCAGTCGAAGTGAGCCTCCCCTATGAACTGCTTGCGCCCTCGAGTAGACAACTGAAGAAGATGGGCCAGTCGAACCAGCCTGAATTTGACATCGTATTTCATCTCTTTGGCGAACAGCGGATCCCGTCCTTATTTTGCATACTCCAGTTCCCTGCCAGACAGCATATTTTCCTCACAAGTCGGGAGTATTCCTCCGATTGCATGCAGCAGTTTCTTCCGGAAGGCGGATGGAAGGAAATTCAGGTCAATCCATTCGATCCCATGAGTGCCAAAATAGAGGCATTGAAAGAAGTGTCCTCATTGCCAGATGGAACACGGGTCGGATTCAATTTGACGGGAGGGACAAAATTAATGTTCGCCGGGGCTCTGGCTGCCTGCAAGAAAATTGGAGCGATTCCCTTCTATCTGGAAACTCGGAAACACAACCTGGTTTTCCTACATGACTATCGGACGATGGCGATTCAGGGGGTAGACGATCTTGATCTGTTTTTCAAAGCAAACGGCTTTTCCGTTCTTCAGCAAGGGAAGTGGGAAGACAATCCTCTGCGAGAGAAGCGAGCGAAACTTTCCCGGTATTTGTGGAAAGAGCGGAGGGCAGTCGCGAAACTCTATAACGATCTCAGACAGTATAATCATCGAGATGGGTTTCGCCCCTTTCAAGTTGAGGCGTCATATCATGACCGCGGAAATAGGAAGGTGATTAGAGCTTCGATGAACACCTCGATGAGGGGATATATCAATATCGATGGTGAAGAATTCGAATGTCAAGATTGCCCAGATTTTGGGCAATACCTCATGGGAGGATGGCTGGAGGAATACACCTATTTGCTTCTGGCCCCCTTATTGAGGCAGGGTGTTGTTCGGGACCTCAGAATTGGACTAACGGTAGGTTGGCAGGCTTCAGAAGAGGAAGAAAGAGATGACCCCATTCAGGAGTTTGACATAGTTTTGACTGATGGTCGCCGTCTCTTTATTTTGGAGTGCAAGGCGGGATCAGTGACAAGTGAATATGTCTATAAACTGCAGCAATGCGTGAGGAACTATGGCGGCATTGAGGCCCGTGGGATCATGGTGAGTGCATTCCGGCCCCATTCGGCAGTTACCCGAAAGAGATTGGAGAAGGCGCGGAGACTTTCCGATTTCGCAGGATGGGACGTAACCAATGAATTGGCGAGTTATCTTCGGTCATTGCTTTCCTGATATTGAAGCACCTCATTTCGCTTTAGTTTTTCGGGACTCCTCACGATCACTTCAATGCCTCCGAAGAAGGAATACGGCAAATTTAAAGTAATCCGTCCGGAATCTTAGTCCTAAAAGGCTCTCCTGCGCCCATTGTAGCGGAGAAAATTCCGACTCTTCGCAAGGATTCAGGAAAGTCTCGATGAAACACAAAAAGTGCAACCCGAATGCAACCCCAGACCAAGAGGCCACAAAAAAGGAGTCACGAAAGTTTCATAACTCCCTGATTGTAAAGAAGTTGGGTGGGATGAGATTCGAGCCTCTGAAGGCATAGCCTGCAGATTTACAGTTTAAGCGTGCTCGTAATAGGCTATCGCTTACGCCGGGTATACCTTCGAATGAAATTGAGCGCAGCCAAACTATTGCCAAGAATTACCGTGAAAACCCGTGATTTTACGTCATCTTACGTGAGAATGACAAAAATCGGCAGATCGGTGTAACTGGCTAATAATCAGATAACTGCCTGTAAATCAAGGGGCTTTCTGGCACTGTCCGAAACACCCTTGCTACGGATTAGAAGTCCGTAACTGATCGTTGAGCTGTCGGGCTTCAACCGTTATATAAAGGGAGTTGCAGCCTTATGCGATTCTGTGCATTGCCATTCGGTCGACTTATCTGGTAAGTATCTGGTAAGTTTTCTGGGGGCATTACTTGGCGAATTGACGCGCTGTTTTCAATATCGCCACTTCTTCAATGAATTTAGGAATGATAAGAAATGACAAGGTTTATCCGCCTTCAATGATGGAAAATGAAGGGGATTAATGAGAAATGATACAATCTCCACAAAAGACCTCAAAATGTTTACTTTTGAGGGAATGCATTGAAAGGCTTTGAGGCTGGTTAGCTCTTAAGGGGGAGGTGATGACTTCCTATCGCTTGAATGGGTAAGTAACGTTTATACTCCCCTCTGTTCGCACCATAATGTTGTGGAGTGAGGAGAGAGAACCAATGCGGGCGACCCCGGGAGGGGGGGGCAGTAAATTCGATTCGTTCTCCTATCTGTAGTTTTGCAGTCGGGCTGCCGAGCCAAGAAATTTGAGACATCCCAAATTCGAAATAACGCTAGTCAGGAACTGGAGCATTTCCCAGGTATCGAATTTGAATGCGGGTACCAAATGCATCAGTCGTTTTTCGAAAATTGGAGCCACCGAACTGGATCTTGGCGACGAACTTGAATGTGTCGTCTACCGGAAGGTATTCTATTCGATGAAGTCGCTTCGTTTCCCAATTAGTGCTGCTATGTTGAGAATACACATCTTCGACAAGAGCGCCGTTTTTATAGAAATACAGATTCCCTATACCACCATGGTTTTGAAAGGTTTTCGCTTCGATTTCATACCACCCGGCTTCAAGAACGGTCACCAGGCCGGAAGCATTTACGGTAAGGTGTTCAGAGGCTGTATCAGTTTCAACAACATCCAGTGGAATATCGATCGGCGTTCCATTCACGGCGTTATCGGCGGCCGGCCCACCTGCCCAGAAGATCACAGGCGGAGGTGTGCCAGCAGGTCCTTGGAGTCCAGCAGGTCCAGTTAATCCGGTCATTCCAGTTTCACCCTGCGGTCCGAATGGTCCGTTGGGACCGGCTGGACCAGCAGGTCCAGTTAATCCGGTCATTCCCGTTTCGCCCTGCGGACCCGCTGGGCCGGCAGTGGCATTAAGTGCATACCCGACCGCCGCAATCCGCCGATCCGGCGACAACTGCTCAAAGGTCGTTCCGCCATCCGCGCTGAACCAGATGCGCAAGCGCACATCGGTGTTGTCCGAAAACACAGAGCCGGGAATCGCTCCCATCGGGGTATCTCCCAGCAGCACAGCGTAATGGCCCTTGCTGACTGTGACAGGGACTCCCGCGGTTGGTTCGGTCCCGCCTGCGCCGGTTCCGTCATTGCTCCAGTAGCTTGCGCTGCCTGCTTCATTGACGAGGGAGAACTTGAACTGTCCTGCTCCGTCGAAGTTAATACCATCAACCGCAATGCGGCCTTGGTGATTGAGAATCCCTGGCGGATCGACAGCCAGGGTGGAAGCGACGATGCCAAAGAAAAGGAAAGTTAAAAGCGGGAAAAGACAATTGTTATAGCACATGGTGGAACGCTATTGAAATATCGATCTTTCGTCAAGTTGGTCGATAGGGACTTGCTTACCTCTCAGATAAAGCGGGTCCTTCTGGGTCCGTATGCCTCATACAGGGTCGCGTGAACTTCCGCGCTATTTTCTGAATTTCCATAGGCTCCACCACATATAGCATCAAAGGCGGGTCGCAGGTCGATATCTGCAGGGTCCGCTTACTCTTGTCCTTAAAACGCTATTTACAGGCGCGATCCATTGTGATAATTCGTTATTTGATGAACAAATGGTTCCCGCCTAAAAAAATCGTAGCCAGCCCCTGAGCTCTATCCTCTTTAATCGCATAAAATTCATCGAGGCCATATTTGCATCCCATAAATCGCTTCAGGATCGACGCTCCGATATAAACTCTTGAAAAAGCAAATTCCAATCAGAAACTAATCTAGGTTTCGGGCTTCCCGCTATCATCTCAAATACCTTGTAAAAACCCACTAATTAGTTCTGAAGGACCTTTTGATTCGAGAAATTCAAATCTATATTAGTGTTTCTCCAATCTCCAGAATATTGATCAATCTATGAAAATCGTGTTTTCTATTTCAATTTTGGTTCTTTCGTGTGCAATCGGAGGCGATGAACCCTTCGACCAACGCACATATTTGAAGGCTCCTGTACCCAAACTATATGAGGGATTTGGTGATGGCGTTGCGATAAGTGGAAATTATGCGGTTGTAGGTGGTCAAGGCGATGGTTTTGGGGGGGAGATGTTGGAGGTGAGCGTGTATATTTATGAGCGAAACAACTCTCAGTGGGACCACGTATCTACCTTCCAGCCTCCCACGCGTGTCGGTGAGTATTCTGCATTTGGATCGGCTGTTGATATATCGGGTGATGTCATTGTAGTAGGGGCGCCTTTAGAGACGACGGGACGGGGAGAAACTGGAAAGGCCTACGTTTTGAGGAGAAGCGAGGGTGGTTGGCGCTTGGAAGCTGTCTTAGAAGCACATAACGGGAATGCCGGTGATTTTTTTGGAACCGATGTTGCGATTGATGGGAATACCATTGTGATTGGAGCTGAATTCGAGGCAAGTAGGCCAAAAGGAAATCCGAGTGACATAGAATCTGGAGTGGGAGCCGCATACGTTTACGAATATAATGGAAGCGAATGGGTATTTGATGGACTCTTGAAGGCATCGAATGCTGAATCTTCTGACTACTTTGGGAAATGGGTTTCAATCCATGGTGACACCATTGTCGTTTCCGCACCGGGAGAGAGCAGTTTGAGCACAGGTATCGGAGGAGATCAAAGCGACAATTCCGGAGAACTGGATCCACCAGGGGCAATTTATGTTTTTTCACGTGGCGCTGGCGGTTGGGACCAGGTTTCCTATCTGAAACCTATCGAGTTAACTACGACCAGTTATCCGGGTTTTGGGTCTGGAGGACTCGTTATTTCAGGGGATACAATTGCAGTGGGCACTGGAAATGGAGGGCAGGCTAACAGCGGTGCTGTTCACATTTATCGGAATGCCTGGCTGGGATGGACAGAAACACAACTAATCAGATCTGAAGACGAAGAAGTAGTTTCGGGATTTGGGGGCAGTGTTGCCGTCTCAGGTGGTGTTTTGCTAGTGGGGAATGGGGACTGTCTCTTATACACATCTCCGAGCCCACGAGACCGAGGCTGATCT
>OJCB01000942.1_pt1 | contig 10322 bp, 7 predicted proteins | sample 1591501 | NCBI WGS metagenome assembly OJCB01 (sample SAMN05416813, study PRJEB24817) | seawater metagenome | isolation source: Sea water | place: Canada:Atlantic | collected 2013-07 | reverse complement strand
AGATCAGCCTCGGTCTCGTGGGCTCGGAGATGTGTATAAGAGACAGGAATTAACAGAATGCAAAGGTGCCGAAGAACGAATTGGTGCGGAGCAGGAGGTTTAAAGGCAGAAGCGCCGGATGAAGCTATCTAAATCTGTATTTCTTCACGTTGCTGGAAAGAAAGGGGGGGCGATTGATTTAGTCACAAACTTTGGAGGAAGGCTTGCCACTTCTCTCGATCCCATTGAGTGTCGCAGCCAATTCGTTTTTCCAGACGGGGTATGAATTCGGAAACAAGCGAAGTCGGGCTGGGAAATCGATACGCTTTTGCGGCAAAGCCGTCAGCGTCCGTATTATGCTCGATGGTTATTAGAAATTCTCCAAAATTTTCCTTTTTAAACCAGCAGTATTTACATTTGTATGGAAACTCAACCTGTTCCATTTCGGACAGTGGTCCTTTGATGAGAAACGCTGTATCCTTCCCGCTCTTCGACGAATCACCCTTCCGCCTTTCGTTCCAATTATCGGGAATTTTGGCAGGGTAATTGGTAGCTAGTTTAAGTCTGGTTTCGCTATTGGGATCCTTTTCGCCATTGTGATTTATGATGCAATAAAGTTCTCCCTTTGGGGTTTTTTCTATTGAAAGAGATAGCATTCCGCCGTTTTCCACGTTCAGGTAATCGCACTCAAATATCTGAAGGATTGGAATCGTTGAATAGCGGCGCAACACAAGTGACTCCGGCATGGTAGAGCCTGCAATGCAAGTCAAGGTCGTCCGTTCGTGAGGGCAAGGTAGGAAGACGGTGGGATGCGATACACGGAGAGAGATGGAACGTTCCTCACTTTCAGCGAGGTTGCGTGTTGATGCCGTTTGAAAAAGCAGTATTATCGGGGCAGGGCTTTCACTTTGCGAGATATCATCCGGGCATTTCCGGGTAACGGTAGATCCATCCTGCTTGATCGTTTTCCAAAGCTCGTCGTCTGGAATGCGGATGTGGACTTCGCCGGATTTATCCCTAATCATCCGCGGCAGTCCCGACGAGAAGGAATCCGGTGCATATTCAATCGAAACTTCGAGGGGGGGCTCCCCATTTTTGAAAAGGTAGGGCCTTCCTGTTTTGAAAGCTAGCAAGGAATTTCCTCCCGGTTCCAAGCTGAATGGATAACAGTCTTTTGAATTTCTAAGAAGCTCTGATCGCAGCGGCACAAGCGTATCCAGATCGAATGTCATCAATCTAAGAGCGGAACTTGTTCGCAGCACTATTGTAAGCTCTCTTTCGTTGATTATTCCAACAACTCCAGCTCCGGGAATTCGATTCTCGATATCCTGGCTCGCCGATTGATCTTCCAGAATGTTGACCGTGTCTGCCATTCGATGTTGAACGACATGGTAGAAAGAGGCGTAGGAACTTCTTGATAGTCGTTGTTCCTTCAGGTCAATGTTTGCGATCTCAAGGCTTCGTCTGAGAGCTTCATTTGTTTTTACACCCGAAGAAAGCAAGTAGTCAGTGCCATAGCGACTCTGAGAAAATGCCAAAATGTCAACTAGCACTCTCGATTCCCATTGATCGGCAAATTTGCCCCAAATTAGAAAATCTCTGTGGTCTCGGATTGTTCTAAGGAACGCTAGTTGATGAGAGGGAATTGAATCGTTTTCCGAATCATCAATTAAATAGACAAAAAGCCGTTGTCTTCGATCACGCCTCCAGAAAGCTGACGCGACAAGGAGGAGCTCCAGTTGCGTGTAGGTCATCCCGTGACCCTGAGCACACCAGACCTTCCAAAGGTCGCCCGGATCATCAATGCTATTCTCGCGCCTCAGTTCATCCTTTGCCAAATCGACGATCGTTTTTCGTTGTTTCAAACCCCCTGGATATCCAGGGGACTTGCCAATCAGGCAAACGACCATATCGGCACCTGAAACGCTTCTTATCAACTTTCCTACTGTTCCGCAGGTTAGTAGACCGGGCTCAGGCAAAATATCCTGACGAATTGCATCGATACCCAGACGTGTTAAATGATCAGCAAGTCGAATCCGTACATCTTCGAATTCACTTGAAACGCCGGAAAGAAATACTTTTAGTGGCATGAATATTGTAAAGAAGAAATCGAATGCTCCATCCTCTTTCAAATCAGCCCGTGTGCTCTTGCGAGGAGAATTGCTGAAAGGCTAAATCCGCAAGTGACAGGTTGCTCACGGATAAACGAATCCAACTCTTCGAGTGCCACTGCCTTCACTTCGCCGATTGCTTCTTCTTTGTCGCGGGAACGGTTATCGAGTGGATCGCCTTCAAGGTCCACTCGATAACATGTGGCTGAACTGGCTAAAATCCCTGTGTTCGGTTTCACATTTCCAATAGCCTGAATTTTTCGAACTCCTACTCCGAGCTCTTCTTTGATTTCTTTTTCAGCGTTTTCTTCTTTACTAATGTCCGGCTCTTGAAAGCCCCTGGGCAATTCCCATTCCCACTGCCGTGTACTGTGACGGAACACACGAATGAAGATCAATTTGCCGTTCCAAATTGGGACCATTACGGTTCCCCCTGAATCCGGGTGTTCGAGCTGACTTCGATTCAATACTCGAATATATCCTCCTGTTTTGCCGTTCGGGAAACGGACTTTGTCGCGAATCAACACGATGAAGGCATCTTCATAGAGGACCCCAAATTTTCTTGGATCGTCTACATCAGACAATTCAATAATTTCAATTTCTCCGGCAGAGTGATCGCCGTTTCTCTTTAGATCAGTGGGAAGCTTATCCAAATAGCTTTCAGGCATAATCACAGATTGTAGCATTGAAGCGAATGCAAGCACAACTGCTTTATCGTGCTGTGCGATTGTGTGCCACGCCGCTAGCAGGTCGAAAACAATCAGATTGTAGAAGGGGCTCAGAGTCCTATCGTCAGTTTTCGTTAGGACAAGTCGAAGGCTGGAGTGAACAGACGTAACTCCGGTAAATATGGGCACAATGGGATTTCGTGTCCATAGGAAAACCGGTAGCTCCGAAAGTTTCTGATTCTATAGAATGTTTGGTTGGTAAGTTTGTTCGAAAAATTCTTTTGCATCATACCGGATTCGGATAGCTTCGCGATATGATGAAGAAATCGTTTTGGTCTATAGCCCTGATTCCAATTTTCGGACTTGTGTTTACTTCCTGTGGCGAAAAGCCCGATGGAGAAAATGCAGAGTCCAACAAAGCCGCGAAAAAGCGTTTCGCTTTCGTTACCAATGGAGTCGCGGATTTTTGGACGATTGCTGAAGCTGGTGCCAATGCGGGCGCGGCGGAAGCAGGAGTCGAAGCAACTGTTCTGATGCCGGCCGGTGGGATCACTGACCAAAAGCAAATGCTGGAAGATCTGGTGACTCGTGGCGTGGATGGCATTGCCGTCAGTCCGATTGATCCTGCAAATCAGACGGGAATCTTGAACCGGGCTGCGGAAGTGATGCCGATGATCACTCACGATTCAGATGCGCCGGATTCGAAGCGGCTGCTTTACATTGGAATGGACAACTACACTGCGGGTCGCATGTGTGGGGACCTGGTCAAAGAGGTGCTTCCGGACGGAGGCGAGATCATGATCATGATCGGACGAATGGAACAGGATAATGCCAAGCGCCGTCGTCAGGGGGTCATTGATTCTTTGATGGAACGTTCTGTCGATTCGACAAGGTTTGACCCTCCCGGGGAGAAAATTACTGGAGATAAATTCACGGTTCTGGGAACGCTGACAGATCAATTCGACCGTGCCAAGGCGAAGGCGAATGCTGAAGATACCTTGTCACGATATCCGGATGTAGATGCCATGGTCGGTTTATTCGCCTACAACCCTCCGGCAATTCTCCAGGCTCTGGAGCAAGCGGGTAAGCTGAATATTGTCCAGGTGATCGCTTTTGATGAAGACTCCGAAACGCTTGCCGGAATTCAGGCAGGAACCGTCCACGGTACTGTGGTGCAAAATCCTTACATGTATGGAAAGAAATCGATCGAAGTCCTGGCTGCGATCGATAAAGGGGATCTGTCGGTGATTCCTGAGAGCAAATTTATCGACATTCCTGCGCGTCAGATTCGAAAAGACAAGGTCGACGCCTTCTGGGATGATTTGAAAAAGAAGACCGGGAAGTAGACGGAGAGGAATACTCTAAAACTTCCGCTGTAGTTCCGTCCTCAGACCGAACCCTTTCTCGTCATCGTCGGTAATACTTCCGAAGCTTCCCAGTGACCAGACCAGGTTGCTGGAAAGTGCATGCTGATACTGAAGGGCGATCGCGGCAGTGAAGTCGTCCCGCCCGGGGATGGGATCGTAGGTTCCGGCACCTCCCGCAGAGATCAGGATTTGACGTTTTTCCTCGCTATCGAGAAAGTGTTGGTAGGAAATCTCGAAGCCAAGGAGGTCACCGTCGGCCACCTCAATTGGGGAGCCGTAGGATCCGATTCCGACAGCGCGTTGCAAAAGGCTGATTCCGCCAAGAGGTCCACCGGTAGCCGGACCTCGTGCGGCAGAGGTGTAGTTGTCGATTTCTCCGAAACTGCTCAAGGTCAAAACATCGTCACTGTGTTTCATTTTTCTCGCCAGTGCATGACTTATCAGCCAGCCGTCTGAGATTGCTGAAGAGCGTTTATCCAGGGCGATCGAGGTATTGAGACGCAGTGCCGAATTCCAGTAGCCGAATTGCTGAATATGCCCGAGACCGAAGTAGAGCCCGTCACCACCGAGGGAGCTGGATCCTTTTACAAAAGCAGCGTCGGCCTCAATGGTCATGTCAGGATAATCAAACTGACTGTTGATCGCGAAGAGCCGGGCGCGCGAGTCGCGAATGTTGTCGCCCCGATGAATCTCATTGAAGCCGGCATAGGCCGACAGCCTCGCGTTGGAAGAGCCAAGGAGGAACATGTTGTGTTTGGTCAAGCCGAGAGCATCCATGTTATCATTTGCGAGGATTCCGTCCTGCAAAATGATTGGCTGACGACCGAGTGAATATCCGATGTCGATTCCGCGGCTGTCTGTCGGATCAAAATTGGGAAACAGCTCGTCGAGATATCCTTCAAAGAAAAAAGTGTGGGGTTCCGGATCGAATCCGTTGACGAAGCCTTCATCACGAACTCCGCGACCGTAGGCGACACCCGTGAAATCTCCCTCCTCATCGAGTGGACGAAAGCCGAAGACGAAACGCTCGGTGCTGTTGAGCGAAAGGTTACCGAAGATGTCGAGGCGGTTGGCCCATTCGCTTGTCCGTTCACCCCCGGGAGCTTCGTAACTTTGGACCGCAGTTCGAATATTTCCAAAAATCAGAAAACTCGGGCGCCATGTTGCACCGGTGGGGGATTTGATGCCGGGATCGATCGGGCCGGGGCTGAGAAAGCGGTCCTTCCCGAAAATACTTTTTCGTTCAGGCACTTCCGTTTCCACATCGTCCGGTTCGCGGTTTGCAAGCATTTCGCTTCGGGCCACGTTTTCCGGATAGATTCTATCCTCGATTACTTCAGTAAGCGTGCGGGGGCGTCCGGGGATGTCGCGACCGAAATCACGGAAATTGATGACCGTATCGCTCAACTCAAGAGAATCGCCTTCGGAGTGAGCTTGATGTTCTTCCCGGGCTTCAGTGGGTCCGGAGTGCTCCTCTTTTTTATCCTTTGCCCTGCTGCTCAGTCGAAATTTCTTTCCAATGGCGGGCGTCCTTTCGGTATCTTCGGCAAAAATCGATTCCATTCCGGTTGCCAAGTGCACCGACACGATAAGAGCGAACCATTTTGAAAAGCGGGTTCGCCGGATGAATTTTCCGCCCGTCATGAATTGCTGCTCGTCTTTCTGGCCTCGGCCTGCGGCTTTTTCTCCGCTTTGACTTTCGTCATGTCGATGGAGTTCTCAGGAAGTAGTGGGAGTCCTTCAGGAATGCCGCCGGGCCAAAGTTCCGGTTTGAGAGGCCCGAGGGTTTGAATCATGAATTCTTCGACATCGAGGGATCCGCGTAGGGCCGCTTCGCGGGCGGCGAGTTCCTCTGCTGAGGTGTGGGGGAATGGGAATGCCACCACAGGAACATCGAGAATTTCCGGCTCTTCGGGCGAAAAATTCAGGTGCAATCCTTTGGATGGTTGTTCCAGGATTAGTGATTTGTTCCAGATCGTGACAGCGCCACCCCGGCGGTTTCCGGAGGCGTCGACCTCGTGTCCGAATGCGACCCGTTTTCCAACTTCGCGGGCCGAAAGGTTCATATCGAATCCTACCGGCGAAATCTCTTTAACGAGATTAACCGGCACCATTTGGGCGATCAGTTTGATCTCAAGCCGATAGGGCCTTTCTCCACTCAGTTGATTGGAATCAATCCGATACTTAGCCGTCTTTTTGCCGAGAGGGGGAATCGTCCGAAAGAATTTTCGAACATTACCACCTCTGCCGGTGTGGACATTGGCCCGACTCGGAGGTCTTACAAATGGGATGGGATCGATTGAAGTATTCAGTGCGAGGACTTGTTCCCGCTCACCACCGCCCAGATTACGGGCAATGAATTTCGACTGCAGAGAGAAGAGATAAGGGTCGGGTCTCCAGTAGAGATCCTCTTTGCTGCGTTTGAGACCAAGCGGCTCTTTCCAATCGCTTACGGCGAGCCACTCCCCGGTCTTTGAAGCGCTCTCATGAACATAAGCGGAGTGGAGGTCCCGCAAGTCTCCATTTGGATCGCGATCACCTGATTGGAAAAGAGTCCGGCCCTGGACATCAGTCACGCTTACTTCGAGATACATGATCCGTTCCGCGTCGAATCCTGTGGGAACGGCGTGTCCGGTCATGGGGTTACGCACATCTATGGCGAAATCGATACCGCGTTGGTCGTCTTTGCTGATCTCGAAATCTCCGAGTTGAAGTCCGCGGCGTAGAAGCCGGGTCCTCTCAATATGAGCGCGGTTGAGCAGATTGAATTGCTTGCTGAGAATCAGACGAGCTGTTTTCCGTCGGGCGGTTGCAGCGTCCGGATCGTCGGTGTCTGCCCACGGAAAATTGACTCCTTTCAGCCTGTTTTCTTTTTCTTTGGCGGAAAGCTTGTCTTCAAAGGCTTCAGTTCCCCACCCTTTCCACCATTGAAAATCCAGCCAGTCCGCTTTGGCATGTTTCCGGGCGCTGGCTTCGGCAAGATGAAGATGGTTTTTTTCGGCCTCTTTCTGTTTGGCCGCAGTGTCAGTTCCCGGAGGAAGCGTTTTCAGATATTTTACCAATTCCTTTGCTTCGTCAGAGAGAACATCGCGAAAGCGGCTGCTGTAAGTGAAGTTCACCGTTTCCAGAGAGTGGGGGAAAAGACCCGGATGCACGATGCTGTAGTCGGGGCCGATAAACATGTGATTGGAACGTTTTCCCGGCGGAGTTGCTTTTCCTTCACCCGGATCATGAGGGGAATTGCGGACCCGGGCAGCCGGCTCAAAAGCATAATTCAAATCACGACCATCTTCGGCGTAGCGATGATTCTTTGGTGGTACGACGCCGGGAGTCAGATTCATATGGCAGTCCTGACAGCTGGTCCCGTCTTTGGCAGCGGGGGAGTGCTTGAATTCCGTGGAGGCTGACTCCAGTCGGAGTCCGATGGGCGAATTCACGTCGTGGCACATGGAGCACTGGGCTGATCGCGAAATGACCGGTGACTTGCGTGCCTCGCGGTGAACCAGTTTGCCACGTTCTTCAGGATCGGTAATCAAACCATAGTCATCACTGTTGATTGCCGCCTTCAGGTCTTCATTTCCTCCAGGCCCGTAGATTGGGTCCGTTAGTGGACCGGAGTTCAGGGAGATTCGTCCGCTGGTAGTTCCGAAATCATCACTGATCCGGTGGCAGGCGATACAGGTGACACCTTCCGAGGCAGAGGGGGAACGCAGGAGGGTGCTGGTAAACATGTCCTCTTCACGCTCCATTCCGACAGGTGTGTGGCAGCGAATACAGAAATCGCCGTTGGTTCCGCCGGTTCGCTGGGTAATGAAGGTATGCATCGATTGAAACACCGGACTGAGCATGGCGTAGGAATGCGGAGAGACCGACCACTCTTCAAAATGATCAGGATGACACTGCGAACAACTCACCGCTGAAGGGTATTTGTTTTCCTCCCGAAGCAGTTCGAGATAGGTCCGGTGAGCCTTGTCGGCTTCGGATTCCTCCTCCTTCAAATCCTCTGCTTGAGTCTGGACAAGAGCAAATACGAGTCCGCACAGGCACAAAAGCGCCAGACGTTTCAGGTTTTGGAGATGGAAGAAGTAGAAATGCATTGAGTTGAAAGAATTCGTTTCAACATTATTTAAATTATAATATTTATTGTATTTAACGTTAATTCAAGTTTTATTAAGCCAGATAGTTAATTTTTCTGAAAATTCGTGAAATGAAGTGCTTTTCCATCCTGCTGGTGATCCTCACCGGAAATTTGTCTTTGAGTCTTGGCCAACGAGCTCCGCAAAATCCGGTAGAGAATGTCGGTGCCGAGTCATGTCGCGACTGCCATGAGGAGATGTCATTCGCCTGGGAAAAGAGTGCCCATGCCACTTCCTTTGAGGAATTGGCAAAAGGGGATGCCACGAAAAAGATGGCCGAGATCTTGAGTATCAAGCCGTCGGCGATTCCCACTACGGTGAGCTGCGTTCGCTGTCACTACACGCAGGAGACTCTTGCATCAGTGGCCCAGACGACCGCCGGTGTCAGTTGCGAGAGTTGTCATGGCAGTAGCGCCGGATGGATTGAGGAACACAGTCGAAAGTCATTGAGCCGGAGTGAGCGGGTAGATTATTCTACGCGTCTCGGAATGGCTCACCCGGATTCGATTCACAAGATCACGAAGACTTGTTATGAGTGTCATGTTGTCGATGACGAGCAGCTGGTCAATATGGCAGGGCATCCAGCGATCAGTGATGATTTTGAGTTTCTCTCCTGGTACAGTGGGGAAGTGAAACACAATTTTCTCGTTCAGAAGGCCGGGAAGAAAACGAAGTCTCACTCTTCCGATCCGCAGGAAATTCCTCAAACTCGAAAGCGGATGCTCTATCTCTCAGGGAAGCTTCACCATCTTGCCCATACCTTGAAAGCAATTGCCAGGGCGAAGGATGCGCCGGTCGATCGTGAGGGAAAATTTGTCAGGCTGGAGAACGGGCAATACACCTATGCCGTGCAGCATGCCCTGGTTGTGGAGAAATTGAAAAAGGATTTCGATACGGTGCAGCAAAAGACGAGTATCCCACAATACACAGAAGCACTGGTCGTTCTTCGCGGGCTCAGTCTTCAGACCGGGAATCAGCGCGAAATTGACGCGGCTGCCGCGAGGATTGAGGAGTTGGCCGGGGAATTCTGCGAAGATCACTCTGGAAAAGAGTTCGCTGCAATTGATTCAATTCTCAAAGGACTGGAGCCAAAATTTTCGGATCAATGAAAATCATTCCACCCGATTTTTCGCTTCCGCCAGATAGTCTTCGTCGATCTCGAAACCGATAAACTGACTGATGCTGCGATCCCCGGCAGCGATGGCCGCGTGGCCGATGCCGAGAAATGGATCCATCATGGTCGCCTCCAAGGGATCAACTCCATGCAAGTCGATACACTTTCGTGCCAACTCAACGGGAAAGGTCGCCGGATGCGGTCGTTCTTTGTTTCTTGAAACAATCGTCTCGTAGGGGATGAACCAATTGTTGCCGCGACAGCGACGGTCATCGCCTTCGGTGTGAGACCAGCGACTGATATTACTCTTGTGAACGTAGGGAACGCCGACAGCCTTGCGATCGACCGGAACCTTTCCACTTTTCGTAAAATGAAACACGAATTCGTGGCAATCGTTCACAAAGCGCTTGGAATTGATCGGTTTAAAATGCCCGACCGAAACCGGTTCAGCGCTTCCCTTTGGGGTAACGGAAATTGATTTGATCCAGTGAATCGTATTCTGGAGGTGGAAAAGGTCACGCAGTGACAGGGCCAATTCGTGCGGCATCCATGGATTTGCGGGAATGGATCCGACATTCAGAAAAAAGGATCCTTCCGGTTTCAGGACCCGATTGACTTCCCCGGCCCACTCCAGTGACCACTGCAGATATTCACTGGTAGAAAGATTATCGTCGTAGGATTGATATTTGATTCCCAGATTGTAGGGCGGAGAGGTGACCACGAGATCAACAGACTCCGCATCCATTTTTTTCATTCCTTCGACACAGTCACGGTGATGTAAATGAAACTCCGTGGTATAGACCGGGGGAATCTCGAGGCCGGGTAGAATGTCAGGATCAGGCATCAGGAAAAAAGATCGGAGGCGTATTTTACTGCGGTTTGCTCGAGGAGTTCAGCACCATCCCGCATACTTTCTTCCCTGTCTCTTATACACATCTGACGCTGCC
>OJCB01000940.1_pt1 | contig 10336 bp, 9 predicted proteins | sample 1591501 | NCBI WGS metagenome assembly OJCB01 (sample SAMN05416813, study PRJEB24817) | seawater metagenome | isolation source: Sea water | place: Canada:Atlantic | collected 2013-07 | reverse complement strand
GGTCTCGTGGGCTCGGAGATGTGTATAAGAGACAGCAGTTTCGTCATCCATGCGGCCAGTCAACAGAAAATAACTTATGGTGAAATCGTTGAGATTTTACAGATACCTGAAACGATTCCTGAGATTGAGGCAACCGATATGAAATCGCCGGCAGACTTTCGTCTGATTGGAAGAGTAATGCCTCGCTTCGATATTCCGTCAAAAGTGGACGGTAGTGCGGAGTTTTCCATTGATGTACAGCTACCCGATATGCATTATGGCGTGTTGGAAAGAGGAAATCTGCATGGATCGCAACCTACCCTACTCAATAGTGAAGCCATACAGGCGATGGAGGGTATAGTAGCCATTGTTCCTTTTGCTTATGGCATAGGCGTAGTTGCTACTACTTTAGAAAAAGCGCTAGCCGCAAAGGCGCAGCTAGAGATTGAATGGAGCGAGGATGTAATCGCTGCTCGGCATAGCTCCCAGACGGCCCTGGACTCCTACGAACAGCTGGCTAACAAAGCCAAAGCAGGAAAAATATTGCGCAGCAAAGGAGATGTGAAAACAGCCCTACAAACGGGAGCAAAGAAATACCAATCCACTTACAAAAATGATTATATCTATCATGCGCAAATGGAACCGCTGAATTCGGTCGCCTCGGTTTCCGCGGATGGTCAGCGTGTAGAAATTTGGGCCGGTACGCAAAACCCAGGGAGTGTAGCACCAACCATAGCCGATGCGTTGGGCATCGAAGCCAATCAGGTGAAGGTTAACCTCAACTATTTGGGAGGGGGCTTGGGCCGGCGAAGCACTGGGGATTTTATCTTGGAATCCGTGATGTTGTCGCAAGCGGTAGCCAAACCGGTCAAGATGATCTGGACAAGAGAAGATGATATTCGCTATGGGATGTATCGCCCTTTGTCCTTGCAACAGCTGGAAGCTAGTACCGATGAAGCCGGAAATATTACGGCCTTGCGTCATAGAATCGTGGGAGATGGTTCAAATCTAATTGCGAGTGGGGCTAGAAATGAGTTCTATAGTATTCCTAATCAAGAGATTGATCTGCGGTTGGTGGAAAACGGGATTCGCATCAAGCACTGGCGTTCGGTGGGACATGGCCCGAATAAATTCGCGATCGAGTCATTTATTGATGAAATTGCCACTGATCAAGGTAAAGATCCGCTAGCTATCCGGAAAGCATTAATGAAAGATAATCCCAAGGCACTGGCCACCCTCGAAAAGGCGGCTGACATGGCCAAATGGGGAAGCCCATTAGCTCAGGGGAGAGCCAAAGGAATAGCCTTTGGAGAAAGAAGTGGTGCCCTGTGTGTAGGTATTTGTGAAATATCCCTGGAAGAAAGCGGAAAAATACGCGTCCACCATTTTTGGTCGGCAGTGGATGCAGGGACTATTGTCCAACCTGACAATGTGGTAGCGCAGATGGAAGGAGGTATTGTCATGGGTATGAGCAGTGTATTTGCCGAACAACTGACCATTGAAAAAGGGAGAGTACAACAGTCTAATTTCCACGATTACCCTATTCTTCGGATGGAAGATGCCCCAGAGAGCATAGAGATTGCTATGATGCCATCTACCGAATCACCAAAAGGGATTGGAGAGGCTAGTACACCTATCGTAGCAGGTGCCATCGCCAATGCCTTTGCCGCTCTTACAGGTAAGCGTTTACGACATTTACCTTTTAGCCCTAGTCGAGTAAAGGAGGTACTAAATGAGGAGACTACTGGATAGCAAACGCCCTTATTTGGACTCTTTCTAAATTTCCAGTCAGTGTGAACTATATCGCTGCAGTATTATTTTATTTATACATTTGTTCTAAACAACAGTCGGATACAACAACAATGAGTATAAATGAAGATATTCGGCAGCCAAAATTTGAAAGTGAACATCACAAGATGATCATCAACATCTTATTTAGTGCCGACTGGATTGATCAAAAAATCAAAACAGTACTCGATCTACATTCGCTCACCAATATCCAATACAATATTTTAAGAATTTTGAAAGGAGCTGGGGATGTCCCAATGAATGCTACTGATATTCAAGCGGTCATGATATCTCAAAAGTCAGATATGACCCGCCTGATTGATCGATTGGTGAAGAAGGGATTGGCCGATCGTGTTGTTTGCCCCGAAAATCGACGGAAAGTAAACATTAGTATTACAGCCGCAGGTAAAACTATCCTAGAGAAAGTTCACCCCCAAATCAAAGGAATTACCACTCAATATTTTGAGTCGAAGGTTTCAATTGAAGAAGCCCAATTACTGAGTGATTTACTTGATAAAATCAGACAATAATTTATCTCACATCAAAAAAACAGAAAATGGATAAGCCTACAATCGCGGGTAAAGCCCCAATGCCAGTAGAAATAGAAGCTGGTAAAACTTACGCTTGGTGCTCTTGCGGTAACTCTACTAATCAACCTTTTTGTGATGGTTCGCACAAAGGATCTTCTTTTACGCCTAAAGTATTCACCGCAGAGGTTACTAAAACGGCTTATATGTGTACTTGCAAACACACGAATAATCCTGGTTTTTGTGATGGTTCACACAAGGCATTATAATTGCTAATAGACTAACTTTTGTGCCTTTTTTGATACCCATTGGACTTGCTAGTAGGTATCAAAGAAGGCACAATTTTTTAGCCACTCAAGTCTACTCTTCTAAAATCGGGCTGCTGAAGCCTCCTCCCACATGGATGACCAATTCTCAGGTACTGTCTCTTCTTTCAATAAGCACCCCGGATCAAGGCGGGGAAACAACTGATCATAACGGCGAATTTCATTCAAGCTGACTCGACGAAAGATATGTGATCTGTTGATCTCCGATGACTTGTGTAAACCAGCCGCCGCCATCAACTCTACAAAACTTTCCATCGTTTCTTGATGATAATTGGCCACACGGACTCGTTTATCGGTTACCGATAGACCAGCCACCAATTCTGGATTTTGGGTCGCTACTCCCGTTGGGCAATTATTTTTATTGCATTCCAGGGCTTGTATACAACCTAAGGCCAACATCATCGCCCGAGCACTGTAGGTAGCATCAGCTCCAATCGCTAAGGCTCTAAATAGATGAAATCCAGTAATTATTTTTCCCGAAGAGAAGACCTTGATATCTTTTTTGAGGTCAAACCCCTCCAAGGTATCTATTGCAAAGGCAAGTCCCTCTCTGAAAGGCATTCCTACTGAGTTGGAGAACTCCAACGGGGCAGCACCTGTTCCCCCCTCTCCCCCATCGACCGTAATGAAGTCAGGTTTGATGCCCGTCTCTATCATCGCCTTACAAATTCCCAAGAATTCACTCCGTCTCCCAATACATAGCTTGAAACCAACCGGACGACCGCCAGACAAGTCTCTCATTTGTTTCAGCAGCTCAAGTAACCCGATCGGTGTATTAAATGCTTTGTGATAAGGAGGAGAATTCACATCAACGCCGGGTTCAACCCCTCTGATTTCGGCAATTTCTGGGGTGTTTTTCTTAGCTGGTAAAATTCCACCGTGCCCTGGTTTGGCGCCTTGGGATAACTTCAGCTCGATCATCTTTACATTCGGGATCGATACTGTTTCTTTAAAGCGTTCTGGCGAGAAATTCCCATCTTCTGCCCGGCAGCCGAAATAGCCCGTTCCCACCTGATAAATAAGATCGCCCCCAGGGTCCTTGTGGTAGGAGCTGATTCCCCCTTCTCCCGTATTATGCGCAAATCCGCCAATCTGAGCCCCGCCATTCAAAGCCATAATCGCATTTTTGCTCAAGGAACCAAAGCTCATGGCCGATACATTAAACAGACTAGCCGAATAAGGTTGTTCACAGCTATTTTCACCGACTATGACTCTTGGATCTTGATCTAGTGCGTGTGCATCTAGGGCCCCAATACTGTGATTCATCCATTCATAACCTTCCTCATACACATCGAGTTGGGTGCCAAAAGGAGTGGTATCTAGCACCTTTTTTGCTCTTTGATACACTACCGATCGGAAAATACGGCTAATCGGCGCTCCATTGGTATCTGATTCTATGAAGTATTGGTACAACTTCGGGCGAAGTTCCTCCATCACATAACGACCTCTACCTAAAATTGGAAAATTCCGCATAATGGCATGGTGAGTCTGTGTCATGTCATAAAATCCAAGTAGGATGATGGGCCCCAAGACAATGAAACTCCACCACATCGGTGGCCAAAGGAAGAATCCTACAGCCACGACGATGGCTACAGAAACCAGAGAGAAGATGACAAAATCATTACGCATAAAAGGAGTTTTTAGGGGATCAATTTAGGCAAATACTTGAGAATTTGGTAAATTATTTTTTGTAGCCAAGGGTCAAGCCTTGCGTATAGCTGCTAAGAGTAAATAAAGCTTGTAGAAATCAAATAAACGCAAGGAGGGATCCGCGGCAAACAATTGTCTTCGAATAAAATGACGCCCAGGTTTTAGCAACGAATAAGCCAACGTACTGAGCTGCCACTCTTGTAATAATAGCTGCATTTTCAACAGTTTGATATCCTCATACCACGGCTTTTCGGTCCCTAATAATTGGTATAGCTTAGCCAAATTAGCGACGCCTTCTGCCGTTTTTGTTAGAAATTCTTCTGTAGAAACCAGGCCAATGTGGCAGACTGGGTTTTCAATGTGATCAATACGAATGTTGTGGCGCTTCAAATCCCAACCAAATAGCGTATCCTCATGACCATAGCCTCGCAATTCTTCATTGAATTGTATACGTTCAAAAATGGATTTTGATACCAAAAAGTTATTGGTCATGAAGGAGGCATTAGGCGATCTTAAGCGATCGGTCGCGGACTGGCTTTCTTTTTGCGTTCCATATTTCCAGTGCAATTGGTAATTGGCATCCGCGGGCTGAGGGGGATAGACCCTGCCCCCACAAATGACATAGGGATGATGCTGGTTGGTAAAACGGGCCTGGTAGTTGGCCAAAAAAGTAGCGTCAACCAGCGCCGCATCACAATCCAGAAACAAGAGGTGTTCATATTGCGCCGCTGCTGCCAATTGATTTCGAATCCGTGATCGGCCGATATTCTCGGCCAACTCTTTGTATGCGATTCGGCTATCCAGGTCTTTCAAATATCGATTTTTTTGCCGGTAGGATTCGGTAGAGCCATCCTCCCAAAGTAGTATCTCGAAGTCATCATGTAAGGCCTTGGCCTGCGCTAGCAAGTCAGTCACTAATGATCCTACTTCAAAATTAAAAACCGGAATACAAATCGATAACATAAGGTCAGCAAGGTAGCTTCTTAGCGTTAAGAATCCAAGAAAACTATTCTTACCTTTGCTCGCAAATTGGGTTCAGGTCTTTGAAACCTAAGGCGGAGCAAAGGTTTAAAGATGAAAAGAAAAAAATATTCTTTCAATCTAAACTGAAAGTTCCGAAACTTGTTATACTATTACAATCAACTTTGAAATATGCACAATTCTCAGCTGGAAGTATTGATCAATGATAAGGGACTAAGTGCGCCCTTGCGGGTGATTGCCCAAAAAGTATTGGCACAAGAACGGATATCGATCGAAGAAGGCGTCCTCTTGTACGAAGAGGGCCCGCTTGGCTATTTGGCTACTTTGGCCAATCATATTCGGGAAAGGAAACATGGAGATCGAACTTATTTCAATCGCAATTTCCATGTAGAGCCTACTAATGTATGCCTCTACACTTGTACATTCTGTTCTTATTCCCGGCTGATCAAGAAACGAGAAGAAGGCTGGGAATACTCGCTTGATGACATCATGGATATCATCAAAAAATACGATGACCAACCAGTCACAGAAGTGCACATTGTGGGCGGCGTTTTGCCGCAATATGATGTAGCTTTTTATAGCGAACTATTCCAGCAGATCAGGGCTCACCGACCCGATTTACATATCAAAGCGCTAACGCCAGTGGAATACCATTACATCTTCAAGAAAGCCAAGATGAGTTATGAGGAAGGTATGAAGGCGATGAAAGAGGCGGGCTTACAATCGATGCCTGGCGGTGGGGCTGAGATTTTCCATCCTGAGATACGCGATCAAATCGCAGGAGGTAAGTGTTCTGGGGAAGAATGGTTGCGTATTCATGAGGTTTGGCATGAACTAGGGTGCCGCTCTAATGCCACCATGTTATATGGACATATCGAATCTTATTACCATCGAGTGCATCACATGGACTTGTTGCGAAATCTACAAGATAAAACCGGCGGGTTCCAGACTTTTATTCCGCTCAAGTTTAGGAATAAAGGAAACCAGATGTCTCATGTTTCAGAAAGTACCATCATTGAGGATCTTAAAAACTATGCGATCGGTCGGATTTATCTAGACAATTTTGAGCATATCAAAGCCTATTGGCCGATGATCAGTCGCGAAACGGCTCAGATGTCGTTGGCATATGGTGTAGATGATATAGATGGTACGATTGATGATACGACCAAGATTTATACCATGGCAGGATCGGAAGAACAGACGCCAGCCATGAGTACTAAAGATTTGGTGAAATTGATCCGACAAGTGGAACGACATCCTATTGAAAGAGATACTTTGTACAATACAGTGATGGACTTTAAAGACCATGTATTTGAGGATGACAACCAATACAAGGGTTACCTATCACTGCCTGTACTAAATAAATAAGCTTATTTCTATTTTACATGAGTAACAAGACCATCTATATCGTTCGACACGGAGAGACTGATTACAACAGAAAAGGAATTGTACAGGGACAAGGAGTAGATACTTCCTTGAATGAACTGGGGCGTAAACAAGCAGAAGCTTTTTTCAAGCACTATGCCCACCTTCCCTTCGAAACGATTATCACTTCTAAGTTGCAACGCACTCACCAAACCGTAACGCCTTTTATCGATCGAGGTACGCCCTGGGAACAATTTCATGAAATCAATGAAATTGATTGGGGAATACATGAAGGAAAGCGCGGCAATGCCAAAATGCAATTGAATTATAAGGAGTTGATGAAGAACTGGGAAACCGGGAATTTTGACGCGCGCATACCGGAAGGAGAAAGTGCAGCAGAATTGGGAGCAAGGGTGGAACAATTCGTTGAACATCTAAAAAAACGACAAGAATCGCTATTGCTCGTATGTGCTCATGGTCGTACCATGCGTGCGCTAATGTGTGTCCTGAAAGGGGTTTCATTAACTGAAATGAACCGTTTTCACCATAGTAATACGGGGCTATGGCACGTTAAACAACAGGAGTACCGTTTTGAATTCCTAACGGAAAATGACACTACACATTTGGAAGCGTTTCAACTGGAGCGACTATAATCCATCCTCTATATGGGTAAAATAAAAATCACGGCGGTAAGCTACCTCAATACCAAGCCTTTACTTTATGGTATATTTAAAAGCAAAATCGCTAAGAACATTGATTTGCAGCTAGATATACCTGCTGATTGCGCCAAAAAACTGAAGAATGGGGAAGTGGATTTGGGTTTGGTCCCAGTAGCTATTATTCCTGAAATTGAAGGCGCGCAAGTGATTTCAGATTACTGTATTGGCTCTGAGGGCTCGGTGAAAACCGTCGCTATCTTTGCGGAACAACCCATTGAAACCCTCGATCACATTTACCTGGACTTCCATTCTCGAACCTCGGTAGAGCTAGCTAAAATATTGGTGCGAGAATATTGGCAATTATCTCCTACTTTCATTCCTGCGCAAGAGGGGTATCTTGACCATATTAAAGGTAGTACGGGAGGACTTGTCATTGGGGATCGGACCATAGGTTTAGAAGATCAATTCGCTTATAGTTATGATTTGGGGACAGCATGGACCGACTATACAGGACTCCCCTTTGTCTTTGCTGCTTGGGTCAGTCGCAAGCCATTATCGCCCGATTTCATTCGTGAGTTTAATAGAGGGCTTAAAATGGGCGTCGAAGCGGTCCCTGAGTTGATCTACCTCTTACCCAAGCCAAGCTCCGGTTTCGACCTCAATGAATACTTTACCCATTACATCAGCTATGAGTTGGATGCAGCGAAAAGAAAGGCTTTACAGCGCTTCCTTCAATACTTAAGTCCGGAGAAAAAACAGGTGCAGCCAGTCCTTCCGATCAGCAGCTAAACAATTGTCAAAGCAAGGTGTTTCTTCTTAAAACAGATCAAATGGATACTACTCCTAATAGACTAGAATTAGCAACGCTTGGCGGCGGCTGCTTTTGGTGTGTAGAAGCCGTTCTACAGCGTTTGAATGGTGTTTCAGACATCGTTTCAGGTTATGCAGGCGGTACCGCTGAAACTGCCAATTATGAAGCAGTATGTTCCGGGACGACCAAGCATGTAGAGGTGGTACAAGTTACTTTCGATCCAACCGTTATAAGTTATGCTGAAATATTGGAAGTATTTTGGAGTTCCCATGATCCTACGACACTCAATCGTCAAGGTAATGATGTAGGACCGCAATACCGTTCGGCTATCTTTTACCACAGCGAGGAACAAAAGACTACGGCAGAAGAATCCATACAAACAGTGGCGCCAAAACTTTGGTCCTCTCCAATTGTCACAGAACTCAGCCCACTAGATATCTTTTATCCGGCTGAAGCTTACCATCACGATTATTACAATAAAGTTGGAAATCGCAACCCCTATTGTACCTTCGTCATCACCCCTAAGGTGAAGAAATTACAAAAGCAATTTGCGGATCGTTTGAAAGAAAGCTAGGCTCCGGCCTGGCGCTTCCTTGTGCTGTGCGCTTCCGGGCGCCAGCTCCCTCTCCTTTGCAGCAAAATCGAAGATAAATCCTTCTTGCTGTCACTTCCTTTCAATTATTTTTCTTTTATTTGCCCTCTCAAGACCTTTAAAACAAAGGCAGTTCCTACCAAATAATTTTTCACATATACTGTGATAAGGCCAAGAATCGAAATTTTAGTTATTTTCGTCACCAAAGGCCATACATAATTATGAAATTTGCTGTTTTTAAAGAAGAAATCGATAGGCGAATAGCCATCGTGCCCTCTAGCGTTCCCAAATTCAAGGATTTAGGACTGGAGGTGATCATTGAGACAGGTGCTGGTGAGGAAGCTCTATATTCTGATGAGGAATATAAAGCGCAAGGTGCTCAAGTCATGAGTCGTGCTGAATTACTAAAAGCTGCTGAAGTAGCGATTAGTATCCATCCACTTTCAGAGGCTGAGCTCAAGCAGTTACCGACCAACACATTGGTGATTTCTCAATTTCAACCCTTTGCTGATGCAGCGGTAATCGATCAACTGAAAGGTATCGGTTTGAGAGCTTTCAGTATGGATATGATTCCGCGTACTACACTGGCGCAATCCATGGATGTACTTTCCTCCATGGCCTCCATTGCCGGCTACAAAGCGGTATTAGAAGCTGCTTCCATCCTTCCTCGGTATTTCCCTATGATGATTACAGCTGCGGGTAGTATCAAACCTTCGACGGTATTAGTCCTAGGAGCGGGGGTGGCAGGCTTACAGGCCATTGCTACCGCTCGGCGCTTGGGTGCCCAGGTGGAAGCTTTTGATACGCGTAGTGCGGCAAAAGAGGAAGTCAAAAGTCTCGGTGCTAAATTTATCGAGGTGGAAGGTGCTGTAGAAGACAAAGGCGCTGGTGGTTATGGGGTCGCACAAAGTGAAGACTTCATCAAGCGACAACGAGCCGAAGTACAAGCTCGAGCCATGAAAGCGGATGTCATTATTACCACTGCCCAAGTTCGAGGAAGAAAAGCCCCGATTTTGGTACCTAAAGAAACGGTTGAAAAGATGAAACCAGGTTCGGTTATTGTCGACTTAGCCTCTTCTACCGGTGGGAATTGCGAACTAACGCAGGATTTAAAGGTCATTCAGCACAATGGTGTCTATATACAGGGGAATTCAAGCCTCGCTTCACTCATGCCACAAGATGCTAGCTTCTTGTACAGTAATAATGTACTGAACTTCGCAAAAGTGTGGATGAAAGACAACCAACTGGCTTTGGATACCAGCAATGAAATCATAGCAGGTGCATTAATCACAGCTGATAAACCAGAGTAATCAGCCGAAATGACAATATGACATGGATACGATATTCGAATTTTTCAATTCCAATCTTCTACTCATCTACCTATTGATTTTTACAATCATTCTAGGTTTTGAGTTGATCTCCAAAGTCCCCACCGTATTGCACACCCCTTTAATGTCGGGTGCCAATGCCATTAGTGGCGTGGTTATCATTGGAGCTATTCTACTAATTCGACAAGCCGAGCCAGACGATTACCTCACCTTAAGCCTTGGCTTTTTAGGGGTAGTACTGGGCATGGTGAATGTCGCAGGTGGTTTTGCGGTGACGGACCGTATGCTGTCTCTTATACACATCTCCGAGCCCACGAGACCGAGGCTGAT
>OJCB01000939.1_pt1 | contig 10343 bp, 9 predicted proteins | sample 1591501 | NCBI WGS metagenome assembly OJCB01 (sample SAMN05416813, study PRJEB24817) | seawater metagenome | isolation source: Sea water | place: Canada:Atlantic | collected 2013-07 | reverse complement strand
TCAGCCTCGGTCTCGTGGGCTCGGAGATGTGTATAAGAGACAGGTGTAAGACCTAATACTTCCTTCCTGAAAGATAGTGGGATAGAAATGCAACGTGGAATCGTAGTAGACCAGTTTCTGGAAACAAACGTTCCCGATGTTTACGCAATTGGAGATTGTTCACAGCAGAACAAACCTCTTCCTGGCAGACGTCCCGTTGAAGCTGTTTGGTACACCGGTCGTATGATGGGCGAAGTTGTGGCTCATAATATTTGTGGCCAGAAAGTAGCTTATGACCCTGGTATTTGGTTCAATTCTGCCAAGTTTATTGACATTGAATACCAAGTCTACGGAACCGTTCTAGCCAAACCACCAGAAAATCACCAGTCCCTATACTGGGAGCATGCAGATGGCCGTAAAGGTGTACGCATTATCTATGATAAAGATGATGATGCTATACTCGGTTTCAACCTAATGGGCGTCCGATATCGCCACGAGGTTTGCGAAGCTTGGATAAAAGGCAAAACACCAATCACCGAGGTATTGCAAAACCTAGGGCTCGCCAATTTTGATCCGGAGTTTTATGATGAATACGAAGCTGATATCGTCCAAAAATACAATCAGGTATCAGGTCGTAATATCCAGTTGAAGCAAAAACGGAACTTCAGCTCCGCTATTCGATTTTTACGCAAAGCGGTCAATGTTTAAACACCGAATATCGGAAAGTCCTAAATGATGAAGAGCTAAATAGGCCAAGGATATACTGACCAACTATTCATTCTTCATTACTCTCTATTCATTATCAATTACTCATTAGAAATCCTATGTCTTCCAAGAAATCAACAGATAAAACGATCATACAAAAAATAGGCATCGCTCTTTTCTCGATAGCCTTATTGATCTTTATAGCTTCGCTTTCACTGAGTCACTATACCATCGACACGACTGCATTAAAGGATAATATTGGCAATGATTATCATTGGTCGTTCATCGAACCTCATATTGCTCCGCTGGAAGGGCAGGAATATGGAAGTAGTTTTTCTTTTCTCAGTGCCTATGAAGGAGCGATGCGGACGGCTCAAGCCGAAATCATCAATGATGTAGAACAAAACAAAGGCTTAACGAAAAGTGATGGGGAGTATTGGAATACCATCTTGCAAGATTATAAGATAAAAGATGCTCGTTTTTCATTAGCTAAAGCGTCCAGTCAAGGCTTTCTCCCTAGCAATATAGGCCTCGTTTTTTTCCTAACGATATTACTGGGCATTCTTGGGGCGCTGCTTTATATTTTACCCAAGACTCGCTTATTTCCTGGCATTAAGAACAATCATGTCTATCATAGTAAGATGCACAATCGGGGCTGGCTAGGAATTACAGCAGGCATATTTTTGATTAGCTTTTACATCTTCCTATATTTTTATCCAGAACATATGGTCAATTGGGTGCTGCTGGTAGACCCAGTCAGTAAAGCCTTAAGTGGCAACCCAGCTAGCCAATGGTTTTTGTACGGTTTTCTCTACACTGTAGTGATCGTTGTGATGGGTATCCGTATGATTATTAAGTATCGGCACAATCGTTATCAGATCATTCGTACATTTTCAGTGATGTTTTTCCAGACTTCTTTCGCGTTTCTGATTCCTGAGATCCTGGTAGCCCTCAACAAGCCCTATTTTGATTTCAAGAACATCTGGCCACTGGATTACGATTTCTTTTTTGAATGGAATATCAACACTTTAATGAATAGTGGTGCATTAGGTATCTTCATGTTGTTTTGGGGAATTGCACTGTTTCTGATTGGCGTTCCACTGATCACCTACTTTTATGGAAAGCGATGGTACTGTTCTTGGGTATGCGGTTGTGGCGGTTTGGCAGAAACATTGGGTGATCCCTATCGCCAATTATCTGATAAAAGTGTAAAGGCCTGGAAAATTGAGCGCTGGTTGATTCATGCCGTTTTGGTTTTTGCCATCTTGATGACCCTCGCCGTCCTCTATACCTTCTTGCCCCCCGATGGCCACTGGCTCAATCGAACGACCTTATTAATTGGGGCCTCCTTAGGGATCATGGCCATCAGCTATTGGTTTTACCAACGCAATCAAACCGCACAAGTGATTCCTACGCAGGCATTGTATGCCATGTTGGGCGGAGCTGGATTGATCATCGCTATTATTTGGATTAATCACACCTCTGGTAGCGGAAACCTCCTCTTTGCTGATTCTTTCAAAGTAAGAAAATGGTACGGCTTCGGTATCAGTTCTGTCTTTGCTGGTGTCGTGGGAACTGGTTTTTATCCCCTAATGGGAAATCGTGTATGGTGTCGCTTTGGATGTCCTTTAGCCGCTTACCTAGGCATTGTACAAAAGTTCAAATCTCGTTTCCGTATTACGACGAATGGGGGGCAATGCATTTCCTGTGGTAATTGTTCTACTTATTGCGAAATGGGTATTGACGTACGCGCTTATGCACAAAAAGGACAAGACATCGTTCGTTCTTCTTGTGTAGGTTGTGGCATCTGTTCTGCGGTATGCCCTAGAGGAGTACTGCGTTTGGAGAATAGTGCGGTTGATATTGATACACGTACACACGCTTTACGCACTTTGCATATTGCTCCTGAAGGTGTCAGTCTTGTACAATAGTAGAAGACAAACACCCGCCGATGTTGCATACCTGTCTAGTCAGCCAGATAGATTTCCACCAACATCCCCCACTGAAGAACTTAGATTCTAAGGATAATCCTCGTCCTTGCAGATGTTTCTCACCTGCAAGGACGAAGATTCTTCCCCAAATCCCCATTTAGGCTAACAGCTATACGCTACGCCCTGAAAAAGTCTCACCTTTTGCGTACTTTTGCGGCACTTTTACACCAAAATGGAAAATAGCCTTTGAGAGCCAAAAAATCATATGGTCAGCATTTCCTCAACGATGACAATATCGCGGAACGCATTGCGAATAGCCTGCAATGGACAGATCAGTACAATACTGTATTAGAGATTGGACCAGGACGGGGAATGCTCACTAAATTTTTGCTTCCCAATGCTTACGAATTATTCGTGGTAGAAGCAGATCGAGACATGGTCATGCACCTACAAAAAAACTTTCCTGAACTTCGTGAGCATATTATCAGTGCTGACGTTCTAAAGGTGCCCCTTGACCAGGTGTTCAAACAGCCTTTTGGGCTGATTGGCAATTTCCCTTATAATATTTCTTCGCAAATTTTATTTCAACTCTTGAAATACAAGGAACTTATTCCCGAGATGGTGGGTATGTTTCAAAAAGAAGTAGCCGAACGAGTAGTGGCCGGGCCAGGTTCCAAAGTTTACGGAGTCATCAGTGTACTGGTGCAGGCGTTCTACGAAGGAGAGTACCTATTTACCGTCGAGAATTACAACTTCACCCCACCTCCCAAGGTACGTTCTGGTGTCATTCGTTTATTCAGGAAAGAGAACCAGGATTTGGGTTGTGATGAAAAGCTATTTCGATCAGTGGTAAAGCAAGCTTTCAGCCAACGTCGAAAGATGCTACGGAATACCATGAAAACTTTCTTGAAAGGTGATCCGTTTTTAGAAGATGAGTTTTTCAATTTACGGCCGGAAAGATTGAGTGTTGCGGATTTTGTTAATCTCACCATAGAGATTGGAAATCGAATGCCAGACCCGGAATAATTAGCTGCCACTTAATAATGATATTATAGCAGACCAAAAACGATAAGAAATGAGCTTAGAAACCAGAATTATGCCTGATTTGAAAGAGGCAATGCGCAATAAAGACCAAGCTGCGCTCCGAGGTATTAGAGCCATCAAGGCCGCCATTCTAATCATCAAAACGGATGGAAGTGGTACGGAATTAGATGAAGCTGGCGAAATCAAGTTGCTCCAAAAATTGGTTAAACAACGAAGAGATTCTTTAGAGATATTTATCAAGCAAGGACGAGAAGATTTAGCGGCTGTTGAACGTGATGAAATCGTTGTAATCGAACGCTACTTACCTAAGCAACTGGACGCAGCAGAATTAGAGGGAATTCTCAAAGGAATTGTCGCTGACTTAGGCGCTACTTCTATGAAGGATATGGGTAAAGTGATGGGCCTTGCTTCGAAAAAACTAGCAGGGAAAGCCGATGGCAAAACCATTTCTAGCATCATCAAAGGATTGCTTAGCTAATGCTTTTGAGCATTAGCATCCATCTATTGTCAAAAAGTAAAACCAGATTATCAACCATACGACTAGAATAGGGGGGATAAAGCCAACCAGCCTAACTTTCTATTTTTGGCAGCCTAACCGCCTGTCAGAAAACTCCTAAACAGCTAGTCTATTCATCAGAAACACCATGGAAAAAGATTTTTTAGCCCAGCTCGGCTTGGAAAAACATAATGCAGGTACCAGTACAGGACTGCAATCTATTGATTCGAAAGAATACATTTCCTCTCACTCTCCGGTAGACGGCGCCTTGATTGGCAGTGTTAGCCAGACCACTAGAGCAGAGTATGATCAAGTCATTGAAACGGCTCAAGCAGCCTTCTTGGCTTGGCGACAAATACCCGCTCCCAAACGAGGAGAAGTCGTTCGACAATATGGCGAAGCGCTTAGAAAACACAAAGATGCCCTGGGGCGATTGGTTTCCTATGAAATGGGTAAGAGTTTGCAAGAAGGTTGGGGAGAAGTACAGGAGATGATTGACATCTGTGATTTTGCCGTAGGCTTGTCTCGTCAATTATATGGACTTAGCATGCACTCGGAACGTCCTAGTCACCGCATGTATGAGCAATGGCACCCAATGGGAATTGTCGGAATCATTTCTGCTTTCAATTTCCCAGTGGCTGTTTGGTCTTGGAATGCCATGATTGCCATGGTTTGTGGAGATGTGTGCGTTTGGAAACCTTCTGAAAAAACACCGCTTTGTGGCGTGGCTTGTCAGAACATCCTGCAAGAAGTCTTGAAAGCAAATGAAGTTCCTGAGGGCGTCAGTTGTATGATCAATGGTGACTATCGTGTCGGAGAATTCATGACACAAGATGCTAGAGTGCCTTTGATTTCTGCAACAGGCAGTACTAGAATGGGCAAAATTGTTGCAGCTACCGTAGCAGGAAGGTTAGGTAGAAGCTTGCTAGAACTTGGTGGAAATAATGCGATTATTGTCACTCCTAACGCCGACCTTAAAGTGGTACTTACTGGTGCGGTATTCGGTGCGGTAGGAACAGCGGGTCAACGTTGTACGACGACTAGACGATTGATTATCCACGATAGTATTTACGAGGAGGTCAAGCAAAAGTTAGCGACTGCCTACAAACAACTACGCATTGGAGATCCACTAGATCAAAACATGCATGTGGGTCCATTGATTGATACTCAATCTGTCGACAATTACTTAACTGCCCTTGGTCGAGTAGTAGAAGAAGGCGGAAGTTTTGTGGTAGAAGGTGGTGTTCTAGAAGGAGACACTTACAGCAGTGGTTGCTATGTGAAGCCTTGCATTGCAGAAGTGGAAAACCATTTCAGTATCGTTCAGCATGAGACTTTTGCTCCTATCTTATATTTGATCAAATATAGCACGCTGGAAGAAGCGATAGCCTTGCAAAATGGTGTACCGCAGGGATTATCCTCAGCTATTATGACGGATAGCATCCGTGAGGCCGAAGCCTTTTTGTCTAGCGCAGGCTCAGATTGTGGTATTGCCAATGTCAATATAGGAACGAGTGGCGCTGAAATTGGCGGTGCATTCGGTGGAGAAAAAGAAACCGGTGGCGGGCGAGAAAGCGGTTCAGACGCTTGGAAGGCCTATATGCGCCGACAAACTAATACGATCAATTACAGTAAAGGTGTGCCTTTGGCGCAAGGAATTAAGTTTGATTTATAAGCTTCGCTTCTTTCAAGGGGTGAGTTATTCACCCCTTGAAAAAGCGAGGGTGTTCTCATTATTCACCCCGTGAGAGCCAGATCAAGCATTCGCCACTTTAGCTCCCCATAAAGGCGCAGGATAGCGTCCTTCCGCTACCAACTTAGAAAAGGCTTTTTGCACAATCGGCTTATCTTCCTGATAAGTAACTCCGTACCAACGGTCTTCACTCACCAAAACTTTCACTTCGATTCGCCCACTATTGATGTAGTTATCGACAAATAGTGGAATGAAGAATTCTGCTTTGGGGTGATCTTTCTGATCAGCGACAAACTGGATAAAGTCCTTGCGAATATCTTCGAATAGAGAAGGGTGGAAACCCCAGAAATTCATAGAGACTAAATCTTTATCCTTGAGTGGATGAGGTTGGCCATCATCACCATCATAGTGAATCACACCGTCGATGCGTTTGATTTTCAATCGTTCATTAACTGCTGTAAGCATATGATGATCATCCATCGCCGCTACGCCTCGATTAACAGTACCATGGTCAGATAAGGTATTGCTAATCACATAACCTATCATAGACTGAGTCTTCGGCGTACAATCATTGATCAAGAAGTTGGCCATTGATTTAAATCCATCAATACCGTAATAATCATCGGCATTGATAACGGCAAAAGGTTCGTTGATCAATCCATCCGCTACTAATACGGCATGGGCTGTCCCCCAAGGCTTAAGGCGTTCTGGAAATTCCGAAATACCTTCTATAGGGCTATCGAACTCTTGAAAGGCATATTCAATCGCAATTTTACCCTCAAATTGACTTCCTATTTTCTCTTTGAAGGGTACTTCGATTTCTTTTCTGATCACAAATACAACTTTCCCGAATCCAGCATTTATCGCATCATAAATCGAATATTCGATAATAGTTTCTCCTGCCGGTCCCACTGCGTCTACTTGCTTGAGGCCACCATAGCGACTTCCCATTCCGGCTGCTAGAATTAATAGTGTAGGTTTCACTGGTTTGTAGGTTTAAAAGATTAAAAAATATCGTCCAGCCACTAGATTTTACTGGCTCTAAGGATGCGGTTCTTGCAAATACTCCGCACTATGGGTTCAAGTTGCAATTTTACTACTTTGCCCCCAAAAGCGCTAATTTTAAAGGAATTTTATAGGTGACTAAACGTTTTTCACTGCCTAATGTTGCAGTATCGAAGGGAGGTCTCAAATATTTAATAAATAGATAATATAGAGGGAAAGATCAAACCTTTTTTTCTAATGCAGCCCTAACAAAATCGTTTACTTCTTGGCCCGTTCGCCAATGATGAATCAACGCCCCACTAATCAGGATAGTACAGCCCGTCACAAAAATCAGATTTCGAGTAAGCTCTATACTCATCGTCCACTCTCCCATAAAAGGGCGAACAAATAAGACTTCTATACAAATCACAACTGCGGCCAAAAGAAACAGCAGAATACTAGCTGCACGAGAATGCCGAACAATCGCAGGGTTCGTTTTTCGTAGACACTTTTTCAAGAACTGACTCACTTCTTCCTTCTCAGGGTTGATTCGGATCAATTCCCGTAGAATGTAATCGGCCTTGTCATAAGCCAATGTATTGTACAAAGATGCCGCCTTGCGAAAAAGCAGGTGATAAAAGATATCCCGATTATCGAGATACTGAATATTATACTCTACGCTACATTCTATGGCATAATCTACCAAAAGAAGATATTTTCGATAGGAGCCTATTTCGAACAATGCATCTACATAAGCAATCAACAACTCAAAGAATTCTCCAAAATCTAGTCGCTTAATATCATCCTCCCTCTCTTCATAAAAACGGACCATATCACGAAAAGCTCTCTCATCGAGTGCTTTAAAGTCTCGGTATATTTTGGAGTAATATGTAGATTTGAAAGTCGACATTATTCTTCTTAAGGCACTTCAATTTGATATAAAACCGGTTTACTTGGACTCACGTCTATTTCGAAACTAGCGATCTGGAGGTTTAACAAAAAAATCCCATCTTTGATCTTGTCATCTACGTAAATTAACTCGGTAATGGTGCAATTTTCACGCACATTGTCGGGATATATCCAAAAAGCACGATGTGCCAACAACCCTCCTCCATCTTCTTCTCGATCTACCGAGGGAATATCAACCAACAAATGCTGTATCCCACATTCTACTAGGTAGGTCATAGCAGCCTGATGAATGTAGGGCGGGTTGGTTCCTGAATAGGAATGACTCCGTTTCCAATCACCATTGGGAAGGGTGCGAATAATCAAGGCTTCTGCTTCCCCTTCCCGTAACACTGTTTCTAATTGTGCTCGCTCTATCATGCGATCACCATTTTCTTGTCGCATAGGGTATAAGCTCACCAGTTTAGCCACAAAATGAAATTCGCCTAAGCTCTGATTGATCGTATAGGAGGAATCAGCTATATGGCCAACGCATTCTGTATGTGTGCCTGTCCCATGCGGATTCATCTGTATCGTCAAGAAATTAACGGGCCCACCTTTCCCAGTAGATCCAATGAAGTCTCCAGCGATGACAGGCGAAAAAGTAGATAAAGGCGCATAAAAGCAGTTAGGGTTAGCTAAGCCTTCTTGTATGGGTATAGAAATATCAAGTGGTTGACTCAGGTCAGCACTCCATTTTTTTGTATCAATTTCAAAATGAATTCGCATGGTATAAATCGAACTAAATTCTCTTAGAAATTATTGCTCCCGATTACACAAAATAAAAAGTTTGCCTTGGCCAAACCAAGACAAACTTCAAACATCTACTTTATAGCTGGATTTTATTAGCGTGCAATCCGTATTTTATTGCTATAGCCTTGACGGCCTGCGGTAATGTGATAGACATAGATACCCGAGGTCAACCTATTCCCCCAAGTTTGAAAGCTATGCTTATGGGTTCCTGCCATTTGATAGCCGTCAAATAAGGTTTCTACGGGGCGGCCCAGTATGTCAAAGATTTGCACCTTGACAGGCATCGATTCTGGAATGGTGTATTCTATCACAACTCGGCCCTGATCGTATAACGCTCGATGTTGAAGGACCGTCGCTTGGTAACTATTGGTGGCCGTCGGGCTTTGACAGGTCAAACCTAGGCCAGGTAATCGATCAAAACTACGGCCTAATGCCTCATCCACTAGGTTGGGGTCTATACAGAGCCAGTTTTCTAATACGGTGCTATAGATTTGTCTAAAATCCAAGTCATATTTGAGATTCCCAACATTGTCCAAGTCTTGTAAATTGGGATTTGCGCCGACAAAGCCATTCCCATTCAAGCCTTCGCCGAATAGCAGCAGAGGAGCGGCTGCTCCATGATCAGTTCCTCCAGATGCATTTTGCTCTATTCGTCGACCAAATTCTGAGAAGGTCATACTTAATACTCGATGCGCCAAACCTGCCGCTGCTAAATCTTCGTAGAATGCCTGTACAGAATTAGCCAGGTTGGCCATGAGAAAGGGGTGCGATCCATTTTGGTTGGCATGTGTATCAAAGCCATCCAGGGTCACCATGTAGAGCTTTGTTCCTAGTCCGCCTTTTATCAAGCGAGCTACTAACGCCAATTGTTCACCAAGATTGGGACCATATTCTACGGAATTAGCCCCTGAATCATAAGCATTCGCAATGATTTCGGCATAACGGAAAGTACTATTGGCTACCGTTCGGACATAACTCAGTTGTTCCCCATAATAGCACTCCGGAACATCCACGGCATTGTAAAGTTCTCCATTTTGAGCGATTTGGAATAATTCTTCGGGATCATTAACAATCACCCCCATATTCACGCCCTCTTCATTATTGAAAGTCACTGTCCCAGATCCTCCGATTTGAATAGCCTGTGGTTCGGTAGGCGGGTCACTCACGAAGTCAGGAAATTGCCTATCCAATAATCTTCCCAACCATCCGCTGGCATCCAACACATTGGAATCGCTGGCAGAAGACCAGATATCTGTTGATCGAAAATGAGAGAGGTTTTGATCTTCATAGCCCACGCTATTAGCTACTTTCATCGCACCGCTCTCCCACATATTTTGAATACCCGACATCGTGCTAGGTATTGCAAAACTATCATTGAGGTTGATGAGTTGATTTTCAGGAATAGCAATGGTAGGGCGATAGTTTTTATAGGTTCCATAGTCAAACACGGGAACGATCATATTGAGGCCATCATTCCCGCCTTTGAAGCGAATCAGGACTAAGATATTATCCGAGTTAGCAGCATTGAGCGCCATGCCTAGCGGTGAGGCGGATAAAGCCGTTAGCGGCGTCTGTCCCAATAACATGGAGACACTGCCTGCGATACCCATGTTTTTCATAAATGTACGCCGGCTCCAACTATTGTGGTCATGCGTATGCGCAGCACCATGTTCCAGGGCACTACCATACCTTCCATTTGGTTTTTGCTTTTTATGTTGATTACACATGTTTTATTTTTTTAAAGGTCCGTGATGGGAAAGAGAGGATAATCCGTTTACCTGTCTCTTATACACATCTGACGCTGCCGACGAAG
>OJCB01000937.1_pt1 | contig 10357 bp, 6 predicted proteins | sample 1591501 | NCBI WGS metagenome assembly OJCB01 (sample SAMN05416813, study PRJEB24817) | seawater metagenome | isolation source: Sea water | place: Canada:Atlantic | collected 2013-07 | reverse complement strand
ACGAGATCAGCCTCGGTCTCGTGGGCTCGGAGATGTGTATAAGAGACAGACGAAGACCTTGATGGTCCTGGGTAATTTCAATATGACCAATGCGCGTGATCTCAATCATCATTTGATTGATCGCGGACAGCATCCGGTTTTCGACACCGATACGCAGACAGTTCTGGAGGAAATTGGATATCATCTCGACGAGGCTCACGATTTCATTTATCGCCGGGAGAGGGACAAAGGGACGCCCGGTAGAGAAATTCCCGGGATCATTTCCCGCGAGTTGGAGATTGATCGAATTCTCAGCAAGTGTGCCAAAAGCTGGGATGGAGGGTATTCCATCGCCGGCGTCATTGGAAACGGAGACGGTTTCGTGTTTCGTGATCCCAGTGGAATCCGTCCGTGTTTTTACTACGAAGACGACGAGGTGATTTCTTTCGCGAGCGAGCGTGTGCCTTTGATGACGGTTTTCAATGCTTCTGCCGATCAGGTGAAGGAGCTGGATCCCGGTCACGTTGGGGTGATGAAAAATTCGGGCGGGCTGGAAATACTTCCCTTCACTGAGCCCAAAGAGAAAAAGCCCTGCGCCTTCGAGCGCATCTACTTCTCCCGGGGAAATGATCCTGACATTTACAAGGAGCGAATGAAGCTTGGGGAAATGCTCGTTCCCGGAATCTGCGAGTCTATCAACGACGACTACGAGAATACGGTTTTTAGTTTTGTTCCGAATACTGCGGAGATCGCCTACTACGGGATGATGGAGGGGCTTCGCAAGAGGCGTCGTGATCAAGTGAAGCAGAGTATCATGGCTGCTGCCGCGGAAGGGGATCTCGATGAGGAAAAACTGGATGAATTGATTCTCAGCAACTGGCCGCGGGGGCGGAAGATCGCTCATAAAGACATCAAGCTCCGGACATTTATCAGTCAGGAAAAAGGCCGGGATCAGATGGTGTCCCATGTCTATGATGTGACCTATGGATTAGTGGGATCTCATGAAACCCTGGTCGTCATCGATGATTCGATCGTGCGCGGAACCACCTTGAAGGATTCTTTGATCAAGATTCTTTCCCGTCTAAATCCGAAAAAGATCATCGTCGTATCGACAGCTCCACAGATTCGTTATCCGGATTGTTACGGAATTGATATGTCGGAACTCGGAAAATTCATTGTTTTCCAGGCGGCCGTAAAATTATTGAAGCGTTCCGGCAGGACTAAATTGATCGACGAGGTTTATGAGCGTTGTCTTGCTGAATTGATCAAACCGGTCGGGGAGATGACAAATCCGGTGAAAATGATCTACGAATCGTTTTCCAACGAAGATCTTTCTAAAATGATCAGTGAACTGGTCCGCCCGGTTGATTCAACCTGGAATGGGGAGATCGAAGTGATCTACCAGAAGGTCGAGGATATGCATGAGGCGATCCCGGTCCACAATGGTGATTGGTATTTTACCGGTGACTATCCGACTGCGGGTGGCTATAAAGTGGTGAATCAAGCTTTCATCGGCTACGTCGAGAAGCGAAAAGAGCGCCCTTACGATATGCTGTTTTGAGAACCCTTGATCGGTTTTTCTGACTGTAGATATTAGGTTTCGTCTTCGGCGAGGACGACCAGGCAATCGTGAGGCCCGAAAGTGAAGCGCTCATTTTTCTCAGGAATCAGAGTAACGCCGTAGTTCCTGGAATGATCTCCTTCGTCCGCGTAGAGTTTAATGCCGATGCAGATTTCGTCGCGAAGTTGCGCGAGCGCCATGCAGTCGGCAAAACTCAGATCAACAGGGAGGTTTTCCTGATACAGGGATAAAGGCTTCAGATAAATCTCTGAGCCGTCCTCCTGGAAAAGATCGTCGTAGACGCGCTTAATCTCTGCTTCCTCACTCATCTGAGCGAGCAGCATACTGATGAATCGGTCACTGATAATGAAGTCTTTCACGCCGGCTGATGATACAAGAGCCTGGTTCGAAGAATCCATGACCTCAGTGATGAGCTGGCTTTTCCGGGAGGCCTCATCTTTCCCTGTCGTGTCCCGGAAAATTCTCCGGAGCTGCAGAAGGATCATAACGGTGCGGGAGTCTACTTCCTCAGGGTCGGCATTCTTGCCGGCCTCACTGAGGAGAATAATGTTGTCGCGCGTCTCCGGGTGAAGTGCGGCCAGATTCTCAACGAGTAAAGGGTTGGCCTCGATGAGACGCAGTTCCAGAGTGTCGATTTCAGCGTTGAGCTCCTCGATATCCGCGCGGGTTTCAGGAGTGACTTCCGAGGTGATGACGTCGATTTTCGAACCGGCAGTGACATACTCGGCGTACTCCGAAACCATAATCTTCCCTTTCGGGTTCCAGCCAATAAAGAGTTCCTGTTCCACTCTCTGTTCGAGACGCTTCTGAGGGATGGAAAGGCTTCCGGTCGGGGCTGCAACTGGCTTCTTTTTGAATTCGATGGTGGAGTCGTCGTCGGCTACAATGAGGATCTCATCATCGGCCATCACGACACGATCGCTGTCTGGTCGGAGGATGATCTCATCATCGGAAGTGCGGATCCCCATGGGAACGCCATCAGGAAAGTGGTAGGAGAGTTCCTCAAAAGTTCGGCCTCCCCAGGTCGGATCTCCGTGGAAATACATTTCGCATCCGTCGAAGGAAAGCAGTTCGGAATACACCGTGGAAAGACCGACAGAACGACTGGTCTGAACCATGATTTTCGCAAGAATATCCGCACTGTCGACGACCGAGATTTTAAAGGGGCAGTTGTCCTGGATAATGTCCCTGCGCTGGTCGTCGAAAATTTCGGCCACGACATTCAACTCGTCGGCCTCTTCCCTCGCGCTGGTAATCGCCATGATGGTCTTGATGACCCTGGCGTCGCTGGTTGCTTTGTCATCTGCGCTCGACGCATCGGTTGCGGTTCCCAGGACAATGACAGAACGGCACTTGTCGACTGCCGCAATTTTCAGGTTCGCAATCGACGATGGAGAACCTGAACGTGTGATGACGCGGGTGTTTTCAGTGTCCGGACTGATTAGGGCGAGGTATTCATCCATCTCCTCCTTGTCTTTATCCGCGAGAATCACAACCGAAGGATTGTCCTCGCTTTCGTTGGCCATGACCAGTTCTCGAAGTATTTCCACAATTCGTTGATCATTCCACCCCAGGATCAGAGTGTGCTTATTCTCGATCACTCTCGAATGCCCTTTTCGAAGGGCAGCCAACTTGAGGTCCAGAGATGTCGTGATCAGACCGATCAGCATCGAGAAAATCACAACCCCTACAGCACCGGCCAGAATCGCGGCAATCTTATAACCCGCCGTCGATTTGATGTCCTGAGCCATGTTGCCCGGATCCGTCATCTGGAGAAAGGTGATGTAGATGTGATTAAAAAATCCACTTTCTCTTTCATCGCCACCCTGGGCTACTCCAAAAATTCCCAGTCTAATGGATGCGACAAAAAGCAGGCCTAGCAGAAAAACGACAAACAAGCTGATGAAGATCGATTTGCCTCCTTTCGCCATAAAGTTATCAAAACGATAGCGGGTGCGTTCTTTAAAGGTGGCCATAGATCCCTTGAGGTTCTTAAAATCAGCGGGTTTGCCAAGCTTAAAAAACAAAACAACACGGTGTGATTGTAGGCCTGACAGGGTTGTGTCGACCGTCTTTGGGGATCGAAGAGTGAAGCTTACTGAAATTCTATAGTGGAAATGTTCTCCCGATCTGATAAGTCCTAGACGATGAAAATTCTTGTCGTTGGAAAAGGCGGTCGCGAGCACGCCATTATTACCGCCCTTCATGAGTCGCCTACGGAGACGGAGATTTATTCCTTTCCCGGGTCCGATGCCATTTTTGAAATCGCCCGGGCGGTCGAAGCCAGCGGCCTGCCGGATTTGATTGAGTTCATGAAATCAAATCAGATTGACCTCTGCGTAGCGGGGGAGGAAAGCTATCTGGTGAGAGACGAAGGGCTTGCCAACGCCTGTGAAGTTGCCGGCATACCGTGTTGGGGACCGCCGAAAGAGGCGGCTCAATTGGAAGCGAGTAAGGAATTCGCCAAGGAATTTATGGTGCGTCATGCCATTCCAACAGGAGGATACGCTGCTGTCGAAAATATTGATGATGCCCGGCTTGCGATTGGCGGGAAGTATCCAACTGTCCTCAAATTCGATGGATTGGCGGCGGGGAAAGGCGTGGCGGTTTGCCCTGATGAAGCGTCGGCCGAAGAATTTCTCAATGAAGTTCTCGTCGAAAGAAAATTCGGGGAAGGGCGACTTCTTGTAGAGGAATTTCTTGATGGACCTGAGATCTCCATTTTCGCGTCCGTTGTGAATGACGAATATCAGATTCTCGCACCGGCTCGTGATTACAAAAGAATCGGAGATGGTGACGAAGGTCCCAATACCGGTGGAATGGGTGCCGTCAGTTCACTCGACATGTTTGAGGGAGATCTCAAGGAAGTGGTCGATCGCACCATCATTCAGCCGACGGTCGAAGGGCTCGGTAAAGACGGACTGCCCTACACTGGATTCCTTTATTTTGGAATCATGCTGACAGCAGAAGGACCGAAGATCCTCGAATACAATTGCCGCTTCGGTGATCCAGAAGCTCAAGCCGTTCTTCCCATGATTGGCGGCGATTTTGCGAAATATGTTTTTGAAGGGGCCAGTGGGAACCTTTCTCCTGACCTGATACAATTCAACTCCGGTTGGAGCATCTGCCTCGTTTCGGCTTCTGCCGGATATCCCGAGTCTTCGCGTAGCGGTGATGTGATCAGCGGATTTGATGCGGTCGAAGATGCGCGGGTTTTCCATGCAGGAACAAGGAAGAACGCGGATGGGAATTTTGAAACTGCCGGAGGCAGGGTTTATGTCGTCGTGGCAAAAGGCGATACCCGCCAAGATGCCGTGGAAAAGGTCTATCGCGAAAGTGAAAAGGTCAGTTTTGATGGTATGCAGCGCCGAACGGACATCGGAACTCGAAATTTTTGATGGAAGAACGTAGAATATCCCTTAGATAGTGGGGACCGACGAATTGAGAAAAGGAAATCTGTTTGACGCAGGACACCTACATCGCGACTGAAGAAATTCTGAGCCCCGGGGAAATTGAATCCACTGTGGCTGAGTTGGCCGAAAAAATTCTCTCGTCGTGCGGTGAAACTCCAATCGCTTTTGTCGGAATTTATACGCGAGGAGTCACCCTGGCGAAACGCGTCGTTAGGGTTCTCGGCGAAAAGGGCCATCACTTTCCTCTCGGCACCCTCGACATTTCACTCTATCGGGACGACTTCGACAATGCAGGGACTGATTTTCCCAAGTTGGAAAGCACGGATATCCCGTTCGGTCTTGAAGGAACGCGGGTAATTCTCTTTGACGAAGTCATTTTTACCGGTCGAACCATTCGGGCCGCTCTTGACGGTTTGATGGATTATGGCCGGCCTTCCAAGGTAGAACTAGCTGTTCTCGTCGATCGAGGGCACCGGGAGATTCCTATTCAGCCCGATTACGTTGGCTTGAAAGTCGAAACGAAGATGAATCAATATGTGAAGGTTCGTTTTGATGAAGACGACAATCAGGAGGGCGTTTTTCTGGTCACGGAATCATGAGTAAAATGAAACCACGTAAGGATCTTCTCGATATCGAAAGCCTTTCGTTGGAGGAAATTGAACACGTGTTGTCCAATGCAGGACCGTTTAAGGAGTTGTTCCAGCGATCGGTGAAGAAAGTCCCGACTCTGCGAGGAAAAACAGTTCTCAGTCTCTTTTACGAGGCCTCCACCCGAACCAGTTCGTCTTTTGAAGTCGCGGCGAATCGCCTGTCGGCTGACGTTACTAACTTTTCTGTTTCCACTTCCTCGATCACCAAGGGGGAATCTCTTCTCGACACGATTGAAACGCTCCAGGCGATGCGGTCGGATTACATTGTGATTCGCCATCAGTCAGCCGGTGTTCCGGCGCTGCTGGCAAAACATACCCGTGCTTCTGTTCTCAATGCGGGGGATGGATTTCACGCCCACCCGACTCAGGCTCTGCTGGATGCCTTTACCTTTCGCGAGAAATTCCCTGATCTAAAAGGTAAGAAGATTGTGATTGTCGGGGACATTCTCCACTCACGGGTGGCACGTTCAACGAGCACGATTTTTCAAAAACTGGGGGTGGAGGTGGCCGTGTTAGGTCCCAGTTCGCTCGTTCCTGAAGGGCGACCGGAATTTATGCAACGTCTCTCCAGCTGGGAGGACGTTTTCGATTGGAAACCCGACGCGGTCTATCTTCTTCGCGTACAATTGGAGCGCCAAAATGGTCAGTTTTTCCCGGGGATAGCGGAGTATCATCGGATGTATGGTCTCAACAGCGAGCGTCTCAAGGTGATGCGGGAGCGCGGCACCTACTTAATGCACCCGGGACCTGTCAATCGGGGGGTGGAGGTCACTGACGAAGCGATGGGGTATGAGAAGAGCCTTATCGGCACCCAGGTTGAAAACGGAATAGCTGTTAGAATGTCAGTCCTTCACTGGTTAAAACCAAAGACCGGAATGGAATAAGGAGAAAAGATGAAGCTCTTCAAAAATGGATCCCTTGCGATTGGAAACAGTGCCGACCTGGAATCGGCTGATGTCCTTGTGGATGATGATGGACTGATCCGTGCAACTGGCAGGGAGCTTGAAGCGGACGAGTCGACTGAAATCATCGATTGCGGGGGATGCATTCTGGTCCCCGGAATGTTCGATCTTCATGTCCATTCCCGTGACCCGGGGGGAGAGCACAAAGAGACTCTCGACACTTGTGCCGCGGCTGCTCTTCATGGCGGAGTAACAGGAATGGTATTGATGCCCGATACGGATCCACCCATCGATTCCGGTAATCAGGTAAAAAATATTCACGAGCGAGCTGAAGGCATCGGTTCTCTTGATATTTTGCAATCAGGATGCCTGACCAAAGGTCGGAGCGGCGAAAAGCTGGCGGGCTATTCCGGAATGGTCACACAAGGCTCGCCTCTCCTGACAGATTCCGGACGCGATGTTCCCTGTCCTGATCTTTTGCGCCGGGCCATGGAGTACGCTCATGACTTCGATATTCTTGTCGCCTGCTTCTGCGACACTCCTGCATTGACCCGTGGTGGTGTGATCAACGAAGGCCGGGCTTCCTATCGCCTTGGGCTACCGGGGGCTCCGGCAATTTCCCAGGAAATAGCGATCGATCGAAATCTGCGGGTCGCGCAAAACACCGGGGCCCGGATTCATATTCAATTGCCCTCCACGGCTGTGGGTGCCCGGTCTCTGCGTCGAGCGAAAGAGGATGGCGCAGCCGTGTCCAGCGAAGTGGCCTTGCACCATTTACTTTTCAATGAGGAAATGGTTACCGACTACGACAGCCGATTTAAATTCGATCCTCCTCTGCGCTTGCCGGAAGATTGTGCTGCTTTGTGGGATGCGCTCCTCGATGATACCATTGATCTCATTACCAGCGATCACTCTCCGCATACTCCTTTTGAGAAATCCACGGACTTTGGAAGCGCTCCTTCCGGAAGTTCCTCTTTGGAGACGACCGTGTTGGTTTTCCATGATCGCTTTATCAAGACCGGCAAATGTGGTTGGAACTTTCTGATTCGAAAATACTCAGACAATCCCCGGACACTGATCGGTAAGGAAAAGCTTTCCTGGGAAGAGGGGCGCCGGGCCGAGTTTTTCGTATTTGACCCCGAAAGTGAAACCCGACTTTCGACTGACTATTTCAAAACTAAAAGTCCGGTGAGCTTGTTTCAGGATGAGACCGTTTCCGGTGCAATCAGGGAAACGGTAATCGGTGTGCAGTCATTTTCTTGACCGGGGACAGTGCAGAGTCAGACCGTGGGCGACGCAGGACTGCTTAATCATGGCTGTGGCCTTGTGCCGATGCTTCCTCGACGATTGCTGCACAAGAAGTAACTGATCCTCCTCCGGACTGGGCAGAAAAGAGAATCATAGCGCCGCCTTTCTCCGGGATTCTGAAAACTGCGACGCTTCCCTATTAGGAAGCCCGACAAAAGCTTTATCGACAGCGCGGCAAGCAGGCTCTTCGTGCAAATTCCACTCGCTTGCTCCGGCATGTCAGGTCTGATTACTCGTAATCCCATTTCATGACCCAGGGGTCCTTCATCTTCTTCTGAAACTCCTTAAGTTTCTCCTGATACTCAGCCAGTTTTTCGGCATAGGCTGGATCGCTGGCCAGATTGGAGGCTTCGTGAGGATCTTCGCCGATTTTGTAGAACTCAAATTTCGGCCGGTTGATGTATTCGCCGACAGTTTTTTGTCCGTAGGGTGCGTCGAGTGATTTTTGAAATTGCGCCTGAAAGGAGCTGGCCGCCCAGAGGTCTGATGCGAAGGGGTAGGGGAGTCCGTGGGCGATGTTCCAGATGAGTTTGTATTCTTTGTCCCGAATGACTCTCATTGGGTAATACATCTGAATTTCGTGGAAAGTGTGGGAGGCAAAAATCGATGGCCAGTGTTCCGCATCTGGCTTTCCTAGAATCGAGATCCATGATTTCCCATGGTATTTTTTAATGGCCGGTCCCAGATTGTCTTTGGCGACTTCAGGAAAATCTTTCCAGAATTTCTTCGCGTCGACCATTTGATTCGGCGCATTCGATTTTGGGTTCAGTCCACCGGCGAAGTCGAGCAGGCTGGGTGTGATGTCGACGTGACTGATCATCCCATTGTGCTTAACTCCGCGATTCTCTTCGTAGGGATTTCGCACGACAAAAGGGACGCGGAGCCCGCCTTCATACACGGTCGTCTTTCCGCCGGCAAAGGCCATGCCGTGATCCGAGGTAAAGACGAACAGCGTTTTCTCCCATTGGCCCGACTCCTTGAGGATTTTCATGAGGCGACCGACTCCACGATCAATTCGTGAGCAGCTCTGGTAGTATTGAACCAGCTCCTCGCGAGTCTCCGGGGTGTCAGTCAGGAAGTGGGGGATGGTAACTTTTGCCGGATCATAGAACACTTCATCGACACCCGGGAAGGATTCCTTATTGGGTTTGTTGCCGAAAAGGTTCGCTTTCAATTCGAGTTTGGAAGTCTTGTCATTTCCCCCGCCGCGGTGGGGATCGGAGGTTCCGAAATAGAGGAAGAAAGGCTTTTCGTCGTCGGCAGTGATGAAGTCTTTGACCTTATCCGCCATCTCGACGGCATTGCGACTGTTCGCTTTGAAATAGTTCTCGTAACGATAAACCTGTTCCGGAGCGACATGATATTTTCCAATATGACCGGTGCGGTATCCTGCATTGGCCATGACGCGCGGCAAAGATAAGCTGGCCACGTTTTTGAAGGATTCAAATTTGTGGTAGGAATGCTGGTGACCATACTGCCCGTTGAGGTGATTGTGCAGTCCTGACATCACCACGGACCGGCTCGCCGAGCAGCTTGCCGTGGTCGCGAAGGCATTGAGAAACAAAGTGCCGTCGGCTGCGATTTCGTCGATGGCAGGGGTCACTGCGACTGGATCGCCGTAGCATCCGAGAGTGGGAGACTCATCGTCGGTGATAAAGAAAATGACGTTGCGCTCGGCAGCGGAAAGTGTGCTCAGAGAGAACGCCAGAATAAGGAACAGGAAACCGGATTTCATTGCCCAAATGATCTATCGGGCCGGGGTTTCGGTCAAGGTGGGGATTGATGTTTCCTCTAGGTCCTGCGGCCAAATTTTCGATCCAGTTCCGCATAGGAAATCTGAATTAAAGTTGGACGTCCGTGAGGACAGCAATAGGGCATTTCGCAGATAAGCAAATCTTCGAGAAGCTTCTGCAATTCCTGAGGGCGAAGGGGGTCATTCGCTTTTACCGCATGACGGCAAACGGTCGTCGCGACCATGTCTTCACCGAGGCGCATTTTTGACATGCGATCGCTGGCGGTCCGGATTTCTTCAATGACCTGGTGGATGAAGGTTTCCGGATCGTCGCTTTTTAGAAAGTTCGGAATCGAGTCGATCTTCAATGTGTGTCCTCCGAAAGGTTCGGCTGACAATCCGAGTTTGGACAAGGTCTCGAGATTCTGAGAAATGAGATCGAAGTCCCGCGGCGGAAGCTCGACCATGATCGGGGTTAGCAAGCCCTGAGAGGGAACTCCCTCCGTTTCCATGCGAAGTCGCATTTCTTCAAACAAAACACGCTCGTGGGCGGCGTGTTGATCCATCAGAACCAGTCCCTCTTTACTTTCGAGAATGACGTAGAGTTTTCCGATGACGCCGATCAAGCGGTAGTCTTCTGCTTTGAGCCGATCCGGCTCGTCTGAAGCTTGAGGAAGTGCCTGTTCTTCGGGTTCTGAGGAAGGTGATTCTGCAGGCTTGGGTAATGTCGGCTCATTGACGCGTTCGATTGATCCCTGTTGGGTCTGTCTCTTATACACATCTGACGCTGC
>OJCB01000932.1_pt1 | contig 10374 bp, 10 predicted proteins | sample 1591501 | NCBI WGS metagenome assembly OJCB01 (sample SAMN05416813, study PRJEB24817) | seawater metagenome | isolation source: Sea water | place: Canada:Atlantic | collected 2013-07 | reverse complement strand
TACACTATCCTCTTCGTCGGCAGCGTCAGATGTGTATAAGAGACAGCTTTAGAACATGAAAACGCTAAAATTAATGCTAGCCGTCATTTTGTTGCTAGCCACTCAAGGGATATCTGCACAAAATAATGCGGATAAAGGCAAAGAAATTGCTGTCGCTGCGGACAAAGCCGATCAAGGATTCGAAAGTGTATCGGTTGAATTGACCATGACGTTGAAAAACAAGAATGGGCAAACGAGTACCCGCTACATGAAGAATGAAACCTTAGAATTGACCGCCGATGGGGACAAAAGTATGATCGTGTTTAACAGCCCACGCGATGTACAGGGAACTGCTACCCTCACCTTTACCCATAAGGTAGGCTCAGATGACCAATGGCTCTATCTCCCCGCTTTGAAAAGGGTGAAGCGAATTAGTTCAGACAACAAATCTGGACCATTTATGGGCAGCGAATTTGCTTATGAAGACCTGTCTTCTCAGGAAATTGAAAAGTACACCTATAGTTTCCTAAAGAACGCCACCTTCAACGGAGAAAATACACTCGTCGTAGAACGCAAACCCGTAGATGCCAAATCTGGCTATGCTCGTCAGCTTGTCTGGTACAATAAGGGGAAGGACTACCGCTTGGAAAAAATCGAATTTTACGATCGTAAAAATGCCTTACTCAAAACGCTTACCTATAATCGCTACCAGCAATACCTGAGTAAGCACTGGCGCGCCGGAGAATTTAAAATGGTCAATCACCAAACGGGAAAAGAAACCCTACTGGAATTCAAGAATTATCAATTTGGCGTCGGCTTGACCGATACTGATTTTACGCAAAATAGCTTGAAACGCGCAGGACGTTAAAGAACGCTTGTTTCCTTATAGCAGTGCGACCAAGCAGCATCCAATTGGCAAATAGGAGTCATCCAACCCGCAACAATCCATGCGCAATGTTGAAGATGCCCCATGTTTGCCACATTGGCTGCTGCTCATCCCTTTTCCATATCATTCACACACTTATCATGTATACTAAGCCATCTGTTTTCACCCTATTCATCCTACTCTTCCTCAGCACCCCCCAGCTGCAAGCACAATTTAATGCTGAGGACCCAAATCTATACCAGGATCTGAAGCTAGAAATCATTGGAGACTATCGCTATTATTTTAAGGAAGGAGCGTATGAGGGGCAGCAACAGCATTATCCTTCTATCGCTTTGCAACAAGAATATTATGTAGAATGGGAGGAGGGGAAACAAAGTGTACGTTTTACCACCTTTTTCCGATTGGATAAGGATCGGGAGCGTACGCATTTCGATGTCCGAGAATTATACTGGCAGTGGGTACAGCGAGATTGGGAATTGAGTGTGGGGATGAAGAAAATTTTCTGGGGCGTGACGGAGTCAGCTCACTTGGTAGATGTGATTAATCAAACGGATCAGGTGGAGAGCTTTGATGGAGAGGCAAAATTGGGACAGCCGATGGTGCACCTTTCCTATCTGACCAACATTGGTATCTTGGACTTCTTCGTCTTGCCCTATTTTCGAGAACGACAATTTCCGGGAGAAAAAGGCCGTCTGCGTCCTCCCTTCTTGCTCACCGATGAGGACTTTCGCTACGAGAGTACTGCCAAGCGATGGCATCCCGATCTAGCGCTGCGCTGGTCTAATAGCTTCGGGATATTTGATATGGGCTTGTCCTACTTCTACGGGACGGGGCGTGAACCCGTCTTCTTAGCCGATGCCGAAAATGCAGGCTTTGATTTGGTCTATCCCATTAATCATCAATTAGGCCTAGACTTACAAGCCACGACCGGACCTGTGTTGTGGAAACTGGAATCCATGTGGCGAGAAAACAGTTTACAGGACGCGATCTTCGCCCTAGCTGGCGGCTTGGAATACACTTTCGGGAATATCAATGGGAAAGGCTTAGATATCGGCCTGGTCGCTGAATACCTCTATGATAGTCGAGGCGAATTGGCCTTGAATGGCCAGGACAATGACATTTTTGCGGGCATGCGCATCGCCCTGAATGATGCCCAGAGTACCTCCTTATTGTTGGGTGGCATTTTCGATTTGAACAAGAGCAGTCGACTCCTCAGCTTGGAGGCCAGTCGCCGCCTAGGAAATTCCTGGAAAGTAGAGCTAGAAGCCCGAATCCTCGATAATATTGCCCCGACTGAGTTTTTGGCCTTATTCCGGGATGATAGTTTCGCTCAGTTCCGACTCATCAAGTATTTTTAGCTCTACCAATTTGAATAATTCCAAATTGCCTCTATATTTGCGGAACCTTATTCGAAAGGAATGAGGTTATAGCATATGAGGCGCAGAGAAATAGTCGATTTTTACTTGTAAAAACCGTTTTTACTGCCCCATGCTACAAATGCCCAGGTGGCGGAATTGGTAGACGCGCTAGCTTGAGGGGCTAGTGTTCTTTATGGACGTGCAGGTTCAAATCCTGTTCTGGGCACCCACTTTTCTTTCCTTGTTTTTGGCCTTGGCTTGAGGCCTTCTTTTCTATTTATTTCTTGATTATCTTATTGGCTATAAAATCGGAGCAAGACTTCTGAAGTTTCTTCTGGCGGGACTAGGGAAACTTCAGAAGTCTAAGTCGCTTAATCGGAAAAGAAAGCCCATTGGTCTAGTATTGCAGGCAGATCTTCGTGAAATCTTTTGATTAACACGATTTGAGTCTATATTCATATCAAGAAAAGGAATAAAATGAATTGGAAGTGGAGGATTATTCTAATCACCATTCAATTCAAAAAAAATGAGATCTAAGATTAAATTTAGCCTTGTGCTGGCTTTTGTAGCCTTATCTATCCTACCTATTGCCGCCCAATCCACTTACCCGATGCCGGAAACGGAGGAAGAACTTCACCAAGTTATCCTACATCTAGACAGCCTGTTTTGGCAAGCCTATAATACTTGCGATGCCGATAAAATGGGCGAATTTTTGACAGATGATATTGAATTTTACCATGACAAAGGCGGGCTTACAGAGACCAAAGAAGTTTTATTAGAAGGACTTCGTACGGGCTTGTGCGGCAATCCAGATATGCATTTGCGTCGGGAAGCAGTGAAAGGGACCGTAGAGGTATTTCCGATGAGCCAATATGGGGCGATCATCAGTGGCAAGCACCTGTTTTATGTCGTACCGACCGGGAAAGAGGAATTCTTGGATGGCTTGGCGCGATTTACCCACCTCTGGCAGTACAAGGAAGGTTACTGGAAAATGGCGCGGGTATTGAGCTATGATCATGGCCCTGCACCAGCTGGGTTTGAGAATAAATAATGCAGCTTAAACGCTACTACCTATGCATAAAGTAAAAGGCCAAGATTTTTACGATCAAGCGGGTATTTATGAACAGTATATCCAACATCGCGGCAAGCCGGATAATCCCAATGCCGTGATTGAAGGCCCTATTATAGAGGAGCTGATAGGTGATCCGGCAGGAATGGATAGTCTGGATCTAGGCTGCGGGTTTGGAGATATGGGACGGTATTTGCTCGATCAAGGAGTGAAATCTTACATTGGTATTGACCCCTCTGAAAAGATGATCGATGCAGCCAGAAAACGGATCAGTGCAGAGAGAGTTATTTTCGAAACCGCTAGTGTAGAATCTTTTGATTGGACTATGAATTCCTACGATTTGGTGATGGCTCGATTGGTCTTTCATTATGTAGAAGACTTAGATGCTATCATCAAAAAGATTCATCAAGCGCTCAAAACTAAAGGGGTGCTGATTTTTTCTGTTGAACATCCGGTCATGACTGCAATGATGGGGAAGCAAGACGCGGGGAGTAAGAAGGAGGGATGGAAGGTTGCCCAGTATTTTGAGACTGGCCCTCGAGATCATCAGTGGATGGGCGGGACCGTGATCAAGTATCATCGCACCATCGCTACTTATTTTCAATTGTTGACGACAATGGGATTTACGGTAACGCATTTGCGGGAAGGAGAGCCGGAGGCGATTCATTTTCAGGAACGCAGCGAATATGAACGCAGGAAGAACTTGCCTCGGTATTTGATTTTTAGGGCGGTATTGGATGAGTAGAAAGCTTGTACTCGTCCAACTAGACTTCAGAAGTTGCTTTGAATGGAACTAAGAAAAACTTCTGAAGTCTACACCTCATCGCTCAGAAAAAGTAGGCACTAAAGCCTATCTTTACCCTTCTTTTCACCAAGTTGAGTACAAATGAACGAACATTTCGCATTACAGAAAATCACAAGGAATAACGTTTTAAAGCAGATCGAAGGCCTAAGCCTGGATGCCCTGAATCTAGTGCCGCCTCATTTTTCCAATAATCTAGCCTGGAATTTAGGCCACATTATTGTAACACAACAGCTATTGGTTTATCGTTTATCGGGTACGAATTGCCGAATAGATAATGAATACATTGAGCGCTATCGCAAGGGATCGCGCCCAGAAGGACCGGTGAGTCAGGAGGAGATCGATTTCTTGATCCAGCAGTTAAATATAACAGCTGATGTCGCCAGAGTAGATTATCAAAATAATCATTTTGGGGCCTATAAAACTTATCCTACTAGTTTTGGTGTTACTTTAGAAAGTGTAGAGCAAGCCATCATTTTCAACAACATGCATGAAAGTATGCACCTGGGAACGATGATCGCGCTTAAAAAGCTAGTATAGGATATGAGCGTTGCTTCCTACTTACATATATTAGACTCCTCAAAGGGGAGTACATTTAAAATATAGTTTATGAGCCGTATCAGGAACGCACTCAATCTAAAGTGCCCAAAATGTCATACCGGAACACAATTTGAAACGGGTAGTTTTTCGTTTGACAAGCCTTTTGATATGAGAGACAGGTGTGACCATTGTAACGAAAACTTCATGCCAGAGCCTGGCTTCTACTACGGAGCGATGTTTATCTCCTATATCTTTATGGGATGGTTTTGCTTGGGCTTTGTAGCCATTTTTCACTGGGTATTGGGTTGGAGTACGGCAGCTTCATTTGCTTTGCTCTTACTCGTGTGTGCGATTATTTTTGTGTACATCTTTCGGGCTTCTCGTTCTGTTTGGCTTCATTTCAATGTGAAATATGATCCCAAAGCGGCGGAGGGGGTGGCATCCTAAGGTTTTGTGCCGTGGAAAAATGACATTAATATCACAAAACGGTGGCATCTATCGGGAATATTATCTGTTATTCAGATAACACATCAACCAGTAGTAGCTTATGCCGGACCGAAGTCTCAAAGGCATTCTCGAATTGTTTGAACGACAGGCTGAAGATGAACTCAATCTGCTGTCAGACACCGGTCCGGAGTTTTTTACGACTCCTCACTTATTACGACTCCGAGGGCAGTGGGAAGTCAAAAATACCCTGTTTCAGTTTTTCCAACAAATAACGATGTTAGTGGTAGCGGTATCACCAATATGGATTGTATTGGCTTTGCTGCTGCTTTGGCTAAAATGGCTTATTTTAGCCTTGGCGATAGCCTTGTTGTTTCCTTTGTCCTTCGTTTTTTACTTCCTTGGTCTCTGGTTTATGCAGAAGGTATTTCGAGGTCGTGGGCATTTGGAAGTAGTAGGGAGGGTGATTGGTGAAGAATTGGAGAGGAGAAGGAAGAGATGAAAGATGAATGAATGAAAAAGTGAGAACGATGGCTGAAAAAGTTTAAAGCATTCTTTGATAAAAAAGTAGCTTATGGATGTTGAAATTTTGGCTCGAATACAATTCGCCTTCACGATTGCTTTCCATTACATCTACCCGCCCTTGAGTATCGGTCTTGGACTGGTCATGGTCTTTTTCGAGGGGGCCTATCTGCGCACTGGAAATAAGCAGTACGAGCAATTAGCTCGTTTTTGGACCCGAATTTTTGCCGTTACCTTTGGTATAGGTGTGGCGACGGGTATTGTTATGGAATTTGAATTTGGCACCAATTGGGCTACCTATTCTCGCTATGTAGGCGATATTTTTGGGAGTGCCTTGGCAGCGGAAGGTATTTTTGCTTTTGCTTTAGAAAGTGGTTTCCTGGGTATTCTCCTTTTTGGGTGGAACAGGGTAAGTCCTCGGGTTCATTTTATTGCCACAGTGGGTGTTTGGCTGGGGTCTATGTTTTCGGCGGTGTGGATTGTGGTGGCCAACTCTTGGCAGCAAACCCCAGCGGGCTATCATGTTGTGGGAGAAGGTATACATGCTCGCGCAGAAATCACTGATTTTTGGGCGATGGTTTTTAACCCTTCTAGTGTAGATCGTTTATTGCATGTCTGGATCGGAGCTTTTCTGGCCGGTACTTTTTTGGTGCTTAGTGTGCATGCTTATTACTTATTGAAAAATAGACATGTAGAGTTGTCGAAACGGGCGTTTAAGATCGCCCTTAGTATAGCTATGGTCTCGAGTCTGTTACAGTTGTTTATAGGGCATCGGTCGGCCGATGGGGTAGCGCATAATCAGCCAGCTAAATTAGCAGCAATGGAAGGCCATTTTGATACCTTGGCGCCGGCCCATATGTATGCCTTGGGTTGGGTGGACAAAGAGAGTCAAACGGTTACAGGAATCGGTTTACCTGGTGGCTTGAGCTTTTTGATACACGGCGATTTTAAAGAACCAGTGAAAGGTCTCAATGCTTTTCCAGAAGATGAAAGGCCTGGTGCCGTCAATGCTATCTTTCAGTTTTACCATATAATGATTGCGATAGGCATGTTCTTGATTGCCTTGTCACTCTATGCCGGTTGGCAATGGTGGCGAGGTAAGTTGTTTGAGAAACGCTGGCTCATGTGGGTGTTCGTTTGGGCTGTTATCCTGCCACAGATTGCGAATCAGACCGGCTGGTTTGCAGCCGAGATGGGGCGCCAACCCTGGGTGGTGTATGGTTTATTGCGCACTTCAGATGCCTTGTCCAAAGCCGTGACGGCCAATCAAGTCCTCTTTTCTCTGATTCTTTTTTCCTTTATTTATAGTTTACTCTTGGCCTTGTTTCTCTACATGATGAATAAAAAGATAAAGCATGGACCAGTGGAAGGGACATTGCAAGAGCATCGTCCGAAACAGGAAGGAATGGTGGAAGGAATGGAAGGTTGAAAAGAAAAATAAATAGTGGAAAAAGAAAAATTAGAACCTGGGTTATTCCGGTTTACTACTTCTAATTTATACGATAAAAAATACCAAAGCATATGGCAACATTTCTCGGTTTAGATTATCCAACTTTGTGGTTTCTAGTGGTAGGAGGTGTTTTTAGCGGGTATGCGATTTTGGATGGATTTGATTTAGGTGCAGGTGCTTGGCATTTGTTTCTCAAAAAAGAAAAAAGTAGGCGTATTGCGCTGAATGCAGTTGGGCCCGTATGGGACGGCAATGAAGTATGGCTAGTGATTGGAGGCGGGGCTTTATTTGCGGGTTTTCCAGTTGTATATGCCACACTTTTTTCAAGCATGTACATTCCATTTATGCTGTTTCTGGCCTTTATCATATTTCGAGCGACGGCCATAGAATTTCGGAGCAAGGAAGAAATGGCTTGGTGGCGAAAGACTTGGGATATTACCTATAGCCTATCGAGTATTATGTTATCTATTCTTTTAGGCATCATATTAGGGAATGTATTGCAAGGGTTTGAGATCGGAGCAGATTATGAATTTGCGGGTAACTGGCTGAATTTCTTCAACCCATATGCCATTATTCTAGGCGTGACAACCCTTTCACTTTTTATGATGCATGGGGCAATTTACCTCACTATGAAAACAGAAGGACGTTTATTCACGAAGTTGAAATTGCTGCTGCGCCGGGCCATTATTTTCTTTATCCTGATGTTTGTGATTACCACGGCTTATACATTGATCTACTTCCCGCATTTGTCCGATAGATTTAAGGAAGTACCTATCCTTTTTATATTCCCGCTTTTAACCTTTCTGACGATTGCCAATATTCCGCGATTGGTCAATAAATCGAAGTACAGATCCGCTTTTTTGTTTTCGGCTCTGACCGTAAGTTTTTCATTGGCTATCGTCGCGATAGAATTATATCCCGTCCTCATTCCATCCACTTTGGATGCAGCTAATAGTATCACCATCTATAATGCGGCTTCCTCCGAGAAATCGCTGAGTATTTTGCTGACTATTGCTGCGATTGGAGCGCCATTGGTACTCAGTTATACCGCTTTTGTGTTTTGGACCTTCCGGGGCAAGGTGAAATTGGATGAAACGAGTTATTAGGGTAAGATTTTTCTAGAATTTAGCTAACTTCGTCAAGTAACAAGACGTAAGCCAACTAAATGAACAAGTATCCTATCCTTGCCGTTTTTCTTATTGTATTATCAGCTTGTCAGGGACCAGCAGATGAAGTAGCCCCTCCGCCTAATATTCTCCTGTTTCTAGTAGACGATATGGGATGGCAAGATACCTCTGTTCCTTTTTGGACAGAGCGGACTGCCTTTAATGATCGTTATCGTACCCCTAATATGGAACGACTAGCGGCGCAGGGTATGAAATTTACCCAGGCTTATGCCACTCCTGTTTGCTCGCCTACACGTATCAGTCTGATGACTGGAATGAATGCAGCACGCCATCGGGTCACCAATTGGACCTTGCACAAAGATCGATTACAACCAATGGAAACGAATCATGCTAGCCTTCAGTTTCCGCACTGGAATGTGAATGGCCTAAGTCCTGACTCTACCATAGAGCATGCCGTATATGCTACCTCCTATCCCCAATTATTGCAAGAAGCCGGTTATTATACCGTCCATGCGGGTAAAGCCCATTTTGGCGCGATTGGCACACCCGGAGAGAGCCCGCTCAATTTGGGGTTTGAGATTAATATTGGGGGGCATGCGGCGGGTGCACCCAAGAGTTATTATGGTAAAGAAAATTTTGGAAATACGGAGGCCTTCAAGGATTCGCCCTGGCCAGTACCTGGTTTGGAAAAATACCATGGGGAAGATATCTTTCTGACCGAAGCACTAAAAGAGGAGGCCCTAGCTGCCTTAGCACTCCCACTAGCCAAAGAACAGCCCTTTTTCCTCTACATGTCATTGTATACGGTGCATACACCGATCACCGCCGATCCTCGTTTTTTTGAATCTTACTTGGAAGCTGGATTGGATACGATTGAAGCCCGCTATGCCTCCATGGTAGAGGGAATGGATAAATGCTTAGGGGATTTGATGGATTTCCTAGAAGAAAAGAAAGTGGATGATAATACGATTATCTTATTTATGTCGGATAATGGTGGATTGAGTGCCTTGGCGCGTGGCGGCCAGCCTCATACCCATAATAAACCTTTGTCGAGTGGAAAAGGCTCGGTGCATGAAGGAGGGATTCGAGAACCAATGCTGGTGAAATGGCCAGGTGTAACCCCTGCTCAATCACAAAACGACAACTATTTGATCATCGAAGATTTTTATCCGACCATTCTAGAAATGGCGGGTATTGATGATTACCAGATACCTCAGACATTGGATGGTGAGAGCTTTGTCAGCCTCCTGCAAGAACCAAGTACAGGGGAACAGACACGACCGCTATTTTGGCATTATCCCAACGAATGGGGCCCTTCAGGTCCAGGAATAGGCGCATTTAGTGCCGTACGAAAAGGAGATTGGAAGTTGATTTATTACCATGTCGATGAAAGCTTTGAGCTATTTAACCTTAAAGAAGATATTGGAGAGCAGAATAACTTGGTAAGCTCAGAAGTAGAGAAACTCAAAGAATTAGCTGAGGTTTTAACGAATCATTTGCAAGCGGTGGAGGCGCAGATGCCATCGCATAAGTCGACGGGATTGGCTGTCGCCTGGCCCAATGAAAAGTCTATTAACTCAAAAGAAGAATAATGAAAAAATATGTATTCCTATTTGGCTTGTCGCTGATCCTATCTGCCTGTACCGAATCAAGTGATTCATCCGCGGGCGAGGGTACCGCCGAAGCGCCTAATATTGTATTTCTCTTCGCAGATGATTTGAGCTACCAAGCCATCAGTGTATTGGGGAATAAAGAGGTTCATACACCAAACCTGGATCGCCTTGCCCAAGCTGGCACCACCTTTACGCATACCTATAATATGGGGGGATGGAATGGTGCTATTTGTGTTGCCTCACGATCGATGATCATCTCTGGACAATATCTTTGGTCAGCGCTTAAAGAGGACAAGCGATGGCGTGCTAAAGACTCCACGGCATTAGCCAACACTTGGGGACGCATAATGGCGGGCAATGGCTATGATACTTACATGTCTGGTAAATGGCATGTTGCCGCGCCTGCCGACCATGTATTTGATGTAGCGAAACACATTCGACCCGGAATGCCTGGTGATCAAAGGGGTAAGATTAGTGATGAGCGGAAAAAGGCTTGGCGAGAAGCCAAAATTGACGATACGAACATGAAGGCGTTTATGCCTATTGGCTATCACCGTCCCTGTCTCTTATACACATCTCCGAGC
>OJCB01000930.1_pt1 | contig 10392 bp, 6 predicted proteins | sample 1591501 | NCBI WGS metagenome assembly OJCB01 (sample SAMN05416813, study PRJEB24817) | seawater metagenome | isolation source: Sea water | place: Canada:Atlantic | collected 2013-07 | reverse complement strand
AGATCAGCCTCGGTCTCGTGGGCTCGGAGATGTGTATAAGAGACAGACTATGTAGTGAGTAGTTATTTTTTCGTTTTTTTACAGTATGAAACTATCCTCGATCCTTGACACACTTAGTGTGCCCACGCTTTTGCTGGACGAAGAAAAATGCCGGCAGAATATTCGAAAAATGCTTGGTACGGCCCAACAAGCAGGGGTTGCTTTTCGTCCCCATTTTAAAACTCATCAGTCCCAAGAGATTGGACAATGGTATAAGGAGGAAGGAGTAGATAAAATCACCGTTTCTTCTCTTCAGATGGCTGAATATTTCGCGGCAGATGGATGGAAAGATATAACAGTTGCGTTTCCCGTAAATGTACGTGAAATAGATCTGATCAATCGGTTGGCGAGTGACATACAACTCAATTTATTGATCGAAAATGTCGAGAGTGTCAAATACCTATCGGATAAGCTGAGCCATTCAGTGAATGCTTTTATCAAGATTGATATTGGATACCATCGAACGGGGCTTGATCCACAAGATTTTACTACAATCGATGCTATACTGTCTGCTATAGAAGGAGTAGAGCTATTAAATTTTATCGGATTTTTAGGACATGCTGGGCATAGTTATAAGGTGCGAGGGAAAGCGGCCATCCATCAGGTCCACGAAGAAAGTCTCTCGGCTATTCGCCCACTACGGACCAAATACCAAGATCGTTTTCCGCAGTTGCTGTTATCGGTAGGTGATACCCCGACCTGTAGTTGGGAAGATCAATTTGAAGGAGTGGATGAAATAAGACCTGGCAATTTTGTTTTCTATGATTTAGCGCAATGGCGGATTGGCGCTTGTCGATTGGATCAGATCGCGGTGGCCTTAGCATGCCCCGTCGTGGCGAAGCATCCCGATCGTCATCAATTGATTGTATATGGTGGAGGGGTACATTTTGCTAAAGATCAATCAATGCTTCTTGATGGAAAAACAACTTATTATGGCCATTTAGTAGAAGAGGGAACGAGTGGCTGGCAATTACCCAATGGACAAAACTATGTCTCTGCGCTTTCGCAAGAGCATGGAACATTGACCGTTCAGCCAGACATCTTCGAGCGATACGAAGTAGGAGATATGCTGGTGGTTCTTCCTATCCACTCTTGCATGACGGCCAATGAGATGAAGGAATATCTTACTTTATCAGGGCATCGTATTACTAGACTTTGAGGTAGAAATGATCTAAGGGCATTAATTGCTAACTTCCTTAGATCATTCTTTCAAGCATAGGCACGCTTTCGTCGAATTTCCATCCCAACCGCTCGAAAAACGAAGCAACATCTCTAAAAAAAGGAGCATATAAAGAGAGAAGACCGTATGAGAAAGAAACCCTAAAAACACTAGCTATGCGAAACGCTCTTCCTAAAATCATTCAATACTACAGATCTTGCTACCAGGCTGATTATCGAGCGGTTCATTTGCTCAACTTCTTTAGCAATAAAGTAAGCCAAAGCCTATTACTAGAAAGTGCGGAATTGTTGGAAGGCAAAAACGTACAGGTGCCTGTCCCTTCTGATTGGGGCAAAAAAGCAGCGACTTACCTGCAATTGCACAGTAAAGAAAAAACCTTGTATTGTGCTTCCTTTTTCTTGGTAGGTCGCACCAAATTATTGGGTAAGAATAGAGAAGTAGCAGCGCCCCTTTATTTGCATCCCTGTACTGTTTTTATGGAGCAAGAAGTCTATTACTTATCTATAGAGGCGAATAAGGCTGTGATCAACCCGGCATTTGTGGACGTTTTAAAACAAGATCAGGACGTAGATCAAGGGCTATATGAATCGCTTATTCAAGACTTGCCAAATGAGTATATCGATTTTGATGAATTACACTTGATAGAAGCTACTTTGGAGAAATACTTTCCCACTATTTCCAGGGAAGAAATAGCGGCTTATCCCCTACTGTTAGATGAGTCGCAACTTAGGACCGCCGTAAAAAAACAGCGGCAAGGCTATCGCATACTACCAGCCTTGGGTATTGGAATCATGGATAAGGCTAGTGGATCATTGGGTATTTTGAATGAGCTACAAGATATTGTGGATCAGAACTCATTTTCTAAACCTATTGTCAGTTGTTTCACTCCTAGCGCCAGTGCTACTACGATAGCCACACCATTTGTTCCACATCCCATTCGCCTCCCAGTGACGCTCAGTGCCAACCAACAGCATATTCTACAACAAGTATCTCGACATGACATCAATCTCGTTATCGGACCGCCTGGTACCGGGAAATCCTTTACCATCGCCGCTATCGCCGCCGACCGATTGAGCAAAGGTGAGTCTGTGCTAATCGCGGCTAAAAATCTACAGGCCGTGAATGTTGTCGCAGATAAGATAGAGCAGGATATGGGGCTAGAGGGCGTCGTGGTGAGAGCCGGGAAGAAAGATTATCGAAAGCACCTGCGACGGCGTATGCAGGATTGGCTACATGGTTTAGGGATAGAAAAGGTGGCAGACTGGAGTTTGAACCGAAAGGAAGCGGCCTTGAGTCAAAGAACCCGACAGATCGGGAAATTAGAAAATATGCTAAGCCTGCGAGAAGAATATGAAAGACATCACGGACAAAAGATAGTGACGGGCTTAGATAGTTGGTGGCAACGATGGCGTTTGTACATCCTAAAGCGCCGCCTGGCTGGCATACTACCTATGTGGGATTTATGGTTTAAATTAGAAGAAAACTGGCAACATTTGCATCGACAGAGTAAAGAGCTGTTGCAATTGGGTTTTCTTTATCGCCTCTACCGTGCACTGAATCGGCATCGATCGGACTTATATACCTTCCTGCAAGCACTAAAGTCTAAAACGGGGCAGGAGAAAGAGACCTTATTCGAGAAAGTTAATTTTGACAGAGTACTCAATGCCTTGCCCATTTGGGTGGTCAATACCGCAGATGTAAATCGAGTATTACCGCTAAAAAAAGAATTATTTGACCTGGTTATCATAGATGAAGCTAGTCAATGTGATATTGCCAGCTCTCTTCCGCTCTTGCAGCGAGCGAAGCGAGCGGTAATCGTGGGAGACCCCAAGCAACTGCGGCACATCTCCTTTCTCTCCCGCGCTCAACAATCACAGATGGCTAATCAACTGGGGATTGGTCATGTTCCAGCAAACAAGCTCGCTTATCGCGATAAAAGCCTTCTTGATCTGGTATCAGATTCAATTACCCAGCAAGATCAAGTTTATTTGCTGGATGAGCATTTCAGAAGTTTACCCGGGATTATTTCGTTTAGCAATCAGCAATTCTATAGTAATCAGTTGAAGATTATGACGGCCACGCCGGATACTTTGGCGGAACAATGTGTATTTATCCATTCGGCAGCTGGGAAAAGAGAAAAACAAGGCCACAATGTAGCAGAAGCCGAATTACTCATCAATAAGGTGATAAATATCGCGGAAGCAGAAGCTCCACTTTCTGCCAAGCTGTGTCAATCGATAGGTATTATATCCCCGCTAAGGGATCAAGTAGATTTTATTCGCAAACAGCTACAGGAGGCATTGAGTGAGTCTCAGTTGGTGCGACATAAGCTATTGATAGGCACTCCTTTTGATTTTCAGGGAGAAGAACGCGATGTGATGTTTTTGTCTTTTGCAATTGATACAGAAACCCCAGCTGGTGTGTATCGCTATCTGAATAGAGAGGATGTTTTTAATGTGGGTATTACGCGTGCTCGCGCTGCGCAACATCTTTTTATATCTTTTGACCCTAGGCAATTACCGGCGCAGCATCTATTGGGCCGCTATCTACATTTTGTGAATGAGCAAGAACAGCATCGAGAACATAGCAATGCTCATGCGCCCGAAGATGACTTTATGACTGATATCGTGACGCTATTGAAGGATTGGGGGATCGAATCCATTTATAAAAACTATGGTATTGCGGGAGTTGAGATCGATCTAGTCATCGTAAATGATGGACAAACCTATTGTATAGATTTGATTGGTCATCCTGGGTATTATGAAAAGGCGCTACCGATGTCGCGATGGAAAATGTTGGATCGGGTAGGGCTCAAGAGTTTTGCTTTGCCTTATAGCCATTGGGCCTTTGAGAGGGAGGAATGTGTCGAGGCGCTGGCGGCTTTTCTACAACTGGAGGAAGCGGCTGAAATAGTGGTTTGAGGTAGGTGTTATGTCATTTTACTTCAAATGACAGCCAGTAAAATGGCGTGTCGGGCGTTTCACCAGGATTCTTCATTAAATCTCTATCAAAAGGCCTATTCAGGTTGTTGCCTGCTAGGTCTTCTAAATTACTCTTGATCCGGATTTTATAGGTACCTTTTTTCCAAGGCGAGTCAGGGGAGAAGGACCAGCTCATTTGCGATTGCCCGAGCTCAATGTTACCGGCTATAGTTTGACCCTCTTTATTCCAGACGGAAAAAGCCCGTCGGAGTAGTGCTTCATCTAAGGATTCCTCCCATTGGAGCATCAGCGGCTGCATAGATTGGGCGGTAGGAGTATGGATGTCCCAATCATCAGGAAGCGGTGTGGAGCGATCTGCTTCGCTGACATAAAATGACTTCTGGAATGTACGATCTAATAGGTGGCCTGCGGCATCGGTCCACTCACGGCTAATATGTAAAGTATAAGTTTGGCCCTTTTCTAAGGGGGTTCCTAGTAATTGATTGGGGACCAAGTCGCGTTTTATTCTCCCTGGATCAAACCATAAGGTCAGGCGTGTGCTGTTTTCATTCCATAATTCTGGATCGAGATCCAGAAACGGCAGCGGAATAGTATCTCCTGCCCCATTAGTGATACACAGATTAACATAGCTTTTACCCACACTCATCTTAGCTGAAAAGTGGAGATACATCTTCAGGATATTTTCAGGTATGGTATCACGATTTGGGTAAATAGCCACTACGGTTGTGGGTGTATATGCTTGAGTGGGAATGGTGAAAGTAAGCGTGTTTAAACCAGGATAGGTAGCTACATAAGTGAGGCCCTCACTGAAAGGGAGGATGGGGTGGAAAGCTAGGATCGTGTCACTGACTATTATTTTTCGTCCCGCTATACTTTGCCCTTCTCTATGTTTGGCTTTCCATTCATCGGCTAAATAGACGGCGAATTTGTCAGCTACAACCGCTTGCCCCTCTTCCACACTGACTTCTACTTCCCAAATAGCACGCTCCTTATCGACCAGCTTGAATAAGATGCCAGCTTGTGTTTGTCCATAGAGGATTTGGAGTCCACAAAGTAGACTAAAGATTAGGAGAAGAAATGTTGATTTTAAAGAAACTACGTGCATAGTAGGCATAGTGGCTGCTTGCAGAAAGTAAAGCCTTCAGCGATTTAAACCACAATATCATGGCGGAACCGCTGAAGGCTATCGTACTATAATCGATTCTTCTTAGTAGTAAATAGCGCTAGATCTCCATCCGCTTTACGTTGAAGCATCAAGACTTGATCACCGAATTTATCCATCTGTAAGACATTGACATAAGGTAGAGATGTATATTCTACACCTGCTGTCTCAGAATTACCTTTAACTGGTTCGGTTAAATAATCTTTATAAGCAGCTACATCACTAACCGCAATCTTCATTACAGGTCTTGACGTATTATTCATTAAGAAGTAGGATTCGTCTCCTAGTTGCATGTGTAAGATGTCCAGTGGTGTATTGCGATTACCCAATTCAGCTACGGTTCGCCCTTTGGTATGCTCCCCTGCTTTAATGTCATTCATGGAAAACAAGACAAGCGGCGTGCAAGTGTAGCTGGCTACGATGTGAGGGCTACCATTTAAGTCAAAAGGCATAAACGTTTTGATCGGTGAAGTGGTCTCATACCGGCCATGGGCAGCATGGTATATTTCCAGAGAAGCATGTACTTGCTTGTCTTTAAAAGGAAATGCAATACTGCGGAAAGTAGAGCTGAATTCCTCATTGGACAAGCCACTTACCATGACTTTCCCATCGTGATAAGCAATGTCAGATATCGCCCACACACGCATGGAACGTCCTCTACGGTCCTTGGCGTCCTCGGCGACAGGATTGGATAGTGCCGCTTTTGAATAGCTCACTTTTTCCATAGAAACATGCTCCAATTTCTCTCCATCTGTCTTGAGTAGCATAGCTGTCCCATTGCTATGTCGAACCGCTAGATAAACGTATTGAGAAATAGGGTTGACAGCCATATCTACAATCTGAATCTCGGCCACTTTGGCACCAAGTAGTGCCGCTATCTTTTCGTCGACCTTTTTCATGTTTATACCTTCCTTGAGGCCCGCAGATGTGATGTCTTTGGTCTGAATAGCGATAACACTGGCGGCTTGTGCATCGCCGACAAACAATATGCCTTCAGGTCCAAAAGCCAATGCATTCATACTTTTTATTGCAGGGTTTCCGGTAATGAACCCGTCGGTTAAGCTTCCTTCGCTGGTATTGGCATGACTCGCACTTAGAAGCGTACCACAAAAGAATAAGACAAGTAATAAGGTGTTTTTCATGACTTGTTTTTTAGAGAAGGTGTTTAGGAAAATGTTTGATAGATAGCCATTTGATAAAATTGCGCTTTCCACGAAAACATTTCTAAATAACTTCAGGTAAAGGATTTTCAAAAGGGTGCTCAACAAATAAGTTCTAAGCACTTAAAAGGGAGCACAAAACTTGCGATGCTAATGATCGCGCCACATTCTTAACAGAAAATTATTGAAACGGTTCTAAGCGTTTACTTCGCTTTGGCTTCTTTATTCAGTAGCTTCCTAATTTGAGTATTAGGATTGTATTCGTAGGTAGGTCCGGCATTGCCATTTAGGACTTTCCCCTTTTTGTCAATAAGTATAAACCAAGGGCCATAATCGTCGGTTCGCAGTACAAAGCTTCGGGTCAACTCATCAGAATAATCTAACCTATAATGGTTCAGAAAAGGTAGTTCCTTCTCCTGTTTTGCTAATACTTGCTTCCAGATTTTATCATTATTAGCCGTAAAAATAGCGTTGATGCTTACAGTAGTGTCTTCAGTGACTTTTTTCCTGAAATAAAGGAAATACCTACTCAATTCAGCTGCTGTACTGGTATCATTCTTCCATAAGCACAAGAACGTAATCTTGCCTTTCAAATCCTCAATGTGTGCCATTTCCCCATTTTGATCGATTAGTTGAATATTAGGCATGGGAAGATCATCTAGGGTCATTGATTTAATCTGGAAAAGCCGAATAATGGGATCTTTAAGGTACTGGGGTGCACCGCTTTTCAGGAAGTCTTCATATTCAAAAGAGGCATAAACGTAATCAGATTTCAGTAATTGCTGAAGTATGATATATTGGGCATAATATTGAGAAAGCCCTTCTAAAGCATCACCTGCTGTCTTGTATTTATCGGCTAGTTTTTTGAGTTGATCCTCAATGAATTTTTCATAGGACCCTTTATTCTTAAAATTAATTAGATTTATCAAGGCGAGTTGGTAGTGAGGGGCTTGTATGGCCGTATCATCATTGAGGCTAATCTCATCTAGATAAGTTTTATAACTGGCGGGGATACTAACCACCTTAAGGTCAATCATTGATTGATAATAAGTGTAGAAAGTCAGCAACTGATCGATGAGCTGATATTGGATTTGATTTTGAATGAAAAGGAAGAAGTTAGGGCTCAGTTCTTTTCTGCTCTTTTTTATGTATTGATCAAAATACTTTTGCTTTACGTCATTCAATTTGTGAGCAGCATCCCAATAGGCGGTAGCTTCTTTTTGTTGGAGAGCTGTCTCCAATTCTCCATAACCTACCTTTTGCTCAAAAAGATTGTATTGAAAGAAAAAAGTATTATTGGCAGAGCCTTTTCCCGAAAACTTCACCTTCAATTGTAGGTCATCCGTCAGCAATGATATATTCAAACTATCAGCAGGTTCTAAATAAAGTGGGAGGGTGAGGCTTCCAATATGCAATTTAAATTGTTGACTCGGTGGTAGATCTAAGGTCACAGAAAAAACGCCATTAGGGCCAATCGGGATGATGCTTTTTTTGGCTTGGTCTACGGCAACTGTGGTCTTGGTCTCTAATCGAATTTCCTTTAGGTCAAGATCACCAATACTTCCATATAAGGTAGCTTGTTGATCAGCTAAAAGATAAGAATAGGATAATATAAGGCTTAGTGCCAATAAAAGTTTTTTCATAGCTAGGATTGTTCTTCAATAACTACTCTGTTAAAGCGAATACTCTCGTTCGATTAAAAGTAGGAAAACTTTGAGGATGTAAATTTTAAGGAAGGGTTAAAGTTCGCTTGTTTTAGTAGCATAAATCACCAAAAGCGCACCTAGGAGGCTATTTCTTTACCAAAAATGATTAGGTGTTGACATAGAATCCCGTTTTCTATGATAGGTTCCTGATACTGTTCCGTGAAAAAATGCCACTTGACCGTTTTCATTTCAAAGCCTTGCCGTTGATAGAGGGATAATTGATGGATACTGGAATTGCCAGTACCAATAAGGATTTGGGAATACCCTTTTGCTGGGTCACGATATTCATGAAGAAAAGCTATTTTAGAGCCATAAAAATACGGTTCTCTGACCATTTTTGTGCGCTTGAGACAAGCGAAAGCAAAAGACACAGCTTCTGGCGGTCGCTTTAATCTCTTACTTTCACTTGTCCACAAAAATGATCAGAGAAGGAAAATACAAATTACATGCGATCAAGTCTGTTACTATTGAGTTGCTTTTTATGCCTTTGTACTGCTCATGGGCAATCATTCGAAACGATATTTGAACAATCCAAAGGTCTTGAAACGGCGACCTATGAGGAGGGGATAGCTTTTTATGAATCTCTCGCTGCGACCTATTATCAAAATGCGCAATTACAAACGTATGGTTTAACAGATAGCGGGAAGCCGCTGCATTTATTCACGATTTCTGCAGATGGCGATTTCGATTTTGACAATTTGCATGCCAAGGGAAAGTTACTATTGCTGATTAATAACGCCATTCATCCCGGCGAGCCAGATGGCGTGGAAGCGTCCATGATGCTAGCGAGAGAATTGCTGAGTCAATCGGAGACCTATAAAGACTTTTTAGATCAGGTAGTAGTCGCTATTATTCCTTTCTACAATATCGGAGGGGTTTTAAATCGGAATAGTCATACCCGAGCCAACCAAAATGGGCCAGTATCCTATGGCTTTCGGGGTAATGCCCGACATTATGACCTCAATCGTGATTTCATCAAAGCAGACACACGCAATGCACAAAGTTTTGCTGAAATATTTCATACAGTAGATCCCGAAGTTTTTATTGATACGCATACCAGTAATGGCGCGGACTACCAATATGTGCTCACCATTATTCCCACACAAAAAGATAAGCTAGGTGGGCCATTAGGAGAATACCTGGATCAACGAATGATGCCTTTCCTTTTTGACTTTATGCAAAAAAGTCCATACGAAATGACGCCCTATGTCAATAGCCTAGGTCGAACGCCAGATGATAAAGGAATCATGGACTTCCTGGAATCTCCAAGGTATTCTACTGGTTATGCTGCTTTGTTTCACACGATTGGATTTATGCCAGAGACACATATGTTGAAGCCATTCAAACAGCGAGTAGAAGCGACGGCCACTTTTATGCAGGGGATTATCCAGTTATTGGAAAAAGATGCGGCTGATATTATTCAACGCAAGAAAGAAAGTAAAGCACTAGTAGCCAAACAGACTGCATTTCCATTGCAATGGACGGTGGATACTTCCCAATATGAAGTCATTAATTTTAAAGGCTATGAGGCGAGTACTCCTGCCAGTAGTATTAGTGGCCAAAAGCGACTGAAATACCATAGAGATAAGCCTTTTACTAAGCAAATTCGTCATTACAATACCTTTAAACCGACGAAGTCAGCGGAGCGCCCGAAGGCCTATATCATTCCACAAGGCTGGCATACTGTCATTGGCCGCCTCAAGGCGAATGGGGTGAAGATACAACGGCTACCAAAAGATACCACCCTAACTGTTGGGGTATACTACCTAGATGATTTTAAAACGAGAACAAGACCTTACGAAGGCCATTATATGCATTATCAAACAAACGTAAGGAAAGAGGAGAAGAGCGTAGCTTTTCGAAAAGGGGATTGGTTAATTCCCGTTACTCAATGGACCAATCGATTTATTATGGAAACTTTGGAGCCAGAGGGACCGGATTCTTTTTTCAGTTGGAACTACTTTGATCCTATACTACAACAAAAAGAGCATTTTTCTTCCTATGTGTTTGAAGACAGAGCCCAAGAATGGCTGGCAGAAAAACCAGCTTTAAAGGCGGAATTAGAAAAGCGGAAAGCAGCAGACCCTGATTTTGCAAAAAGTGGGCGAGCTCAGTTGGATTTCATCTATAAGCGCACGCCGCATTATGAAAAAGAGCATTTACGCTATCCTGTGTCTGTCTCTTATACACATCTGACGCTGCC
>OJCB01000927.1_pt1 | contig 10423 bp, 3 predicted proteins | sample 1591501 | NCBI WGS metagenome assembly OJCB01 (sample SAMN05416813, study PRJEB24817) | seawater metagenome | isolation source: Sea water | place: Canada:Atlantic | collected 2013-07 | reverse complement strand
CTCGTGGGCTCGGAGATGTGTATAAGAGACAGGGTTATGGCTCTGGCTTGTGATCAGCTTATTTTCTATTCCCACCTTTGCTCAACAGCAGGTACAGCAACAAGCGGGGTATTACACCTTCGGCTTAAACGCAGGACTTTCCTACCAATCTAGTGATGTTCGCTCATTATATGAAGGTTTTGGCTTAGGTGCCACACTAGCTAAAAATCTATACTATAAACCTGGCGCGCCCATTAGTTTCGACTTGCGGGCTAGGCTGCTATATGCTCAGCAACTAGGTGTTGATGGTAAACGCTCCTTTGATATAACGGGAAATACCGCCTTGAATGGCTCTCAATCGTTAGACTATACCAATTATCCAGCAGGTTTGGCCGAACCACAAGGTTTCGTTTTTCAAAATCATAAAACCGATGTATTTGAACTGGGCCTTGAGGGAGTGATCACGCTAAATCAATTGCGAGAGAAAACCGGTGTGGTGGCCTCTATCTATGGTGGACTAGGCATCGACTGGTATCGCGCGAAAATTGACCAAACCAATGCTAGCGGGCAGGCTTATTACCAAGATTATGCGGGATTAAATCAACAGCAGAGCGAAACGGCCATTCAATCGCAATTGCGATCAGCTATTTTGGATGGTGATTTCGAGACACTCGCCGATGGTTTTGAAGGAGAAGGAGGCAACATCGGTATAATGCCGTCATTAGGTTTAGAACTAGGCTATGATGTAACGCCCAACTTCTCGATTCATGTGGGGCATAGATTTACCTTCTCAGGGAATGATCTGCTAGATGGTCACCAATGGGCAGAACCGAATAATGATATTTACCACTATACTAACTTTGCACTTCGCTGGAAAGTCAGACCAAGAGAAACAAGACTAGTAGCACCTGTCATTGAAATTATCACTCCAAATACGACCCCGTACGCTTCTCCGGTTGTCAATGGATTGGTACGTGCAAGAATTAGAAATGTACAAAATGCCGCCGATGTCACTTGTACCATCAATGGCCGAGAGCAGTCATTCACTTATAACCGTGGACAATTTAGTAAACCTTTTCGTCTACAAAATGGGGAAAATGAAATTATCGTAACGGCTACGAATAGCGTGGGACGTGATGAAGAAAGAATAATTGTCTTCTACGAAGAAAAAGCACCACCGCCGCCACCGCCGCCAGTTGCACGTGTTCCAGATATCATTATTACACAACCTAGCAGCGCCTCAACGAGCACTTCGTCTCCTAGCTATACGGTCACCGCCAGTGTAAATGAGGTGGAGCGGAAGAACCAGATTAACTTCTTAGTCAATGGCCGAAACCAAGACTTTACGTTCAACCCTAACAATGGTCAACTCCAAGCCAACGTAACTTTACAAAACGGTGAAAATCGAATACAAATCGAAGCCAATAATACGGCAGGAAAAGACACTGAAACCGCTACTATTCGTTTAGAAACCGGAGTGCAACCCACCGTGCTCATCACTCGCCCTACCCGCACTCCATTTACGGTAGAAAACAACACGTATCAATTGGAAGCGAGTATTACCGAAGTGAGTCGACGAGCTGGTATTTCAGTGAGTATGAATGGCCGCACGTTGACTGATTTTTCATTCGACCCTAATACAGGGCAATTGCGTAGCAATCTCAATTTACAAGAAGGAACCAATAACATTCGCATTCTTGCACAAAATGAAGCGGGACAAGGTCAAGCAGAAACTAGCATTGTCTATCAAGCTCCTCGTCAGCAAAGGCCGGCACAGGTGCAAATAACGACTCCTGCTAATGGCTTCCGCACACAATCTCCGACTACTAGTGTTAGAGCAACAGTACGGTTTGTCAACAATAAAAATGAAATTCAGCTTGATATCAATGGTCGAGCTTTCAATAATTTTAGTTTTTCTAATGGAACTGTGAGTGCGAATATTCCATTGCAAATGGGATATAATCAAGTCACTATTCGAGCCCGAAATATAGATGGCCAAGACGAAGATGGTGTGAGTATTGAACGCTTTGAAGATGTCGTCATCGGTCGACCACCAAATGTCAATATCCAACGTCCGGCTAATAATAGCACCAGTACTCGCCCCAATACTGATGTGGTAGTTGCTGTCAGGGAAGTAACCCGCACCAGTGAGATACAAATGTCGGTCAATGGTCGCCCTTACAATAATTTCCGTTTTGATAGAGCACGCCAAGAAGTCACGGCTAATGTGGCACTCATACAAGGCAATAATAGCATTCAAGTCTCAGCGAGTAATGCAAGTGGATCTGATAGCGATCAGGTGTATGTCAATTATCGGTCAAGTAATCCACCTAGCGTATCGATTGCCCAACCTACAGCCAATCAAACGGTGAATAGCGATCGAGTAAATTTCAGAGCTAATGTTCAAGATATTACCCAGAAGAACCAGATAGAATTGAGTGTGAATGGACGCGCAGTTTATGACTTTACATTCAATAGTTCTCGACGAGAAGTGACCGCCTCACTAAGGCTTCAAGCTAATAATAATACGATTCGAATTCGTGTAGCCAATAATGACGGACAAGCTGAAGATCAAGTGACAGTACGTTACCAACAAGCGGTTCTACCTAGCGTGAGTATTGATAGCCCCACCAATAATGCGACTATCGAGTCCCCACAAGTACAGTTTTCGGCCTCTACCACCAAGGTTTCCAATAAAGGACAAGTGCAGCTCTCCGTAAATGGGCAAGCCATCAACAACTTCAATCTTAACCTGCTACGTGGTCAAATAACCGCTAATCTCAATCTTAGGGATGGAAACAATAGCATTAGGATTCGAGTTCAAAACAGCGATGGAAGTGATGAAGATGCCGTCAATGTTCGTTTAATTCGCGCTAATCCTCCTAGCGTGAAGATTACACAACCGAGTCAAAACAGTGAATCTGCAAACAGCCGCGTCGCATTTAGGGCCACTACCCAATATGTAGAAAACAAAAACCAGGTACGACTCCTCCTAAATGGGCAAACCGTCAATAATTTCAGCTACAACGCATCGAGACAAGAGGTAAGTGCTGAACTACAACTCAAGCCTGGTAATAACGCCATCAGTATTGAGGTTAATAATGGTAGCGGTACGAATAGAGACCAAGTAAATGTAACTTACAAACAGGCTACTCCTCCAACGGTCTCCTTTACCAGTCCATTAAATAACAGTAATAGCACAACAGAACGGTTGACCGTCAAAGCCAAAACACAAAATGTCGGTGGTCGAAATGAAATCCAATTCAGTTTGAATGGCCAAGCCATCAATAATTTTGGATTTCAGAGTGCTAGGCAGGAAGTTAGTGCCCAACTTATCTTGCGTCCTGGTAAAAATACGCTGGCGATAAGTGTTCAAAATGGGGATGGTAACGATACCGATGAATTGACCCTCAATTATCAGCCCCCCAAACCTCCGCAAGTTACCATTGTACAGCCTCAAAACGGAGTCCAACTCAGCCAGGCAGCTACAACATTTAGCGCCACTACACAAGAGGTCGGTCGCCAAGAAGAGGTCACTATTACCCTAAATAATCTCCCTGTAACTACTTTCCAGTGGGATGGAACAACAATTACCGCCAATCTAAGCAACTTAAAGCCTGGCGATAATACCATACGAGTAAGCGTAAACAACAAGAATGGATCAGATGAGGCAAGCGTAACTATCAATTATACGCCTGTCATTCGAACTCGGCCTCCTAGTGTTACTTTCGTTACACCAGCGGAAGAAGAAATTACGCATCGAGAGAATATTTACTTCATTAAGGCTATTTTGAAAAATGTGACGGCTGCTGATCAAATTCAAATGAACATCAATCGTAGTCCGATCACCAACTTCAACTTCAATCCGAGAAATGGAGAACTCACCTTCGAAATGGCGCTTAAGAATCCAAGAAATAGTGTTTCCATAACAGCCACAACCAAAGGTGGAACGGCTAATGCCAGAAGGATTATCAATTATGTGCCCAAAGAGCCAGAAGGTGATCTACCATTTGTACGTATTGAGTCGGTTTCACAACCCACGATCAACCCATTAAATCCTGGCGTTGCGAGAAGTACGATTACGGCCACAGTTAAAAACGTGACGGCCGAACAGATTAGCCTAATAGTCAATAGTAGGAATATTAGCAACTTCACCTACAGACCCGAAACGGGCTTTTTCCAATGTACTTTTGCACTCGATCGTGGGGAGAATAGAATAAAACTAAGCGCTACCTCTCCCGCTGGACGAGATGAGGGCGTGAGAACGATAACTTTCTAGTTGATTAACGGTAATCGTCATGAAGGAAAACAACTAGGGCTTAAACTTTTGAAGTCTAGCCTCGACTAAAACGCAAATGACCACACTGAGGCCTTCTCCCAACACTAGGAGAGGGCCTCTTTTTTGGTAAACCCCAGACAGCTACCCCCATTTTAGGCCATCCAGCACAGTTTTTTCTCGCTCCTGGGCGCGCTGGCCTGAAATTTGCCGTTATTACTGATGTGAGTATGCGGTTCATCCTACCCATTATATTATTCTCAGTGATACTCCAGTCCCCATTGCGGGCCCAGGACTACTCCCTATCCAATCTACGCGCCAAGCGACTATTGGTAGAAAAAGGCGTATACCCCTTGGATACCTTGCCTGTTGTTGCCAACACTTTACTTATTCGATCGCTCCTGACTGGAGAAAGAATTGACACAGCGAGTTTCCAATTGCAAGGCCAAGCATTGCATTGGCTTGAGAATACCAAAGATTCTTTACTAATAGAATACCGCGTTCTCCCCTATCCTATTCAACAAACCGTCAGCCGCATTGATACGACGAAACTCAACCGTATCGAAGATGACATGATTGTAACGTATGAATACAATCCTTATGAAACGGATGAACAATTGATCGACTTCAAAGGACTCGATTATTCGGGTAGTTTCTCTCGCGGCATCTCCTTTGGGAATAATCAAGATCTCGTACTCAATTCTAGTTTCAACTTACAAATGGCCGGCGAAATTGGCGATGGTATTGAATTGAGGGCTGCTATTACGGATGAAAACATCCCCTTGCAGGCGGAGGGGAATACGCAGCAATTGCGCGAATTTGATAAAGTATTTATTCAGCTAAAAAAAGGCAGTACTAGTCTCACGGCGGGGGATTACGAATTGCGCCGCCCCAATGGCTATTTTATGAATTATTTTAAAAAACTCCAGGGCGCCACTTTCGAAAGTACCTTTAAAAATGGTGAGAATGGGCGACTAGCTACCCAATCGAGCCTAGCCATCGCCCGGGGGCAATTTGCCCGAAATAGCATCATCGCACAGGAAGGAAATCAAGGGCCCTATAAGTTACGAGGCACGCAAAATGAACGCTTTATTATCATCCTATCGGGTACGGAGAAAGTTTGGTTGGATGGGCAATTGATGAAACGGGGAATAGAAGCCGATTACATCATTGACTATAATCGGGGAGAACTCACCTTCACCTATCGCCGCTTGATCACAAAAGATAGCCGAATCATCATCGAATTCGATTACTCTGATCAAAACTACCTCCGATCGATGTACGCTACGAATCTAGATTATCAAGAAAATAAAGTTCGCCTCTACCTCAACGCCTTTAGCCAACAAGATAACAAGAATGCAACGGGTGATCTAGAGTTAAGTGACAATGAGAAAAGTCTATTGAGTCAGGTTGGAGATCAATTTGCCGATGCCTTCGTTTCAACGATAGACACGCTGGAGAGAAATGCTGAACTTCGAGCGACCTATGAGTTGAAAGATACTATCATTTCCTGCCTCGGACCTGACAGCCTTAGCCAACTCTTAGCCTATTCTACCGATCTAGAAAAAGCGAAATACATTGCTCGTTTCTCGCAAGTAGGATTTGGCAATGGGCAGTATATTCTTGACACGGAGACCACCGCCAATGAACGCGTTTATAAGTGGGTCGGTTTTGACCCCATCTCCTGTCAGCCTTTAGGCAATTACGAACCGATTACCAATTTATCGGCTCCCTTGCAACAGCAACTCTTCAGTGGTGGTTTTGAATACCAATTTTCTGAAAAGGCTAGCCTTAAAACAGAGATCGCCTTGAGCCGGATCGACCTGAATCGTTTTTCCAAAGTGGATGATGAAGACAATGTCGGATTAGCGGGTTATACGACCTTTCAACGAGATTTTCAGCTCGGTAGTGATTCTAGTGGATGGTCACTCAATACCGCCCTGAGTTACGAATTCACACAAAACACCTTCCAAGCTCTCAATCCTTATCGCGCCCCAGAATTTTTACGGGATTGGAACATCGCCAATGTGGCGGGTCAGGGTACAGCGGTACAAGCAGCAGAGCAAATTGGGAAACTAGAATGGCAATTAGTAAAAGAAAAATGGGGAAATTTATCCTATGGTTTCAGCGGTTTCCTCCGAAAAGATCTTTATGAAGGCGTCAGGCATCAAGGAGAAATTCACCTAAAGAGAGGCACCTGGACGATAGATGGCAAAGGAAGTTATCTAAACACCGATGAAATTGATCGACAGACTCGCTTCACAAGACCCAATCTCCGCATCAGCAAAAAGCTTCCTTGGCTCGACAATTGGGAATTGGGCTGGGCGGGAGAAAGAGAAAAAAGTGAACGATTTGATGGCTTGACGGATACGCTATTACAAAGTAGTTTCCATTACGACAGGTACAGTGTATTTCTCGAAAGCCCAGAGAAAGAGACCTATCAAATTGGCTTCAAATTCAACCAAAGAAAAGACTTTTCGCCTACTACCGATGCCTTCAGTCATAGCACTACCGCTTCCGAGTTGGCGCTAGATGGGAGCTGGAGAACCAAGGGCAAACGCAATCGCCTGCGCATCGGCGGCGGTCTCACCTATCGGGAATTGGCCATCATCCGCACCGATCTTAGCCCGGAACAACCCGCCGAGACCTACCTAGGCCGCACCGACATCAACCTCAATCTGTTGAGGGGCGCCATACAATCTAATACCATCTATAATATCGGCTCGGGTCAAGAGCCAAAAATTGAATATACCTATGCACAAGTAAGACCGGGTTCGGGTACGCACATCTGGCTGGATTCGATCTACAATAATGATGGGAAAATCCAAGAATTTGAAATGGAAGTAGCTCCTTTTCAGGATTTGGCCGATTACATTCGTATCAGTAATATCACCGATGAATTCATACGGACGGACAATGTAAGCTTCAATCAAAGTATTCGTATCAACCCACGTGCCGTTTGGTTCAATAAAAAGGGTTTTAAGAAGTGGCTAAGTCGATGGTCCGGACGTTCTAACTTACAACTCAATCGTAAAACCAGAGCCGCCCCACAGGTCAGGACCTATGATCCCTTTCAAGTCAACATATCAGACACCGCGCTCGTCAGCCTGCGCTCCACCATTAACAACAATCTATTTTTCAACCAGACTGACCCCAAATACGGCTTCCAGATCGGGCAAAAAGACAATAGAAGTCGAGTCGTCCAAACTTCCGGCTTTGAGAGCAGACGGCTCACTGATTGGTTTGTCCAAGGGCGCTGGAATCTCTCCTCCCAAGTCAGCACACGATTCACGAGTACTTTTGGGCAAAAAGAAAGTGATTCGGAGTTTTTCACCAACCGAGATTATCTACTCCAATTTTGGCGCTTAGAACCCGAGTTCACCTACCAAAAAGGACAATCCTTTCGCACGATTCTTCGCTATAAATACCAACAGGATCGCAATGCATTTATTGTCAATGGAGAAGAAGCGCAGCAGCATGATTTCTCGCTAGAAATGGTCTACAAGCAGCGTTTGCTCAATTTCAAATTTTCCTTTATCGATGTAAGCTATGAGGGACAGGCTAGTTCTCCGGCAGGTTTAGCTATTCTTAATGGCTTACAACAAGGTCAAAACTTTATCTGGAATCTCAGTCTAAACCGACAATTAGCGAAAAACATACTTTTGATTTTGAGTTATGAGGGGCGAAAAACGGGCACATCCAAAGTTATTCATGTAGGCCGAGCCCAAGTCGCCGCGACCTTCTAATAGGGCAACCATTTCTCATTTATGGAGGCGGAATTGCGAATTCGGAAGGCGGAATCATAGATTGGGCTAGACTAGTTTTCCGATTTCCGATTTCTAGCTTTTCAATATCGTTTTGTTCATTTCTGTTAAATTTTCAAACGTAAACACTTTACATGAGACTGCTGCTAACAGGAGGCTTACTAGATAAATAACCTATTTCTAAAGTCTTTCCCTATCCAGGCCGACAATTATGGAACTATTACTACCATCCTATATGCTACAATCTTAATTTTGTCGTTCTGGTAAAAGTTACAATTTAAAAACCAATATGAAGCACGTTCAAGTACTCCTCATTTTTGTATTCTTTTCTCTCTCATTAACCGCACAGGAAAAACGAAACCTTTGGCGGTCTGTAGAAGAAAACAACCTCTTCTTACCCCAAAATGCCGAAGTTTCTCTTCCGATAGAAAAATATGAAATTTTCGAAGTCAATCTACCCGATTTAAAAGCTCAACTAGCCGACGCTCCAGCAGAATTTAGCCCCAAGCAGCAAAATCCACTGTTGGTTCGATTCCCGCTCCCTGATGGGAGTACCGATTTATTCTCAGTGGTACATTCCCCTGTTATGGGAGAAGAAATCAGTGCGCGCTATCCAAGTATTCGTTCTTTTAGAATTACTAGTACGACCCAGCCAAGCATAACAGGTAGAATGGATTATTCGCCAGCCGGTTTTCACGCCTATTTGAATTCGCCAGCTGGTAAAATATATATAGATCCCTACGCGAGTGTGGCTACCCAATACCACGTGGCTTATTACGCCAAGGATGTACACATTGAAGCAGACCAATTACCCGCTTTAAGTTGTGGTGTCCATGAAGTTGAATTGAGTGATTCTCCTTTAGAAGATATCCACTTTGATGAAGATTTTGACTTACAAAAATCAAAGACAGCCGAGGTGGTTTCGCTACGTACTTACCGGCTTGCTTTAGCTTGTACGGGTGAATACGCTGAAGCTAAAGGTGGAACCATCGAGACGGTTCTAGCTAGTATGAATACAGCAGTCAATAGAATCAATCTGATCTTTGAGCAAGAGGTTGCCATTCGTTTGGTTATCATCGATCGAAATGACGAACTGATCTCCCTCGACCCTGCTACCGACCCCTACCCTGACGCCAGGAATGGGAGTGCACTATTAACTCAAAACACAAGTAACTTAAATTCGAGAATCGGTTTCGGCACCTATGATATTGGCCACATATTCACTAGAGGTTGTGATAATGGTTTAGCGGGAGTAGCCAATCCTAGCTCTGTTTGTCAAGCCAATAAAGGTGCTGGCGTAACTTGTCATTTTACGAATGATGTGGAACGAATTGCGATAGATGTCATGGCGCATGAGATAGGCCACCAGTTTTCGTGTGGACATAGCTGGAATAATTGCCCCAATTCGGCTCCCCAGATGTCTTTCGAGAACGCTTTTGAACCTGGCAGTGGCAGTACAATCATGTCTTATGCAGGGCTATGTGGAGGACTCAATAATGTCCAACCCAATGCCGATCCCTATTATAATATCGGCTCCTTGGAAGATTTTATCGAATTTAGCCGAGAAGATGGTGGGAATAATTGTCCTACGATCACTCCCACCGATAATCATACCCCAATCGTCACTACTAATTACACAGCGGATTTTACGATTCCCATCAGGACTCCTTTTCGTTTAGATGCGGTCGGTGATGATGAAGATGGAGATAATATTACCTACTGCTGGGAGCAATATGATATAGGCCCGGCCAGCACATTGGGTAGTCCTAGTGGCGATTCTCCCTTATTCCGCTCCTACCCTCCTACCGAGGATTCAACCCGGTTTTTCCCCAACCTCGGTGCTATTTTAAACAATGCATCTTTGGATGTAGAGGTGCTTCCGACTTATAGCCGTTTCCTCAACTTCCGTTGTACGGTGAGAGATAATAATCCACAAGCTGGTGGCGTAGCCTGGACTCAGGTCAGTTTTAAGTCCTCTGATACGGCTGGCCCATTCTTAGTGACGGCGCCTAATAATAACGCAGTGAGTTGGGAGGCGGGTAGTTCTCAATTGATCAGCTGGAATGTTGCCAATACAGATAATGAAATCATCAATTGCCAAAAAGTAAATATTCGTCTTTCAACAGATGGCGGCTTGAGCTATCCCTATCTCCTACTAGAAGGGACAGCCAATGATGGCGAGGCATTCATTACCGTTCCTAGCGTTACTTCTAGTGCGGCTAGGGTTATGGTAGAGGCAGCAGACAATATTTTCTTTGATTTGTCCAATACCAACTTTGTAATTACCGCAGCCCAGGCGCCTTCTTTTTCGCTGTCTGTCAATCCTCTCACTGCGCTGGACCTTTGTCCTCCAGCGCTGTCTCTTATACACATCTGACGCTGCCGACGAAGAGGATAGTGTAGA
>OJCB01000925.1_pt1 | contig 10440 bp, 10 predicted proteins | sample 1591501 | NCBI WGS metagenome assembly OJCB01 (sample SAMN05416813, study PRJEB24817) | seawater metagenome | isolation source: Sea water | place: Canada:Atlantic | collected 2013-07 | reverse complement strand
ATCTACACTATCCTCTTCGTCGGCAGCGTCAGATGTGTATAAGAGACAGGTCCCCCCTCATCACCGCTAAAGACTTCGTCACTATCTTGATCATCTGTGGGCTCAATTAAGAGTACTGAAGAAACCGCATTCTCTGTCATCAGGCGAGCAGTCTCCTGAATCGACACTGTGGTTTCCACCATCAGGGGTAAACGACTGATTAACTTTCGTACCCGCGTCGTCATCAAGTCATTTTCACGCAGGCTCCCGTCTACCGTGCTTTTCAAGCGCGACCCAGACAGCTCCACAAAATCAGCAAAGTTATCATCGTCACAGAGACTATCAAAAATAGTATCAGGGATTTGATAAAGCAACGTATCTTCTATGGCCTTAACCGGAAATCGGATCTTGCGTTGACGCAAAAGACCAAATTGACCAAAGATATCCCCTTCTTCCAAACGGTTATAGAGTTCACCATTGTAGTGATAGATCTCGACAGCGCCGCTGCGAATATATGAGAGTGCGTTGATAGACTGCCCTTGCTCAAGAATCATCGAGTCTGCCTTAAAATAGGTAATCTCAATATTGCCCACAACATCATCTAACAACTCGTCCAGCAACGTATCAAATGGAGGATGTTGACTCAGGTGATCGCGTATTTCTCTAAGTTCTGCTTCCATGAAAGTCTCTAATGAACAATAATAATGGTCGATTACCAACAGCGGTTCGTAAACGATGAGTAGTAGTCAAGTTAAACTGGTTACCACGTAGTAGACAAACCAGAACCTTTACGCTGCGACGTTTGGCGATAGACTGCCATTATCTTGATGGGGCATAACATAGCTATAATAGATGATCTTATAGCAAATCAAAGCATGCTTGCCTCAACAAAACAACGAGAACCTCTTTCAGCACCCCATTCTGTCTTTAAACTTCTAAAGAAGCTTTCCTTTGAGGCTATTGTCCCAACAATTTCCTCATCTGATCAGGCTTTGTTTGATTAGATAGCGCCATAGTAAATGATGATATTTAAGGCTGGGAAGCCCTTAATAATCATTAAACCCACGATCAAAAAGCATGACTTTTGCTTTTATCCCTTTTATATATCATCTTCAGTATGAAACCAAAAGCGATCAGAGCAAGCGCTATGTCCGTGCTGAAGGTAGCCGGTATGACGATTTGTTTGGTTATCATCTGTAACAGATCATTGATAGTGATAATTCAATATGAAAAACATATGCACTTTTGCATATTGTGCAGGAAAGTTAATTTTCGTGAATGAATTCGAGCTATCAGTTATAAATTCGTGTTATCTTCACAACATAGCAAATTAGCGGGAAGAGAAAGATGACAAAAAGTTTAACTATCATGGGCTTAGTTTCTGTTCTCAGCCTGGCTGGTTCGGCATGGGCTGGCAGCAGTGACATGGATAAGCTGCAATGTGGTGCGAAAGCGATTGAATTAGGAATGAGTGCTGACGATATCAAAATGACATGTGGCCAAAATTGGGAGCCATCGTATATCAGCAGGCATACCCGTCCTGCAGTCGGTACGAATGACACCGCTGAACAAAGTAATGATCAATTCGAAAAATGGATGTACCGTACAACAGGTAATGATGACACGCATGTGATACTCAAAAATGATGAAGTCATTCGAATTTTTACGATGGTACAACAATAACCTCACGTTACTTTCAGTTTAAATTAAGTTTGATATGGCATGCTGACCAACAGATTTATAGCTGGAATACAGCATGATTAACAAACTCTCTTGCGGTCTAGCAATAACGATTGTCTGTGCTCTCGGCCTGTCCTTTGGCACGATCACCTTGGCTGATCAAAAAGCCGACACGGCAAGACAGCTTCAACAACGTGGCGATATCTTACCGTTGGAACAGATCATTGATCTGGCTGTTGCCGTGAAACAAGGTCAAATTCTTGAGACAGACTTGGAGCGTGATGATGGCCGCTATGTCTATGAACTTGAAATTCTTGATAGCCGCGGACAAGTTTGGGAACTAGAACTGGATGCTCAGACAGGCGAGCTTCTTGAGCTTGAAAACGAGGATTAAACGTGCGGATATTGCTGGTTGAAGATGATCCGGTTCTTGGTCCTAACTTACAATCAGCATTGAATAAATCAGGCTTTGCCACGGATCTGTCTGTAGATGGCATTGATGGTGAAGCAATGGGGGATATTGAACCCTATGATCTTATCGTGCTTGATTTAGGCCTACCCGGGCAATCAGGGCTTGAGGTACTTAAAAACTGGCGACAGCGAGAGAATGCGACGCCCGTTATTATTCTCACAGCGCGAGATGCGTGGGAGGATAAAGTCTTGGGCTTTAAGGCGGGAGCCGATGATTATCTGGCCAAGCCTTTCCAAACAGAAGAGTTGCTAGTCCGTATCAATGCTGTTTTGAGGCGAAGCTCAGGCCTGAGTCCGGGTACGTTGAATTCGGATGGATTGATATTAGATGAGTCTGAACAAAGCGTCACGCTCAAGTCAGGTGCAAAGCTCGCTTTAACCGGCACGGAGTTTAAATTACTGCGCTATTTCATGTTGCATCGTGGACAGTTACTCTCCAAAACCACATTGACCGAACATGTCTATCAATTGGATAGCGATAAAGACAGTAATGTGATGGAAGTGTATGTGAATCGTCTGAGACAAAAACTGGGGCCTGATTTTATCCATACACGTCGAGGTCAGGGTTATGTATTTGGTAACGATTCGGCATGACTTCCATCCGCAGTCGTCTCTCTATTGGACTGACGATATTGCTTGCCGTGTTATTGCTTGGTCAATGGTTGTGGTTAACTTTCACAGTAAAAGAACTGGTTGAAAAGCAGGTTACTACACATCTTCAGGAAGAAACCGAGAGTCTGTTAGCGAACCTAAATATTGACAAAACAGGCCAGTTACAGATTAGTGATGCTCAGCTCAGTAGCAATTACCAACGGGCTTTTTCCGGGCTTTATTTCGTCGTGGAAACCGAACAACAAACACTGTATTCACGCTCCTTGTGGGACTTCAATCTTGTTAGTCAACGGGTTGGGTCCGGGGGCAAAGATATTAGCTATATAGAGGGACCACGTCAGCAACCCTTGCTTGTTGTATCAGCAGGTTATTTCAAACAAGGCCAACAATTTACTATTACCGTAGCTGAAAATATCGATTGGATGTTAGCGGAAAAACGACTTCTTGTACGTAATTTCAGCTTGGTATCAGCAGCAGGTGTCTTATTATTATTGTTGTTTCAAGCGGGAATGATAAGACAGGTACTTCGTCCTCTTAGTCATGCACAACGTCAATTACAAAAACTGGCAATAGGTGATATTGATAAAGTTGATGAACGTTCGCCAGATGAAATTCGCCCGTTACTGTTGGAGTTGAACCGGTTAACCAGCAGCATGATCATGAAAACTCGCCGGTCACGTCAATCGCTGGGTAACCTTGCTCACCGTCTAAAAACACAGCTCACATTATTAAATCAAATTGCAGACAAAGACAGTGTTAAACAAGATCCTCAAACGAGACAAATGATTTATCAACAAACCGAAGCAATAAGACAGGTTATTGATCGTGAACTTAAGCGGGCGCGTGTTTCTGGCTTCACCTTACTTGGAAAAGGGGTGAACCTAGCCGAAATGCTGGATCAACTCAGCGACACCTTGAATTTGATATATCAGGATAAACGATTAGCGATTCACTGGCATGTTGATACCAATGTTCGTTTTAACGGTGATCGTGAAGATATACAAGAACTGTTAGGCAACTTGATGGATAACGCATGTAAATGGTGCCAGCATCGGGTTGATGTGAGTGCCAGTATGGAAGAGGGGGTAAAAATTATTATTGAGGATGATGGGCCGGGCTGTGAAGTTGAAGATTTATCTCGTTTAACCCGTCGTGGATTTCGTGCTGATGAATCTAAACCGGGTAGTGGTCTTGGCCTTGCTATCGTCTTTGATATTGTGGAAAGTTATGATGGCAAGCTACTTTTCAAGGATTCTGAACAAGGGGGACTGCAGGTGACAGTGCACCTGCAGTCTTCAGTTCCCGATTAGAACCAGTCTTTTTCAATTTTACCTACTTCACCGGTTTTGGCATCAATATAAACTTCCCATTCATTGCCATCCGCATCAACGATTTCAAATTCGTAATCCCAGCCTTTTTTGAAGTCGCGATCTTCAAGATCAGCATCTTCGATCACACCTGGTTTGGCTTCTAAAGCTTTAGCTGATGCTTCTTCCAGTGAAATTAACCCCAGTCCTTCAGATAATTTTTTCATTTCACGGATATCATCATCAGCATTTGCGATGCTTACCGCCGCAGTTAATGCAAATGCACCACTCAACGTCATAGCTGTAAATGTTTTCATTTCATTCTCCTTGGTTGTTGAACGCTTTACATAGTAGAAGCTGAAACTTAAACCAAGCTGAATCTTAATGAAAAATAACTATTTGCAATTAGTTAGCCGGCTAACTATAATGGGCGTATGTTGCAAGTTAAAGAATTACCGGACGCTGAAGTACTGAAAAAATTTACTAAGCGTTACCCGGATGCCAATATTGAGCAGGTGCTGCAGTTTTTAACCTTTCTGCGTGTCGCATCAGATTTGTCTACTGGTTTAGATAAGTTTCTTGGTAGTTATGATTTGTTGCAGGGACGCTGGTGGGTATTATTGTTGTTGATGCGTGAAGATGATTTTACTTCTGTACCATCAACATTGGCCAGGCAGGCAGGCGTCAGTCGTGCAACCATGACTGGTTTAGTGGATGGTTTGCAGCGTGATGGCTTAGTCTCTCGTGTCACAGATCCTCTTGATAGACGTCAAAGTCGCGTCAGGGTGACAGCAAAAGGGCAGAGTAAGCTAGATGAGGTTATGCCAGATTATTATCAACGGCTTAATAAGTTAATGTCAGTCTTTGATAAAGAACAAGGCGAGCATTTTATGACCTTATTACTTGCACTGAAAAATCAACGTCATATTTTCGAGTAACACATTTTTATCTTAATAGTTAGCTTCCTAATCAAATCAGGAGAAAAAAATGAAAAAATTATTGATGGCAACAACAGCAGCACTTGCACTGAACGGAGCTGCATTCGCCCAAAGTCCAGAGCAGGTCGTCGCTGATGCGAATAAGCAATGGGATCAAGCCATGAACCAAGGCAATATTGACAAACTAGTCAGTTTTTACACTGAGTCTGCGACGGTCTCTCCCGGAAATGGTGCTGTGTTAAGCGGGCATGAGGATATACGTTCTTTGTTTGGTGGTTTTATCGAAAATGGTGTCCATAATCATCAGATCAAGACTGTGGATGTGATGGCAGCTGATAAACAAATCACTCAGCTTGGTCATTGGCAAGCAGAAGGCGTAAATGCTGAAGGACAGGCCATAAGTTTTGGTGGCGTTCTGGTAACAGTACTTAAGCAAAATGCAGCAGGAGAATGGGAATTGCAGTCTCACGTGTGGAACGCAGCTCCCTGATCCATTTTTGTGCAGCTATCACAGGGAGGTGGTAGCAGATTTTGAAGGTTTAAACAAACTTGATTTGCATTGGTGCAAGGCTGGTTTATTTTGGTGCGTAAATAAGTAAGTGGTGCACCAATTAAGGGCTCTCCGGAAAGTACATTTCCAATAATATCAATAATTTAAGAACTGGCACGGTCATTGCCATAGTCTTAAAATAGTTATTACCGGAGAGATCCATGAAAGAAAAATTAGTCCTTATTGGTAATGGGATGGCCGGGGTCAGAACACTTGAAGAACTACTCAAGTTAGCGCCCGAAAAATATGACATTACTGTTTTTGGTGAAGAGCCTTACGGCAACTACAACCGGATTATGTTATCACCTGTTTTGGCAGGCGAAAAAACCATTGATGAAATCATGATTAATGATATGCAATGGTACGAAGACAATAACATTACACTGCACGCAGGTAAGAAAATTACCAAGATTGATCGTGTTAATCGTCAGGTGCTTGCAGATGATGGCACTGTTGAAGAATATGATCGACTTTTGCTGGCAACTGGTTCACGACCTTTTATGCTGCCGGTTCCGGGGGCAGACTTACCGGGTGTCATCAGTTTCCGAGATATCAAAGACGTCGATGAGATGCTATCGACATCCAAAACCCACAAGAAAGCGGTCGTTATTGGTGGTGGTTTGTTGGGACTGGAGGCTGCAAATGGTCTGATGCTGCAAGGTATGGACGTTACCGTCGTGCATATCAGTGGCGTGTTGATGAACCAGCAATTGGATGAGCCTGCTTCTGACTTGATGTTGGAAGAGTTAAAAGGCAAAGGTCTGAATTTCTTAATGAATCATGCCACGGAATCAATCAGTGGTGATGGTCGCGTTGAGAAATTACACTTTAAAGATGGCAGCGAAATTGATGCCGACTTGGTGGTAATGGCGGTGGGGATTCGCCCCAATGTTGAACTGGCAGACTCTGCTGGTATTCACTGTGATCGCGGCATTGTGGTGGATGACACCATGCAGACATTTGACCCGACTATCTATTCCGTTGGTGAGTGTGTGCAGCATCGTAATCAGACCTTTGGTTTAGTTGCGCCATTGTTTGAGCAAGCTAAAGTCTGTGCCAACCACTTGGCGAAAATGGGGATTGCCCGTTACATCAGCTCGGTTACATCAACTAAATTGAAAGTTACCGGCATTGATCTGTTTTCAGCAGGTGACTTTAATGGCGATGAAGAGACTGAAGATCTGGTATTCAAAGACGCCGCTCGCCACGTCTACAAAAAGCTGGTGATTAAGAATGACCGCTTGATTGGTGTTGTTCTGTATGGCGATACTGTTGACGGTACGTGGTACTTCCAGTTAATGCGTGATGCAACAGATGTGTCTGATATTCGCGAAAACATGCTGTTTGGCCAACATCATTTGGGTGACTCTGGTCACGGTGCAGCAAACTCAACAGATAACTTGCCTGATGATGCCGAAATTTGTGGTTGTAATGGTGTTTGCAAAGGCGATATCACTAAAGCCATCGCCGAACATAGCCTGTTCACTTTGGATGAAGTTAAAGCACATACCAAAGCGTCAGCGTCGTGTGGCTCTTGTACCGGTCTGGTAGAACAAATTCTGGCTTCGTCACTGGGGACAGATTTCAACGACACACCGAGCAAAAAAGCCATGTGTGGTTGTACTGATTTGTCTCACGATGAAGTCAAAAACGCCATTAAAGCGCAAGACCTGAAAAACATTCCTCAGTTGATGGAAGCGTTAGAGTGGAAAAATGCTGATGGCTGTCATTCTTGTCGTCCAGCGTTGAACTATTATATGTTAAGCAGCTGGCCTAATGAGTATGTCGATGATCCACAATCGCGCTTTATCAACGAACGTGTACATGCCAACATTCAAAAAGATGGTACGTACTCTGTGGTGCCACGAATCTGGGGTGGTGTAACGAACCCGGGTGAGCTGCGTGCCATTGCGGATATTTCAGAAAAGTATGATGTGCCCACAGTGAAAATCACCGGTGGCCAGCGTATTGATTTGTTGGGCGTGAAAAAAGACGACCTGCCGAAAATGTGGGCAGACTTGAGTGACGCAGGTTTTGTGTCTGGTCATGCTTATGGTAAATCACTGCGTACCGTCAAAACCTGTGTCGGTAGTGAGTGGTGTCGTTTTGGTACTCAAGACTCTACCGGCTTAGGTATCAAACTGGAAAAAATGACTTGGGGTAGTTGGACACCACATAAATTCAAGATCGCAGTATCAGGTTGTCCGCGTAACTGTGCCGAAGCCACCATTAAAGATATTGGTGTGGTGTGTGTCGATTCAGGTTACGAGCTTCATGTCGGTGGTAACGGTGGTATCAAAGTACGAGCGACTGACTTCTTGTGCAAAGTGGCAACAGAAGAAGCAGCGATGGAATACACCGCAGCTTATATGCAGCTCTATCGTGAAGAAGGCCATTACCTGGAACGGACGGCACCATGGATTGAACGTGTCGGATTAAATCACGTTCAGGCCTTAGTGGTGGAAGATGCAGAAAATCGTAAGCGTCTCGCTGAGCGTTTCTATAAATCGCAAGAAAATTCCCAGAATGATCCTTGGGCAGAACATGCGGCCAAGTACAAAGAAAACTACATTCCAATTAAACAAGTAAGCTAGAGGTGAGCATGAGCTGGACCGAAGTTGGCCCACTGGCCGATATTCCAAATAAAGGGTCACGCGTACTGGAGACCCCAGACGGTGACGTTGCCGTTTTCAGAACTGCAGGCGATGAAGTGTTTGCATTATTCGACCGTTGTCCACATAAACACGGCCCGCTATCACAGGGTATCGTATATGATAAACGTGTAGCCTGTCCCCTACATAACTGGGTCATTGATATGGAAAGCGGTGAAGCGACAGGACCGGACGAAGGCTGTACGCGCACCTTTGACACCAAAGTCGAAGACGGTGTGGTTTACATTTCGCTATAACTAAAGAGTCATCTGTTTTGGGTAAAGAACAAACTATTCAGACTACCTGTCCTTATTGCGGCGTTGGCTGCGGTGTGCTGGCCACACCGCAAGCTGATGGCACAGTTAGCATTGAGGGCGATAGCAATCATCCGGCTAACCTTGGACGTTTATGTTCAAAGGGGTCAGCTTTAGGTGAAACGGTCGACCACGGTAATAGACTGTTACATCCCAAAATTGATGGCAAGCGTGTGCCCTGGGATGAAGCGCTCAACACAGTAAGCCGAAAGTTTAACGATATCATTGCAAAACATGGGCCTAACGCCATTGGCTTTTATGTATCAGGTCAGATTCTGACTGAAGATTATTACACCGCGAATAAGCTCATGAAAGGCTTTATCGGTAGTGCCAATATTGATACGAACTCACGCTTATGTATGTCATCTGCTGTGGCGGGCTACAAACGCGCCTTTGGTAGCGACTCAGTGCCATGCAGTTATGAAGATCTGGAGCAAGCTGATTTATTAGTTATTACAGGTTCGAACCTTGCTTGGTGTCACCCTGTTATTTTCCAGCGTATCAGACAGGCCAAGGAAGAACGGCCTGAGATGAAAGTGGTGGTCATCGACCCACGCACAACAGCAACCTGTGATTTAGCTGATCTGCACTTGCCGTTACGTCCTGGCAGCGACGCCAGTTTATTTAACGGTCTGCTGAACTACCTGAAACAAGAAGATTACCTGGATCTTGATTTTCTTGAGCAGCATACCGAAGGTTTTTCGGCCGCCTTGAAAGCAGCAAAAACATCAGCAGGTAACATTCCCCAAGTGTCAGCGGTAACTGAGTTACCAGAGCAAGACATTATTAAGTTTTATCAGTTATTTGCTTCTACTGAAAAAGTGATTACCTTGTATTCACAAGGTGTTAATCAGTCCACATCAGGAACAGATAAAAGCAACAGTATAATTAATTGCCATTTAGCCACAGGGCGTTTGGGTAAACCGGCAATGGGGCCATTTTCAATGACCGGCCAGCCCAATGCGATGGGGGGCCGTGAAGTGGGTGGTTTGAGTAATCAGCTTGCCGCCCATATGGAAATTACCAACCCTGAACATCATGATCGTGTTTCCCGCTTTTGGGAAACTGACCGCCTAGCAACAGAAAATGGTGCCAAAGCGGTAGATTTATTTAATGATGTGGGTGAGGGTAAAATCAAAGCAGTCTGGATCATGGCAACGAACCCCGTCGTCAGTTTGCCTGATGCCGATAAAGTAAAAGCCGCTTTAGAGCAATGTGAGCTGGTAGTGGTTTCGGAGTGTGAGAGCAACACGGATACCACTGAGTTGGCTGATATCTTGTTGCCAGCCGCAGCATGGGGTGAAAAAGACGGGACGGTTACTAACTCTGAGCGTCGTATTAGCCATCAGCGTCAATTTTTAACAGCACCCGGTGAAGCTAGACCTGATTGGTGGATCATCACTCAAGTTGCCAGAAAAATGGGGTTTGAAAAGGCATTTCCATTTGAAAAGCCCGTTGATGTGTTTCGTGAACACGCTCGCTTGTCTGCATTTGAAAACAATGGCAGCCGTGATTTTGATTTAAGCGGTTTAGCTGAGATAAGTGACGAAGCCTATGAAAAACTGGCTCCTATCCAGTGGCCAGTCAGTGACAATGCACCAGCAGGTACGGCACGATTATTTACGGATTACCAATTTTTTACGCCAAACGGTAAAGCCAGAATGGTGCCGATTGAGCCGAAGTTACCTGAAAATAAAACATCAGATGACTATCCCTTGGTGCTAAACACCGGCAGGATTCGTGATCAATGGCATACGATGACACGGACGGGGCGAGCGGTAAGGCTCAATGCGCATATTCCGGAACCCATGGTACAGATCCATCCGGTAGATGCTCAAAATTGGGGGTTGGTTGATGGCGCTTTAGCTCAAGTCAGCAGCAAGCTTGGGACTGTCTCTTATACACATCTCCGAGCCCACGAGACCGAGGCTGATCTCG
>OJCB01000924.1_pt1 | contig 10443 bp, 7 predicted proteins | sample 1591501 | NCBI WGS metagenome assembly OJCB01 (sample SAMN05416813, study PRJEB24817) | seawater metagenome | isolation source: Sea water | place: Canada:Atlantic | collected 2013-07 | reverse complement strand
AGATCAGCCTCGGTCTCGTGGGCTCGGAGATGTGTATAAGAGACAGAAATTATCGCGGTCAATGTCCTTCCCAAAGTCGGACAAACCAAGCGCTTCCATTTTCCTCCTGAGAAATTCCATATCTGGAAAAATCCGCTTAAATTTCTCAATCAGCACCTGAACCTTTTCGCGAGAGGAAACCTTCTCGATATTCTGCGTAGCTCCGCAATGGGATCTCAAATGAGACTCGTCGCCCGCAGCGCCAGGAACGCTGATCTCCTCATTGAAGCCATCAGCCCGGCGCCCCGCTGGCATGATTACAACAACTACCGGTCCTACATCGACCTCGGTCGTGAGGCCGCGACGGAAATGCTTCCCGAACTTTTGGCTCTGAAAAACGGGTCCGACATAGAAACCAAAGAACGTGAACTGGAGTTAAAATCATGAGCTCAAGAACTGACAAACTTACCCGCAACTGGGACCGCCTCGATTCTGACGAATTGAAGGCCCTGCAGGCGAAAAAGCTTCGACGGTTTTTGAGAGATCAGGTCGCCCCGTTTTCTCTTCACTATCGGGAAATGTTCAAACGCGAAGGCATTGATCCAAATGACATCAGAACGCTGGAGGATTTTTCCAAACTCCCGTTCACTATGAAACGAAATCTCATTTCGGATGAAGATGGCACTTCCCGAACCAAAGATTTCGTTCTCGTCCCGGATGAAAAGATCCTCAGCAAACGCCCCTCCACCATCTTGCGCGCTCTCTATCGCGGTAAGAAAGGCGTGAAGGAAGACTTTGAAAAAGAGTACCGGCCCATTCTCATGACCAGCACAACTGGGCGTTCCGCTGAACCGGTTCCATTTCTCTACACGCAGCACGATCTCAACAACCTTGAGACCACCGGACGTCGCATGATGGAACTCTGCGACTCGAAAAAAGAATACCGGCACTTCAATCTGTTTCCCTACGCTCCCCACCTCGCCTTCTGGCAGGCTCACTATGCCGGACTCGCTTTCAACTCTTTTACGCTTTCGTCCGGAGGAGGAAAAGTCATGGGGACCGATGGAAATGTTCGCATGTTAGGAAAGATCCAGCCCGACGCACTTATCGGAATGCCAACCTTCATTTACCACGTTCTCCAGATCGCCGTGGAAAAGGGGCTGGATTGCCCAAACATCAAAAGAATCGTTCTCGGAGGAGAGAAAGTTCCCGATGGAACCCGACGGAAACTGCGGGCACTTTGCGCCGAGCTCGGATCAGGAAATGTTGATGTCATGGCGACCTACGGTTTCACCGAAGCCAAGATGGCCTGGCCGGAATGTCACGGACGCGGAGTCGATGAGCCAAGCGGTTATCATATTTCTCCCGATCTCGCCTTGATTGAAATTGTCGATCCCGATACCGGCGAAGTGGTGGCCGATGGCAAGCCCGGCGAAATCGTTTTCACACCTCTCGACAGTCGCGGAAGCATCGTGATGCGCTACCGGACCGGCGATCACATTTCGGAAGGACTCCGCTACGAACCCTGCCCTGCCTGCGGCCGAACAATGCCGCGCCTTGTCGGGCACATCTCCAGGGTCAGTAATATCCGCCGGATGAATATTGGAAAAGTGAAAGGCACCCTCGTCAATTTCAATGAACTCGAACACGTCCTCGATGACCTCGATGATGTCGGGACCTGGCAGATCGAATTGCGGAAACGGAACGACGACCCTCTCGAGTGCGACGAGATCATCGTTCATGTCGCCCCGCATGGACGCATCTTGCAGGAGAAGGTGATCGAGGATATCGAGAAACGATTCCTGAGAACGACGGAAGTGAAACCCAACCGGGTTGAATTTCACGACGCCAAAACGCTCCGAACCAAACAGGGCGTCGGCAAAGAATTGAAGGAAGCCAAAGTCATCGACAATCGCGAAATCAAAAGCGCGACGGACTCTTCCGATATCCCAATTTCCAGGACCGCCAAAAAATGAGTAACGCAACCACTACAGACCCACTCGTCATCATTGACGGAGTGCGAACCCCATTCCTGAAAATGGGAAGCGATTTTGCCGCAATCGACGCGACCGAACAGGGTCGAATCGTCCTGCAAACCCTCTTGAATCAAACCGGCTTCGATCCGGAACTAGTGGATGAAACCATTTTCGGATGCGTGTCCCAACCGGCGGACGCAGCGAACATCGCGCGGGTTATAGCGCTGAAGGCTGGAGTTCCCGAACACGTCCCCGCAATGACCGTTCACCGGAACTGCGGAAGCGGACTGGAATCACTGACCGTGGCCGCAGAGAGAGCCATATCAGGTCAGGGCGAGGTGTTCCTCGTCGGCGGAACAGAAAACATGACTCGCATCCCCTTATTTTTCTCTCTGGCTGCAGCTGCCAAATTCTCGGCGTTCGCGCGCCAGAAAACTGCGGGCGGCAGGGTGGCTGCAGCCTTGAAATTTCGGCCTTCAGATTTTGCCCCCATCATTGGGCTTCGCCTCGGACTCAGTGATCCGGTCTCGGGATTGAACATGGGTGAAACAGCCGAAGTCCTCGCCAAAGATTTCAACATCTCGCGTGACGAACAGGACAGTTTCGCTCTTGGATCACACAAAAAAGCTGCTGCCGCCCGCGAAAAACTCGCCGAAGAAATCTGCCCGGTCTATCTACCCAAATCGAGAAATGGCTTTGTCGACGCAGACAATGGAATCCGCCCGGAGCAAAGCCTCGAGGCCCTTGCAAAATTGAGGCCGGTCTTTGAACGCGGAACCGGAACGGTAACTGCGGGAAACAGCTCTCAAATCACCGATGGCGCGGTCGGAATGCTCGTGATGAAAGAATCCAGAGCCGAAAAACTGGGACTGGAGCCCTTGGGCCGCCTCCTCAGTTACGCCTACGCAGGGTGCGACCCGAAACGTATGGGTCTCGGCCCCGCCTATGCGATTCGAAAACTTGCGGAGAGGACCGGCCTCAAACCGGAAGACGCCGACGTCGTAGAGGTCAACGAAGCCTTCGCCGTTCAAGCTCTCGCCGTTCTTCGTATGCTGGAAACTGAGGCATTTGACGGCCTCGCCATTCCTGAAGAAAAACTGAATCCGAACGGGGGCGCGATCGCCCTGGGTCACCCGGTCGGTGCCACGGGTTCGAGACTCGTGCTCACAGCATTGAAAGAATTGAAACGCACCGGTGGTAAAAAAGCCCTCATCAGTATGTGTATTGGTGGCGGTCAGGGCGGAGCCGCCTGGTTGGAAAGCATGTAAGACGAAGGAGATAACTATGAGCGAACAAACCACTGAGATCCGCGACAACATCACGCCTCCACCTGCCGACCTGCAAAACGTCCGACTGGAAACCACGGAGGATGGAATCGCTATCCTCACCTTTGATCACCCTGACAAATCGGCCAACATTTTCGACATCCAGACTCTCGTCGAACTTGAGAAAGAGGTCGACAAGCTTTCCACCAGCCTTGCCCGGGGAGTCATTTTCATCAGCGCAAAACCATCTATCTTTATTGCCGGTGCTGACCTGAAGACTCTCGGCGAAGCCAAAGGCGAAGAACTACGCCAGTTGGTCGAACAGGGGCAGATGATCTTCGCAAAAATTGGCGCCTTGGAAATGCCGACAGTCGCCGCCATTCACGGAGCATGTCTCGGAGGCGGCCTTGAGTTGGCGCTTGCCTGTGACGCCCGGATTGCAAGCTCTGACAAGGCCACTAAGATTGGACTTCCTGAAACCATGCTGGGAATTATTCCCGCCTGGGGAGGCTCCTCAAAGATGCCCCGTCTCATTGGTGTTCCCAAAGCCCTCGACTTGATTCTGAGCGGAAAACAACTCGCTCCAAGTCATGCGCTCAAACTGGGTGTTGTCGACAAAGTTGTTCCGAAAGAGCGCCTCCGGGAGCAGGCATTGAAACTGGTCTCCGGCGAACTCCCCAAGCGGAAATCTCATTTCCTGAGCAACAACCCACTCAGTTCCGCAGTGATCAGGTCCATCTCGAGAAAGAAAGTTCTCGAAAGAACCCGGGGAAATTATCCCGCTCAGGAAGCCGCCATTGATGTGGTCACCCGCGCCGGTTACGGGCGGCTCGTTGATTCGCTCAAACGCGAAGTAGACGCCGCGATCAAACTGGCCGGCACAGACGCGGCAGCCAATTTGATGCGAATCTTTCAACTTCAGGAGAATGCGAAGAAATTCCGCTACGATGAATCCGTCGATCTGTCCGACTTGCCCTCAATCGATCGCACTGCGGTGATTGGTGCAGGAGTCATGGGTTCCGGAATCGCCCAATGGTTCGCAGCCCGGGGCTATCCCACCATCCTGCGCGACATCGATCCCGCCCGTGTTTCAGCGGGGATGCAGTCGGTATCGAAGCTTTTCTACGGAGCGGTCAAGAAACGAATATTCTCCAAACACGAAGCTCAGAAGAAGATGGAATTGATCTCTCCGTCGGCCACTCCTGTCCCCTTGCGGAACTGCGATATCGTTGTCGAAGCGGCGGTCGAAAATCTGGAAATCAAAAAGAGAATCTTCGCTGATCTTTGTGATCGAAGTGGAGACGACACCATTCTTGCCACTAACACTTCAGCTCTTCCCATTACCGAATTGTGCACTGCAGAAGGAGTCACCCACCCCGGCAGGATTATAGGAGTTCATTTTTTCAATCCCGTGAGCCGGATGAAACTGGTGGAAGTCGTGGTGACAGAACACACCGCCCCTGAAACAGTGGAAGCGGTTCTACTCTTTGTGCGAAGAATCGGGAAAATGCCGGTCGTCGTTAAGGACTCCCCCGGATTCCTGGTGAACAGAATCCTGATGCCTTACCTGATTGAAGCGGGAGCGTTAGTGGACAAAGGGTACGATCCCAAAACTATCGATGAGGCCATGCTCGACTTTGGAATGCCTATGGGGCCCATCCGTCTTCTCGATGAAATTGGACTCGATGTCGCTGCCCACGTTGCCGAAACCATGAGCGGCGCTTTCGGAGACCGCTTTGCTGTTCCCGACATTCTTAACAAGTTACTCGAAGCTGGTAGTATCGGAAAAAAATCCGGACGCGGATTCTATCAATACGATGGCAAAAAAACGACACCCGCAGTGAGTGGCAATCCCGCAAAATCACCCTCGATGTCCGAATCTGAGATTGCCGCCAAACTGGCCGGACTGATGGTCGATGAGGCAAAACTCTGCCTGGAAGAAGGCGTCGCTGGAAGCGCTGACGACATCGATTTCGCCATGATTCTCGGAACTGGTTTTGCTCCATTCCGCGGAGGCCCCCTGAGCTATGACAAAAGCCTCACTTCTACAAAGAGTGACTGATTTTGCAGCGCCGACTATCCATTTTAGAAAGTAAGATAATTTCACCAGAAAAGGACCCAAGCCTATGAAACCCGCAACTGAATCCAAAGCACCTCAAGAGAAAGGAAATTCGGTCATCGACACATCGAAGATGTCGCCGGAAGAGCGCGCTGCTCTCGAACTCGCGGAAGGCGCCCGTGTCCAGGCGGGACCAAAAGGCAGTTTCGGAGGTTCTCTTTTTATGGGGCGCCCTGCCTTTGAGAATATCTTTCCTTTCCCCAGTCAGTCCGCTGAGGATGAAGATCAGGGTGATGCCTTCCTCAAAGAGCTGGAGACATTTCTGAAAGAGAAAGTCGATCCGGATGAGATTGACCGAACCGGGGAGATTCCAGATGAGGTCATCGAGGGCCTCGCGAAAATGGGAGCCTTCGGAATCAAGATCCCCACTGAATACGGAGGCCTCGGCCTTTCGCAAACCAACTACTCCCGGTCCGCGATGGTGCTTGGAAAGTATTGCGGGAACTTGACCGCGCTCGTTTCTGCGCATCAGTCGATCGGTGTTCCTCAGCCGCTGATTGTTTTTGGAACAGAAGAACAGAAGAAGAAGTTTCTTCCCCGTTGCGCAGGCGGTGAGATCTCGGCCTTTGCCCTAACGGAACCCAATGTCGGATCCGACCCGGCGAAGATGGAAACCACAGCCGACCTCGACGAAGAGACCAGTGAATATGTTATTAACGGCAAGAAACTATGGTGCACCAACGGAGTCAAAGCCGGTGTTATCGTGGTGATGGCACGAACTGCAGGAGAAGATCCCAGCCGCCCGAAAATCACCGCATTCCTCGTGGAAATGGATACTCCCGGAGTTGAAGTGACGCACCGCTGTCACTTTATGGGGCTGAAAGCGCTTTACAATGGTGTAGTCACTTTTGACAATGTCAGGGTCCCGAAAGAGAACGTAATTCTCGCCGAAGGCAGGGGGCTCAAAGTTGCGCTCACCACTTTGAATACAGGACGCATCACCCTCCCGGCCGCCTGTGTCGGCCTCGGGAATAGCTGCCTGAAATGGTCGACCGAATGGGCCGGCAGTCGGGTTCAGTGGGGCGCGCCCATCGGACGTCACGATGCGATCGCTCAGAAGTTGGCGAAAATGAAGGCAGAGGTTTTCGCGATCGAGGCGATGGTTCGATATGTGTCATTGTTAGTCGATCAGGATAAGAAATCAGATATCCGCATCGAGGCCGCCTTCGGCAAAATGTGGGGAACAGAACGCGGATGGGATATCATCAATGAAACGATGCAGATCCGCGGTGGCCGCGGATACGAAACGGCACACTCGCTTGAGGCCCGTGGGGACGATCCAATTCCGGTAGAACGCTTTCTTCGCGACAGCCGGATCAACACCATTTTCGAAGGCTCGAGCGAGATCATGCGATTGCTCATCGCCCGCGAGGCATTAGATCCGCACCTGAAAATGGGCGGACCGGTTTTGAATACGACTTTACCGATGGGTGAGCGCTTCAAAGCCGCCCTTCGCTCAGCCTGGTTCTATGGACGCTGGTATCCGGTTTTGTGGCTGCCTGCGATTTTCTCCGGCAAAGGCGTCATGAGTGAGTTCAAAAGTGAGTCGAGGAAAGTGCGCGGACTCAGCCGCAAACTCGCCCGAAAGCTTTTTCACTCCATGCTGCGCTATGGTCCCAAGCTCGACAAGAAGCAGGTCCTCCTGGGACGCTTCGTGGAAGCCGGAGCGGAACTCTTCGCCATCTCGGCGAGCATGTCCTACGCCCAGCATCTCATTGAGAGCGACAAAGGCGATAAGACCGACCTTGTCGAGACCGTGAAATATTTCGGGAAACTCTCCCGTGGCAAAGTAGGCCGAATCTTCAATGAGGTCGGTAACAATGCCGACACGGAAGGTTACAAACTGGCGAAGCGAATGATTTCGTGAAGATTGCCTGCCCCCTTACGGATGTCCCCCTTCAATGACTTCAGGAATTTTGAGGACGGAACCATTTTCACCATTTCCCAGATGGGTAGTGATGAAGATTGATTCCCCCAGCAACATCACGGAAGCGGGGGTGTACTGTCCCCAGGTCAATCGAATCACTTTCTCGATCGAAAGATCGTGAGCTGACATCACCCAAATGGTCCCGTGGTAACCGACAGCGACAACGTGATCACTGTCTGCTGTCACCCTGTAAATGAACTCACCCGGTAGTTGTTGCCGTGCCACCTCCTGCATTTGACCCGGATCGACCCTGACAATCTCGCCTCTCACGTCCCATTCGCCGCCCGCGACATAAACACTGTGTTCGTTTCCTGCCAGAGCAGAAAAGTGCCCGTTGAGAGGAACGGAGGGTAGCTGCTGGAGTCCATTGGGTTCAAGAACATCAAGACTGGACTCCTTGCCGGACGCATGTGAAACCCAAAGCCACTTCCCTGCACGAATGACATCGGCTGCACTCGATCCTAGAATGCCGGACTTTGTGGTAGCTCCGGAATCGGGATCGTAACGAATTACCTGCGCGGCTGAATCCGTGTCGTTGATCCACATCACCACCCAAACGGCATTGTCGTCAGAGGTAATGTCATTTGGATATTCCGGGATACTCGAAAAAGTACCTCCGTTTCCGGCCTGATTGTATCGAATTAATTTCTGATCTGTCGCGACGACTGAAAAGATGGATTCATTCCTGAAATTGACTAACCCGACCGGAAGTCGACCCGAGTTGACCCTCTTCAATACTGAGCCGTTATCCAGGTCCAACTGGGCCAGAGTGCGCTGCCCGCTCTCGGCGACCCAGAAATTGCGGCCGTCGGTAGCGATTCCCTCAGGCCACTTTCCGACCGGCCATACGATAGGTTCCATCGTCAGTTCTTGAACCGGCCTGGGCAAGTACGGGGGCTCCTTTGGAGGAACCGGCCGGGGCATATTCGGCGGAGTCACTGGCCGGGGCATATTCACTGGAGGCTGACCCGTGGTAACTCCTCCTTTTGCACCTTTGCGGGAAAATGTGAGCGAATCGCCGGGACCACCTTTCCAAATAATCTGACCGTTTTTTTCAGTCGAAGACAGCTTATAATTGTCATCGGCAAAACCGAACTCAATGTATCCTGGACGCAGATTGATGCCGGTGAATGGATGAGCCTTTCGTGAAACACGATCGTAAATCGTCCCTTCGATATCGTCATTCCCCCCGAAATTCTTCCAGATGATCGAAACCATGACCGGCTTGCCTCGCCACGACCCCTTATAGGTATGGGTTTCCTCTTTAGACAAGCCAATAGAAGAACTCAGTGTAAAAAGCGCCACACAGAGTGGCAGCAAACAGATTTGGTTGATTTTCATGCGATTCGTTAGGTTCGGGCAGATCCTACTCTATTCAGGAAAAACAGGCCTGTAAATATCTCAATTAAATCAACGAAATTGCATCGAATAAAGATCCCCTTTGGAAAGAAAATACTTCACCCGAACGGCCTTTCCTTTGAGACTGCTCAAGTCGCTCTTGCCTCCCCAGGAAATTTTCGCGGATGTCGCATCGCCGGTGAAAGGATCACAATCCGCGGAAGCAAAACCCGCCAGAGCATTACCGTCGGCGTCCTGCAGTTCCACTCGTAGCGAACCGCCCTTCTGAACCTGACAATTCACGGTGAGTTCTTTGCCAGCAATCTGAAGCGATTTGGTCAGGACTGATCCGCCTTTCTCCCCGGCTTGGAGAGAGACAAATCCATCAAGCCGATAAGTAAAACGCCTCACTCTTCCGGGAACCGGACCGTAGTAGGCCTCGGTCGCGTAGACCGTCATTTCATCCGGTTTTCCGGGAAGGGGAAAGAGCCCCCAGGTCATGTAGTTGCTCCGGTTTCCAGCCCGATCAGCGGGTGCACTCTCTGGAACTACGGGATCGTTGTAGCGGGTGAACTTCACGCCGTCCCGACTCATCATGAAGACCGGTTCAACCCGCTGCCCTTCGTCAGGCAAATAGCGGGTGGGAAAGCCGACGAGGATATGAGGCGCACGATAATAGGTCTGCACTGCGTTGGTATAAAGCTGCTGCTCAGGAGTGCCCTCCGCATAAGTGAGATCAGTTCCCTTTTCCCACTTGATGTAGTCTTTCGATGTCGAGGTCCGAATCGCCCGAACTCCTTTCGGTTTCCACTCACCGCCATCTGTTCCCCCTTTGGAAAAGATCCGGTAATAGGCCCGGTAAATTTTTGCGTTGGAATCCCAGAAGGCGAGATTCTGTGAATCAAAGGCGCCATCTGAAATGACCGCTTTCTCCGCCATCTTCGTCCAGTGAATCGCGTCCGGGGACTGATAGACAAAAAGCCCGCCTTCCTTTTTTTCGCCACCGATTCCTTTGTAGCGAGCCTCGGGAGGGCAGTCCGGGTTTTCATCCTTGAACGCCGCGAAGTTATGGGCCGACTTGTCATCGAGAATGATATTATTCTCTTTTGATCCTTCCCATTCCACGAGACCCAGTTTTGGTTTGGTAAAGTTGAGACCGTCCTTACTCTCGGCATAACAGGTGAATTCCCGGTGGCGCGCCTTGACCGGCGGTTGAGGCTGATGCGCCCAGCCCCGGTAGATCATGCGAATGAGATCATCATCGCGGAAAAGAGTGTAGTAGCCGGAGGTGTTTCCCTCCCAGGTCGCATCTGCCGAAAAGACCACATCCTCAGGCTTCGGCTGATGAACATTCTGAGAGATCTCACCCTCCATTTTTTCGATTAAAAAATCGTCGGCGAAAATCTCCAATCGCGTCCCGATGTTCAGGGGCTCTGCAAAAGTGATGATTGGCAAAAGGACGAAGAGAATGACTGAAAGCGATTTCATGTTGTTCAGCGTAGACCCTCCTCCTCTTTTCCGACAACCCGTCATCGCGCACTTTGGCTGAGATTTCGCGACAAAAGCGGATGCGATTCGTCTCACGGTGCGTAAGGTCTCCGACACACACGATGGCACCTGCGAAGAAGAAGAAACCAACTCCCACCTCCGGTCAGGCAATTGAAGTTCGCGGCGTCCGTCAGAACAATCTGAAAGGAATCGATCTCGATATTCCTGTCGGAAAATTAACCGTCGTGACCGGCCCCAGCGGGTCGGGAAAGTCCTCGCTCGCATTTCAGACCCTCTACGCCGAAGGCCCTGTCTCTTATACACATCTGACGCTGCCGACGAAGAGGATAG
>OJCB01000922.1_pt1 | contig 10456 bp, 10 predicted proteins | sample 1591501 | NCBI WGS metagenome assembly OJCB01 (sample SAMN05416813, study PRJEB24817) | seawater metagenome | isolation source: Sea water | place: Canada:Atlantic | collected 2013-07 | reverse complement strand
ACTATCCTCTTCGTCGGCAGCGTCAGATGTGTATAAGAGACAGTCCCAATGGAACAGATTAATTCCCCGCTTACAATCCCTGGCAGGTATTTTTTCTTGAGGGCTTCGGAGCCATATTTTAAGATGTAGGGGCCGGACATGTATTGCGTCACCTGCTCGGTAATGGCAAAGCCACCGGAATTCATACGTCCTAATTCCTCATTGAAAACGACGTCGTAAAAGAAGTCCAAATTCATTCCCCCATATTCTTCGGGATAGGATAAACCTAGAAAGCCCATTTCCCCCATCTTCTTCCAGATATCGCGTGGTATTCGTCGATCCTCTTCCCACTGGTCAATATTGGGTTTGACTTCTTTTTCGAGAAAGGAGCGGAAACTCTCCCGGAATAGTTCGTGCTCTTCGGTGAAATAGTAGTTACTCATCTTTATTTTTTAATATAATTCCTAGACTTCAGAAGTCTTAATCTTTGTTACTCAACAAATAGATCTTTCATCAAGGTCTTTTCCGGATTAATGGCATAAGCCGTAAAATCGCTTATCCCTTCTTCTTTTAGTACATCTTCATCGATGTAAAAATTACCGGTGCAATCCCGACTATTGCGACTCAATATCGCAAAAGCGGCATCCGCCATGATTGAGGTATGACGACTAGCATCCATCATTCCCTCTCCACCTAAGATGTTTTTCACAGCAGCTGTCGCAATAGCGGTTTGTGGCCAAAGGGCATTGGCGGCAATTCCGTCGGACTTTAATTGATGGGCTTGTCCCAATACAGTCATACTCATACCGTATTTACTCATCGTATAGGCTAGGTGTGCGCCAAACCATTCCGGTTTTAGATTGAGGGGCGGAGAGAGGGTGAGGATATGTGGATTGTCTCCTTTGCGCAAATGCGGGATGCAATATTTGGAGACCATAAAAGTCCCCCTTACATTGATTTCATGCATGAGATCGTAGCGCTTCATCGTCGTATGCTCAATGGGGGTAAGTCCGATAGCACTTGCATTATTGATTAGAATATCGATTCCGCCAAAGGTCTCGACAGCCTTTTCTACTGCATTTTTCACCAATTCCTCTGAGCGAATATCTACGACCAAGGGCAAGGCTTTTCCTCCAGCAGCTTCCATCTCTGCGGCTGCCGTATAAATGGTGCCTTCCAATTTAGGGTGAGGCTCCGCTGTTTTGGCTGCAATGACGATATTGGCGCCTTCCTTGGCGAGCCGCAGGCCGATGGCTTTCCCGATTCCTCGGCTGGCTCCTGTGATAAAAACGGTTTTATTTTTCATCTATTGATTTTTTATGCTCTCGAATAAGTCCTGCTTGTATGCCGGCCATTTATTTTCAAATGATCAACCCGGATTAAGGAATGATTTAATGACATTGGGCAATCCCATCACATCCGAATTAAGGTGTTGCGCACCATCTACATATAGGCTAGTCCCAGTGATATAAGCGGCTAATGGACTGGCTAGGAAGCAAGTCGCATTGGCAACATCTTCCACTGACCCAAAACGTCCGAGCGGAATCGCTTTTTTGGCTTCCCCAAACATCTCTTGTATCGGTGGAGGATATTGATCCAAACCCGAGGATTCGATCGTACCTGGCGCAATACAATTGAGCCTAATGTTGTGGCAACTCCATTCTACAGCCAGTGTGCGTGTCATGTTTTCAACTCCTGCGCGTGCTGCACCGGTATGTACCATTCCTGGAAATCCACGATAGATATTGGCAATGATGTTGACTATTATTCCTCCCTTTTGCGGAATAAAAAAGGCATTGGCCATTTCTCGACACATAAAGAAGGTGCCATTGAGATTGTTATTAATAACGGCATTCCACCCCTTATCATTAATCATCTCCGCCAAGGCCGGGAATTGACCGCCTGCATTATTCACTAAGATATCTAGTCGACCATGTTTTTCTTTTATCTGCTGAGCAACCGCCTGAATTTGTTCCGTTTGGCGGATATCACAGGCCTTATATTGGACCGCCCCAAAGGCGGCCAACTCTCCTGCCGCCTTTTCCAATGGCACCTCCTTACGAGAGATAATAGTCACCTTCGCGCCCAGCTGCAACATCATCTTAGCGATGGCGTAACCGATACCACTTCGGCCGCCGGACACCAAAGCTACCTTGTCCTTAAATAGATCTGGATGAAACATTATTGGATGTATTTATTCGCTTTTGAGAAAGTAGTTTCGATAGCCATTTTGAACTCTTCCGCCATGCGGTCGACCAGGTCAGCCACCTTGGGAATATCATTGATCACGCCGCAGCCATGGCCTGCCGACCAGGTGTCTACCCAGGTTTTACTCCCCTCTTTTGGCGGCTTGAGTTTTTCGCCATAATTGACCTTGGCGGGTGCTTTGAGTTGCTCCAGATCATAGCCTGCTGCAATCAAGCTAGGCTTTAGAAAATTGGCAGGTACGCCGGTAACGGAAGGCGTATAAAAGATCTGGGTCGAGTCCGCCTCAACAATCATATCTTGGTAAGCCTGTGGGGCCATGCTCTCTTGTACGTTGATAAAACGAGTTCCCATATAGGCGTAGTCAGCTCCCATCTGCAAGGCAGCGGCTATGTCTCTTCCGCTGCTAAGCGCGCCGCCTAAAATCAGCGTCCCATCAAAAAATGCTCGAATCTCTCCTACTAAAGCAAAGGGATTGGTCGCGCCAGAGTGTCCACCAGCTCCTCCGCAGACGGCAATGATGCCATCGACTCCGGCAGCGGCGGCCTTGCGAGCGTGATACGGATTGGTCACGTCGTGAAACACCAAGCCTCCATAGGAATGCACGGCTTCTACCACCTCCGTAGCCGCTCCCAAAGAAGTAATAATCAAGGGCACTTCCTGTTTTACACAGACGGCTAAGTCTTCTCGCCAGCGCGGGTTGGTTTTGTGTACTACCAAATTTACTCCATAAGGGGCGGCTGGTGTATCGCTAGTTTCATTATAGGCTGCCAACTCCGTTTTGATCGTCTGCACCCATTCTTCAAAACTAGCTGTCGTTCGCTGATTAACGGAAGGAAAGCTCCCGACGATATTATTTTTGCAACATTCCACGACTAAGTCGGTCCCAGACACTAAGAACATGGGACTGGCGATCAAGGGAATGCGGAGATGTTGATCCAAGGTTTCGATATTCATAGTTATACTTTTTCACGTAAAGGAATACGCAATAAGGCTCTAGTTTCTTCAATTGAGGCAATCGGTCTTCCCATCATTTGGGCTAATTTCGCGCCCCATTCCACACACTCTCCGTTCGACTTTGCCATTTCTCCATTGGGCAGGTAAAAATTATCCTCTAAACCCACTCTAAAGTTACCGCCCATCGTACAAGCCACGGCGGCCATTTGCCATTGCTTTCGGCTGATCGCAATGACTTGCCAAAAGGCCCCATCTGGTACTTGCTTTATTTGATGAATCAAATTCTCGGTCGTGGCAGGAATACCTCCCATCACTCCCATCACCAGGCTATAGCAGGCATTGTCGGGAATCAAGCCCATATCACGCAAGGGTTCTGCATTGCGGATGTGACCGGTATCGAAACACTCCATTTCGGGGGTCGTCCCTGCCTCATTCATGATTCCTACACAGTACTGCATCGTATCAAAGGAGTTCTCAAATACGCCATTCCAATAAAACTGCTTGGCTTTCTTGGAGTAGATGGCATAATTCATGGACCCCATATTGAAGGCGGCCATATCTGGCTTTAGGGCAGTGACATGCCGCATCCGATCTTCCTTGGAAATACCAATGGCTCCTGTGGAATAATTGATGATCACGTCGGGGCAGCGCTTGCGCACCTCTTCGTGAATTTGCTCGAATACTTCAGGGCGCCAACTGGGCATCCCATTGTCCTCTCGAGCATGGATGTGCACGATACTGGCCCCTGCATCAACGGCGCGCTTGGCCTCCTCGCCTAGCTCTACGGGGGTGTAGGGGATGTGTGGGCAGTGGCTTCTGTTGGTGGCTGCGCCTGTGAGGGCAGCGGATAGTATTAGTTTCTTCATTTGCTTGTTTTTGTAGAGGCACGGAAATTGCCTGATATCACTTGTTCTTTATATCTCCTTTTTGTTGGAACACTAAGGCCGGAGCCCTACTCCCCCACCCATTCCGCCGGCCGCTTCTCCCGAAACGCCTTTAATCCTTCTTGCCCATCCTTGGTTAGAATAGTTTGTTGGAGCATATCAAATAGGTATTTATGTTCGGCGGCGGCGGGCTGGATGTGATCATAGGCTTGGAGGCCTAGCCGGATAGCGGATGGACTATTGGCCTTTAACTCGGTCATGATCGACTCTACTACTGCATCTATTTCTTCGGTACTCGTGACTTGCGATACTAAGCCAAAACGTTCGGCCTCGGCCACGGGTAAATTGTATCCTCGGATACACCAATCGACCACCTTCCTTGCAGGCATCACTTTCAGTAGGGCGGCCATAACTTGAAAGGGATATAAGCCTCTTTTTACTTCCGGCAAACCGAATTTGACGTTATCCTGTGCGACGACAATATTACAGCCTGCTAGGAAGAAGAAACCACCTGCATAGACATCTCCCGTCACTTTTGCAATTGTTGGTTTGCATAATTTATTAAAGATTTCTCCTATCAATACTTCTCCTTTGGGAGCTGGGATCGTAGAATCATTTTCCTCAATCAGCCCCATCATTGCTTTCAAGTCCGCTCCGGCGCAGAAGACATTTCCCTTGGCTTGCAGTAAAATCATCCAGACGGATTTTTCATAGTGGGCGTAAGTCATCGCATATGCTAGTTCATTGACCATCTGAGGATGAAGAGCATTTTTTTTGGACGCACGGTCCAAGGTAATTTTAAGTACATGATCACTCTCTGCTACTTCTAGGAAAGCAAAATGCTGATTTTTGATATCACTTACTTGTGCTTGGGTATATAGGTTCATACTTTCGTTTTAGGATGCTACTAATTGAAGGAGTAAGAAACCGGCCGCTACATTGGCGCCTTCCTTGGCATAAATTTCCTCCACTTTTCCCGCTGTCGTAGCGGTCAAGGTATTATCCATCTTCATAGAGGACAGGATAACCAAAGGGTCTCCAACTTGTACTTCTTGTCCAGGTGTCACTAGGATTTTTACGATTTGTGAGGGCATAGGCGCTTCATAGCCACCTGGCACTTGCTCTACCTTTTTGACTGGAAACCGATCTTGTTCCTCTAAAAGAACAGAGCCTATTGCTTCCTGTTGTAGAAAATATTGGTTCTCTACCTGAGCGATGTGAAATCGATATTGTATCCCGTTGATCTCTAAACTTATCGTGTTTTGACTACCTTCTAATAAGCTTACTTCATATTCCTCTTCCGCTACTCGGAAATGGAAGGTCCCTTCTTGGTAACGGTATTGAACGTCCAAGGATGTCTCGCCTGCTTGAAACTGGACTTTTTGATACTCGTAAAAGCTATTCCGCCAGCCGGAAGGTAAGGCGTGCAGTGCATTTCGCTTCGCTTGCCGGGATCGCCAGCCTTGTAGGGTTGCCGCGATGGCTGCCTTTGCTAGGTTTTCTGTCGCTGGGCTTTCCAAGGCGGAGAGGTCAATCTTGTCTTGGATAAAGTGCGTATCGTATTGACCTGCTAGGAAGTCGGGATGTTGAGTCAGTAGTAGCAGGAAATCTTGATTGGTTTTTGTGCCTAGACAGACGAGCTGTCGGAGTACGAATTGCAATTTTCGGTGTGCAGCGACCCGGTTTTTATCCCAAACGATAATCTTGGCAATCATCGGATCATAATAGATCGATATTTCCGCTCCGCTTCCTACGGCTGTTTCTACCCGTAGTCCATCTACTTCCGGTATTTCAAAGCGCTGGATGGTGCCTGTTACCGGTAGGAAACCATTCGCCGCATCTTCCGCATAAAGCCTGGCTTCTACTGCATAACCATTGGGTTGAATCTCCTCCTGTTTTACACTTAAGGGTAAACCCATGGCTGATTCCAATTGCAGCTGAACAAGGTCCAAACCTGTAATCTCTTCCGTCACAGGATGTTCTACTTGCAAACGCGTATTGACTTCAAGGAAATAAAAGTCGCCACTATTCTCATCATAGATAAATTCGACGGTACCCGCATTATCGTATTTCAAAGCCAAGGCAGCTTGCACCGCCGCCTCGCCCATCCTCGCCCGCAATGCTTCATCCATAATTGGAGAAGGGCTTTCTTCTATAACCTTCTGGTATCTTCGCTGTATGGAGCACTCTCTCTCCAATATATGAATAGCGTTCCCGTGCTGATCTCCAAATATCTGAAATTCGATATGTCGACCCGATTCAATGTATTTTTCGATGATCAATTCTTCATCTCCAAAAGCACTCAAAGCCTCCCGCTTCGCCGCCTCGATGGCACTTTCAACTTCCTCTGCCGCATGTACAATCCGCATTCCTTTTCCGCCTCCACCCGCTGTGGCCTTCAACAAGACGGGAAATCCCATGTCTTTTGCTGCATTCGCTAGGGTAGCTACGGTCTGATCCGCCCCCTGGTAGCCAGGGATAACCGGGACGCCACTCGCTGCCATCAAAGTCTTGGCCTTGGCCTTGGAGCCCATCGCCTCAATCGCCTCCGGATGCGGCCCGACGAAGATCAGCCCTTCGGTTTGACAACGCCGCGCGAAATCCGCATTTTCCGATAAAAAACCATAGCCTGGATGGATGGCATCTGCGTCCACTTTTTTTGCTGCCGCAATGATCACCTCCTGATTCAGATACGAAGCCGCTGGATTACTTTCTCCGATGTATACGGCCATATCGGCTTCCGCTACAAATAATGCCTGCCGATCCGCCTCTGAAAAAACGGCGATACTCTTGATGCCCATCTTCCGACAAGTACGAATGATGCGGGAGGCTATTTCGCCGCGGTTGGCAATTAGTACAGATGACAGATGACAGACGACAGATGACAGAGGCTGAGAATCAGATCGAGAGCCTTTATTAAGCATTTATCAATTTATTTGTGAAGCCAGAAAGCATTTTTCTGATCTCAATTATTTCATCAATTAAAGGAGTGGATGTTTCTACAGGTAAAAAATCTAAATCCTCAGATAACAGTAATTGCGTTTCAATTTCACAAAGTGATCCAGTTGCAATGTGACAAAACTGAATCAATTCTTTATTGCCATTTCGACCACAACCCTCAGCAATATTCGACGGAACAGAAACTGCAGCTCTCCTTAACTGGCTGGTGAGCCCAAATCGTTCTTCCTCGGGAAAATCTCTCGTTGATATATATATCTTCTTAACTAATTTTCTCGACCTTTTCCATATCGCTAGGTTTCTAAAATTATGTCTCATTATAGTGATATTTAGTTTTATCAAATTTTCTAGCCTCTATTCTAATCTCTGTCTTCTCTCATCTGTCCTCTGTCTTCTCCTAATTACATTCTCCACACCCCAAATCCATCACTTCCTTTAATCGGCTGATTATACAGGACCGCAAGGCTAAAGCCGAGATAGTTCCGCGTTTCGCGGGGATCGAGGAGGCCATCGTCCCAGAGTTCGGAGGTAGAGTGCCAGGCGGAGGCTTTAGATTCGGCTTCAGCGGTGAGCATAGCCTTGAGCATTTCGCCCTGTTCCTCGTCGTATTCGCGGCCGAGGGATTGAGCGGAGGCACGTTGCACGATTTCCATGACGCCGGCGAGTTGCTCAGAGCCCATGACGCCGATTTTGGAATTGGGATAAGCGAAGAGGAAGCGAGGATCGAAGGAACGGCCATTCATCCCGTAATTACCAGCACCGTAGGAGGAGCCAATCATCAGGGTAATCGAGGGGACTTCGCTATTGGAAACGGCATTGATTAGTTTTGCGCCATTCTTGATAATCCCGCCTTCTTCGTAGGCTTTACCGACCATATAGCCGGTCGTGTTTTGCATAAAAATTAAAGGAATATTGTTCTTATTGGAGAGTTGGATAAAGTGAGCCCCTTTGTTGGCGGATTCGGAGAAGATGACGCCATTATTGGCTAGGATTCCTACGGGGTAGCCATGAATTTTGGCCCAGCCACAAACTAGGGTATTGCCATATTCGGGTTTGAATTCGGAGAAGCGGGAGCCATCTACGACGCGCATGATGAGCTCTCTGACATCAAAGGGATTCTTAGGGTTAGCGGGTACAACACCTAGGATTTCTTCGGCGGGATATAGGGGCGCTTCTACTGGTTCGGTGGGGGTAAAATGGGGCTTGCTCACGGCTACTACTTCCATGAGTTCTCGCGCCATTCGGATCGCGTCATATTCATCTTCTGCCAGATAATCGGACACACCTGAGACGCGGCTATGCATTTCCGCCCCTCCTAATTCTTCATCGGTAGCCACTTCATTGGTAGCCATTTTGACGAGTGGCGGGCCTGCTAGAAATACTTTGGCCGCCTGTTTTTGAAAGATGGAAAAATCGGACATGCCTGGTACATACGCCCCACCAGCGGTAGCATTCCCAAAAACAATGGAGATCGTTGGGATGCCCATTTTTGAACGTCTCGTGATCTCACGGAAGCTCTCACCGCCGTAGTTGAATATCTTGGCTTGATCGGGTAGATTGGCGCCGCCGCTTTCCACCAAGTTGATAGAAGGCAGGCGATTTTCACCCATAATTTGCCCAACCCGCAAACTCTTAAAGACCGTAGCATAGTCCACAGAACCTCCTTTTCTTGAGCCCACATTGGAATTGATCATGCATAATTTGCCCGATACTAATCCGATGCCCGATACATTGGTACCTCCTGCACCAAAACCACCCTTGTTTCCCATACCCGCTAAAGGCAGTAGTTCCAGGAACGGGCTATCCCGATCCAGCACCAATTCTAATCGTTCCCGAGCCAACAGCTTACCGCGCTTACGAGCTCGATCAATGTGTTTCTCCTTTCCTTGGAAACGACTCTCGGCTAGGTGCTTTTCCAACTTTTCAACGAATTCTAGCATGCTAGCTCGATTCTCCTCAAATTGGGAGCTATTGGTATTTATCTTCGATTGTAATGGTCTCATGGCTGTTTTTTTAGACCCCAGAAAGTAATAGACTTTATTAGGATGAAATGACGCTAGAAAAAGGCATGGCCTAAGTCTACTTCGAAAGGCTCACCAATACTTTCATAGAATTCACGTCCAAAAAAGGCTTTGAAAGAGGCAATTCCCTTTTCGGTAAAGTGTGGTAGAATCAAACTCCATATCACCTTCGGGCCTTCGTCTTTTTTGTTGACTTCTCGAATGACTTGTTGAAATCCCCAGAATAAGGCCAGTACCCAAATCGCTAGGCACAAATTGGAATAGGCTCCTCGGAAAGGCTCCGGTTTCATATTGCCCAACTTGATGGCAAAGGCGATAGAAGCCTCATTGTCTTTAATGGTTTGGAGACAAAGTTCTCGAAATTTAGTCGCCAATAAAGGGTGCTTGATCACATGCAGGTCATTAAAAATGAAAGTGTATTGCTGCTGAAACGCATAATACATTTTCGTTTCATTCGTCAAGTTTTCGAAGGAAGGAAAGTCACGTCGTTTCTGCCGTTCGGTATCTAACTTTGCCCACATCTCCGTAGCAATCGCCTGTAATAAATCATCCTTACTATTGTAGTGATAGGCAATATTGCGCCTGTTTACTGCCAGTTCATTGGCAATATCCTGAATGGAGACATTTCCAAAACCTCTTTCATTGAAAAGTCGAATAGCGACTTCTAAAATCTTTTCTTTTGTATTCATTGCACTTTATCACTGATTATCAATACCCAGCAGGTATTTTACACTCCAAATGTAATTAATCCAAATTATTTTACCTCATGAGAACAATTTTAATTCAAAAATTTTACTTTTAGGGTCAAAATATGGAACAATTGAAGTTGAAAGTTTTAAGCGTGGATCAGTTTAGGGACGAAATACTGACCTAAGCTTTTAAACAAAAAATTCCTCAACTACCTCTAGCAACTATTAATTGGCTTTCTATAACTGCTATTTTACTTTGAAAGAACCGATCCGAATAGAACTTCCCACCTTGCATCCTGACATGACTGTCAATGCCTACTTATTTCTGCATCCAGAAGTGGTCCTGGTAGATTGCGGCCTGCATTCGCCAAAAAGTTGGGAAGTGCTGACGGGAGCATTAGCAAAAGAGGGTCTGACGATACAGGCGATCAAGAAGGTGTACATTACCCATGCACATATCGATCACATGGGGCTGGCGGGGAGAATAGCACGGAGCAGTGATGCTGAAATTTGGGTGAATGAATACACTTACCCTTGGGCGGTTGATGTAAAATCGATGTGGACGCATCGGGCCCAGATGATTGAACAAGTACTTCGAGCAGAAAGCGATCCACAGGAGGCTAATCCTCCCATCTTTACTTTTTTGGCTAATTTCCTGCAACACGCTTTACAGCAATGGGAAGATATTCCCCTTGCTTCCATCAGACAGTATAATACCTGTCTCTTATACACATCTCCGAGCCCACGAGACCGAGGCTGATCT
>OJCB01000919.1_pt1 | contig 10489 bp, 12 predicted proteins | sample 1591501 | NCBI WGS metagenome assembly OJCB01 (sample SAMN05416813, study PRJEB24817) | seawater metagenome | isolation source: Sea water | place: Canada:Atlantic | collected 2013-07 | reverse complement strand
CGAGATCAGCCTCGGTCTCGTGGGCTCGGAGATGTGTATAAGAGACAGGCCTATGCGTTCCCCGACAAAGCGTGGCGTCAATACCATCCCTTCAATCGCTTGCGCAGCAGCAAAAACAATAGCCACATACAACACGGGTAACCATTCACCGAATTGGAAAAATGCAGCCAAACCAGCCAGTACTATACCTACAATCAAACCTAAATACGGCACAAAACTAACAACACCGGCAATGACACCGAGTAACAATGCGAGTTCTAAACCAATCAACGTTAAGCCAACCGTGTAAATAACTGCTAACGCAAACATAACCATCAATTGACCACGTATAAAACCAGCCAGCATATCGTCACACTCTAATGACATTTGAATAAAGGTGCCGGAATAACGGCGCGGTAGTAACTCTCTGAAACGTGCCACTAATACATCCCAATCACGCAACAAATAGAATGTCAGCACAGGAATCAGAACCAGATTGCCGACCCACTGCAACAGCACCATGCCTGAACGTGTCATGTAATTAAACACGCCTCCGGCTACTTGCCCTACCTGCGACCAGTAATTACTTAATGCCTGCTTCAAGGTTTGCAGGTTGAGCACATCCGTTGGTAACCCCACTGATATTAGCCAAGGCTCTATCAGTTTCTGCAAGGTTGTTAAATAGCCAGGCAAATTGGTGAATAACTTGGCTACCTGCGCGCTTAACAATGGCAGCAACACCAACAGCATTATCGAAACAACAAGAAACAAGACACTAAAAACCAAAGTGACTGATATAGTTCGGGATAACTTCCAGGTTTCTAACTTATCCACCAAAGGGTCACCCAGATAAGCTAATAAAGCAGCAATAAAGAAAGGCATCAAAACGGGTGACAGTTGATAAAACAACCAGCCTGAAACAATGACTACGATAACCAGAATTAGCTTATTGATATCGCTCATTTTGTTTGCTTGAACTGCCGCCATGCTCGTCCTCCCCAGACCAGAACATATTCCGTGCCGCTATTAATCACGCTCGCCGCAACCAGCCAAATGCCAACCGTGACCAGCTGTGACACGCCGTGAAACCACTGTTGTTGTACAATGACTAACAATACCAACGCAATCTGCAAGGCGGTATTGATTTTACTGCTCCATAAGGGAGTTAAATCGAATCGGCCTACAAAATAGTGATATGCCAGCCCACCACTCACTATCAATAAATCTCTTATCAGTACCAACCAAAGTAGCCATAACGGCAACAATGTTAGCCATGTGAGCGTAGCAAAACAGGCAACTAACAATAATTTGTCTGCAATAGGATCTAAAATTGAGCCAAGCCGTGACTCCCAGTGGTAATGCTTTGCTAAAAAGCCATCCAGGGCATCAGAAATACCGGCAACAGCAAATAATATCAGTGCTAATGCAAATTGCTCAGTGGCTAATGCCCATACAACAGGCGCGACGAGCAGTATTCGCATAGCTGAAATCAGATTGGGAATATCACTTCGACTCAAGGCAACAACCGGTAAGATTTGGCACCATTGCTGTCAAAGGATGTTTCTTCTGTTAGCATCCGGCCGACAGCCAACGTGCGTTGCAATACCTGTAAATTACCATTGAATGCGATATCCAAATCAAGCTTCTGTTCGTTTAGATTCATCACACGAATGTCAGTGATGTAGTCAAGTTGTCTGAGATACGTCATTAGACGGGTGAAATCACCGTAGTCCATGACATCAGAAATGTTCATCTGCAAACGCTGTACAGCCTGGTTTGTGTCTATAGTTTGGCTGAAGCGATTAGCCAGCACATCAGCTAACTCTCCAATACCATGTTTAAATGCATCTGGAAGTTGTCCCTGTGATTGCCAGCGCTTGATATCTCCATCAATCAGAGCCTGCCACTCTATAGTCGCATTGCCGTTATCCAGATTCACTTGGGCCAATAACAAAATATCCGCGCCATATCGCAGTGAAGCGGCTTGAACAACCGCGTTATCTTGTTGCCAGACAGCATCGAAACTGACCTGCGAAAGATCGTGTAAATCCATTAGCGGTAAAAGTATGGGTAAGCCACGCTGCTCCGCGGCTTCGTTTAATGGCTGAATAAGTTTTGTCTCACTATTTTCCAGGCCAAGTAACGTTTGTTTACCGTCTTGTTTAAGCGCAACCCAAGCTAAAATATCAGGACGCACTCGCCCCCATACCGGTAAACCCAAATCACGTATAGCCTTATTAACGCCATCCGCGTCAAACCGTTGCTTCAGAACGAGTTGATCGGGTTGCGTTAAATCCGCTTGCACGACGTTAGTGCGATGATATTCGTATTGCTGAACCAACGTGGTCGCTTTATCTAAAACGGCTGTTAAATCCGCTTTTTCAACTTCGCTACTATTGCCTACTACTTTCACAATGACTTGTTTGAGTAGTGCGGGCGTCAATTGGTCACGCTTTTGTTCATCACGAGAATCAATGGGTAGCTGAGCGTGGTAGAGATTATTAACCTCAGCGGCATAGCTGCCACAGGTCAAGCTGAGCAAAATTAGGGAGAAAATTAATCGATGCATTGTGGTATTCTAACACGCTGTTTTCAGCGTGTGACGCTCTACATTTTTTTCAGGAATTAACCATGACAGACAGCGCGGATCCTTCTCGCACCTCTCTCAGTTATCGCGATGCCGGTGTTGATATCGAAGCCGGTAACGCCCTAGTCGATCGTATTAAACCTCATGCCGCTAAAACCCGTCGTCCGGGTGTCATGGCTGGCTTAGGTGGTTTTGGCAGTTTATTTGAATTGCCACTGGATCGCTACAATCACCCCGTATTAGTGTCAGGCACAGATGGTGTGGGTACTAAACTCAGACTCGCTATTGAGTCAGGCATACACAACACAATCGGCATCGATCTGGTCGCCATGTGCGTGAATGATATCGCCGTATTGGGCGCAGAGCCATTGTTTTTCCTCGACTATTACGCGACAGGAAAACTTGATATAGATGTCGCTGAATCTGTTGTCTCAGGTATCGCCGAAGGCTGTTTACAAGCCGGCGCGGCATTAGTCGGTGGTGAAACTGCTGAAATGCCTAGCATGTACGAAGAAGGTGACTATGATCTGGCCGGCTTTTGCGTTGGCGTCGTTGAAAAAGATGGCGTAATTGATGGCAGTAAAGTGGCTGCGGGTAACAAACTAATCGGTCTTGCCGCATCAGGGCCGCATTCGAATGGCTATTCTTTAATCCGCAAAATCTTAGAGCGTAGCGGTCAGTCTCTTAGTGATGCATTTGATGGTGCCACCTTAGGTGAAAAGCTACTAGCGCCAACCAAAATTTATGTTAAGTCTCTATTGCAGCTTAATGAAAAAATTAACATTCATGCGCTATCCCACATTACCGGTGGTGGTTTATTGGAAAATATTCCACGGGTATTACCCGAAGGTGTGAAAGCTGTGATTGATGCCAATAGTTGGCAACGTCCTGCTGTTTTCGACTGGTTACAGCAACAAGGTAACGTTGAAGATACCGAAATGTACCGTACCTTCAATAACGGTATCGGCATGGTAGTAGTCGTGGCCGAACAAGATGCTGACAAGTCTATCGAATGTCTCAATCAAGCAGGCGAATCAGCATGTCTTATTGGTCATATCGAAACAGCGGCTGCTGATGACGATATCGTGGTAATCAACCAATAATGACAGATAAGCAAGAAAAAACGCGGCTGGTGATCCTGATCTCCGGCCGCGGTAGTAATATGCGTTCTATTATCGCTGCCGCCGAGCAAGGTGAGTTGAATATCGATATTGCCGCTGTACTGAGTAACCGTCCTGATGCTGCTGGCCTTCAGTTTGCTCATAAAGCCGGCATCAGTACTGCCGTTATCGACCATAAACTATTTGAGAGCCGTGAAAGCTTCGACAAGGCAATGGCTGCTGAGATTGACCGTTATCAGCCTGACTTTGTCATTCTTGCCGGTTTTATGCGCATTCTAACCGCCGAGTTTGTAGACCATTTCGCAGGCAGGCTGATTAACATTCATCCTTCTCTGTTGCCAAAGTTCAAAGGTTTACATACTCATCAGCGCGCTATCGAAGCCGGTGAGACAGAACACGGTGCCAGTGTGCACTTTGTCACAGCAGAATTGGATGATGGTCCGGTAATATTGCAAGCCAAAGTGCCGGTATTAACTGATGATGATGCCGATACGCTGGCAGCAAGAGTTCTCGAACAGGAACATCTGCTTTATCCTGCTGCCATAAAGAAATTGGTGACTCAACAAGCGGAATAATCATGCTCAAAAAAATCGGTCTTTTTCTGTTTTTTAGCATTTCAACTGCCCTGGCAGCACAGGAGATCCCCGATTTTTCAGCGAATTATCTGGTCCGGCTCAATGGCATACAGGCAGGCGAATTAAAACGTAGTCTGGAAACACAAGAATCTGGTTTGAGACGTTTTTACTCTGTTAGCCAGGCCAAAGGGGTATTTTCATTTTTCAAACCGGATCTGATCGAAGAAACCAGTATCTGGCAATCAAACAAAGGCAACGTTAAGCCACACAGTTATATTTACCAGCGCAGTGGTGGTAAAAAAGATAAAACCTTGGCTATGGACTTTGACTGGCAAAAAAACCTTGTCAGTATCGATGATAAAAAACACCCTTGGCAGCTTGAACTTGAACCAGGCACTTTAGACAAACTCGTCTATCAAATCAGCCTGATGAAAGATCTCAAGCGTGGTATCAAGTCGATTGATTACCGGATAGCCGATGGTGGCAAACTCAAAACCTATCACATAACGGTGTTGGGGAAAGAAACGATTACCACGCCGATGGGCCACATTGAAACAATTAAGCTCACACGTCACCGTGAAAAACCCAGTGACCGCGAGACGACACTGTGGTGTGCGCCCGCACTCAACTATCTGCCTGTAAAACTAGAACATATCGAAGATGACACTAGCTTTACCGCGGTGCTGCGCCGACTAAAAGGAATTGATACCGACACAGCCTTTACCCCACTGCAATCAGCCAATGCCATAACGCAACCATGACCCAAAAACAGTTCCGAATCCTTGAGCAAGTCACCCCTTTTCAGGGCTTTTTCAACGTCAAAAAGTACACAATAGAACATACCTTGTACAACGGTGGGTGGTCTGCACCAGTAACGCGTGAAGTGTTTCACCGGGGCAACTGTGTCGCGGTGATTCTTTACGATCCGCAGCGCGATGAAGTCGTAATCATTGAACAATTCCGAGCTGGGGCTATACTGACACCGAAACAAGAAGATGCTTGGTTGCTGGAAATTGTTGCTGGCGCGATGGAAGACGGCGAAACACCAGAAGAGGTTGCCAGACGTGAGGCAATTGAAGAATCTGGTTGCCATATACAAGATTTGGTCAAAATTAATGAATTTTTTACCTCTCCCGGTGGAACCTCGGAATGTCTGACATTATTCTGTGGCAGAGTAGATGCTAGTCAGGTAGGCGGAATTCATGGTCTTGATGACGAAGATGAGGATATTGCTGTTAGCACGATGAAATTTGATCGCGCGTATGAGTTAATGCAACAAGGTCGCATTATTTCTGCCATTCCAATTATCGCGATTCAGTGGCTTTATATTCACCGCGAATCCCTACAACAACAGTGGCGTTAAACTCAGAAAATTAACGGTTCCCGCCCTGCCCGCTTTCGCAGCCAGTCGATTGCGCGGTGAATCCCAGGATAGCGAATTAAACGTCTTTCAAAGCGATATTTACCTGGAAAATTAAGCAACAAAATGCCAATAAATATCGTCAACAATCCCTGCCCTGGCAATACCAGCATTGCCAGCCCAAGCACAATAAAGACAATACCAAATAGGTTTTTTACTATCAGCACTAACCATCGAATAACCAAATGTTGTTGTGCCCAAGGAGCAGGCTGACGCTGTTTCTCAGCAAAATAATCGACAGGAATTCTGACCACAAAATAGGGAATCAGAAACAAGGAAGCAATAAAAGAGAGTAATGATATAAAGCCTAAAGCTACTAGGATAGCGTCATTGCCCCAGATAAAATTGAACAGCGCTTGTAGCGAGAAAGAGTCCATTTTCAAAGCGCTGTTCTATTTAGCTACCTAAGCCTCTGAGTTAATGCTGTAACTAACATGCATATGGTGTGCTGCGCCTGGAGCGATAATGACGCTATTAGCTAGCGCATTTGCGGTTTCCACACAAATAAACTGCTCATAGTCTTCAGCCGACATATCATTCAGAGCAGCGGCTTTATCCCATGGATTCCACACCACAAAATTATCTGCACCGTTATGCTCAATTTCGATACGACGTTTTAACGAAGCATCAATAATCGCAACACGTTGCGGTGCATCTAAATAGACGCGGTCAGTTTCTTTATCAGCCTGAATATCACCAGCTTGTTTTTGCTTGGTAAAACCCAAGGTTTTATCCAGATAATCGATACCATCCAACCCACAAACTCGGGTTTGGCTTATATCTCCCACTCGGAAATAGCTGTGTAGCGCTTTTGAAATACTAAAAGGGATCTCACCTTTGTTTTCTGTCGTCAGTGATAGCGATAAGGTATCGCCAATATGAATTTTTTTCCGCAGTCTAAATTCGCTTGGCCACCACTGCTTACTTGTTGCAGTCGATTCCAAACCTAATGTGATTTCAACATTATCATCATGAATTTGACTGTCTAACACATCCCAGAACAGATTACGGGCAAAGCCGTGCGCCTGACGCCCTAGACTGCCGGGGTCATCACCAAACCATGGCCAGCACAGTGGCGCTCCACCGCGAATGGCCTTGCCTTGCTGATAAATTGCTTTCTGACTGAGATAAAACAGATCATGTTCAGCTGTCACGGGTTTAAATGACAACATTTGCCCGCCATACAAAGCGACTTTGGCACTGGCACGTGAGGTAGCCACTTGAATCAATGGCATACCCGATGGGCCTTCGATAAATTGAATATTATCCTCTCGGCCAAAAAGTCGATTTAAATCATTCAGGTTTTGCATAATTCATTGTTTCCAAACAAAAAGACGGGCAGTAAGCCCGTCTTTCCTTAGACGTGGTGAGCTGTTTTTACACAGCAGTCACATCAATGTTGGTGACCACCTTCACCATGAACGTGACCATGCTCTAATTCTTCTTCGCTTGGCTCACGCACTTCACGGATAGTCACATCAAAATTCAGATGAACACCTGCTAAAGGGTGATTACCATCTACAGTAATTGTCTCGTCATTAATTTCAACAACGGTAACCAAAACTGGGCCTTGCTCCGTTTCAGATTGGAATTGCATGCCGACTTCTACTTTTTCAACACCGCTAAACAATTCGCTCGGTACTTCTTGCTTCAATTGCTCATGACGGTCGCCATAGGCTTTTGCAGGCTCAATGCTTGCTTTCACTTCATCGCCAGCTTCTTTATCGATCAATGCTTCTTCCAGGCCTGGGATAATGTTACCAGCGCCATGCAGGTAGGCCAGTGGACCAGCACCTTCTGAGCTATCAATCACACTGCCATCGTTGTCGGTCAGTGTATAGTCGATAACAACGACTTTATTCTCTGCAACTTTCATTTAAATTCCTCACTTAAACGTTGTGGATTATAGCTGCAGCTCAATCACTACAACTCTTGGGCATTGACACGAATAGTTTTACCATTCTCCGGTACACTAATTAAGCGAATAACAGCCCACGAGGGCGTACCTGAATGTCAAAAAAGGCGCATTTTATCATTAATCTGTTCACTCACCTAATATGACCCAGCTGATCCTGTTCAATAAACCCTATGACGTACTCACTCAATTCACGGATAGCGGGGGACGGCGCACGTTAAAAGATTACATCAATCTGGAACAAGTCTATCCGGCCGGGCGTCTTGATAGGGATAGTGAAGGACTGCTGTTGCTTACCGACTCTGGTCCATTGCAACATCTGATTGCCAATCCAAAATTCAAATTGGAAAAAACCTACTGGGTTCAGGTCGAGAATATCCCCGATGAGACAGCACTGCAACAGTTACGCGACGGTGTAGAGTTGAAAGACGGACTGACGTTACCCGCTAAAGCACGTCTTATCGACCCACCTTCTGTCTGGCCAAGAACTCCCCCCATACGCGAGCGTAAGTCTATTCCCACACAATGGTTGGAACTTAAAATTCAAGAAGGCCGAAATCGTCAGGTCAGACGCATGACCGCTGCAATAGGGTGCCCCACCCTTCGTCTAATCCGTTATGCAATCGACATATGGACATTAGACAACTTGTCACAAGGACAATGGCAAGCAGCGCCGGACGCAGACATGATAAAATGGCGGAATGATTTGGAAACCAAGAACAACCGTCGCCGCCGTGATCCAACACAACGATCAGTTCCTGCTGGTCGAAGAAGAAATCCGCGGAAAACTGACCTTAAACCAGCCCGCCGGTCATCTCGAACCCGACGAAAGCTTAATCGAGGCAGTGATTCGTGAAACACAAGAAGAAACTGCCTGGCAGTTTACGCCAGAGCACTTGGTTGGTATCTACCGCTGGATACATCCACTAAAGGGCGATACCTATATTCGGTATTGTTTTTCTGGTCAGGCGACCCAACATGATCCGACACAAGCACTAGATGATGATATTCATCAAGCATTGTGGTTAACATACGAACAAATTGAAGCGAGATATACTGATCTTCGAAGCCCCTTAGTGTTGGAATGCTTTCAGGACTATATGGCCGGTCATCGCTACCCTCTCGATATTTTGCATAACTAAATATGGCTGAAAATAAAAAAGTAGTAGTCGGTTTATCCGGCGGTGTGGATTCCTCTGTCGCGGCGTTATTATTGAACCAACAACATGAACAGGTAGAAGGCCTGTTTATGAAAAACTGGGTCGACTTTGCCGATGAGAGTGAATGTACAGTTGAAGAAGATCGCAAAGACGCCATGTCAGTAGCGGAAACGGTCGGTATCGACTTCCATGAAGCAAATTTTGCAATGGAATATTGGGATTATGTGTTCAAACATTTTCTTGATGAATATCGTGCGGGTCGTACACCCAACCCCGATATTCTGTGTAACCGTGAAATCAAGTTTAAAGCATTCCTTGATCATGCAATGGAACTCGGCGGTGTTTTAATCGCAACCGGTCACTACGCCCGCGTCGCAGAACGTGATGGCAAATTTCACCTGCTTAAAGGTCTGGATGATAAAAAAGACCAGAGTTATTTTTTGTACACGCTTGGTCAGCAACAATTATCCAGAACCTTATTTCCTCTTGGGGAGCTTCCTAAAACCGAAGTTCGCCAAATTGCAGAACAAGCAGGCTTTATCAATCATGATAAAAAGGACAGTACCGGGATCTGCTTTATCGGTGAGCGCCATTTCCGTGAATTTCTGAGTCGCTACATCCCTGCTCAACCCGGTGAAATGCGAACGCCTGATGGTGAAAAAATTGGTGAGCACGCAGGCCTAATGTATTACACACTAGGACAGCGCCAAGGTTTAGGTATTGGGGGTCGTAAAAACAGCACCGGTGAACCTTGGTTTGTGGCCGGTAAAGATATGGAGAACCGTATTCTTTACGTTGTTCAAGGCGATCACCCCTGGTTGTGGAGTCAAAACCTGACAGCAGAACAATTATCATGGGTAGCAGGCGAAGAGCCCGAATTTCCTTGTCGTGCTGCAGCCAAAACACGCTACCGCCAACCCGATCAGCCCTGCACGATCAGCAAAGATAACAATGGGCTTATTCATGTCGAGTTTGATGATAAACAACGTGCCGTCACGCCAGGTCAGTCTGTTGTCTTTTATCAGCAAGATGATTGTCTTGGTGGCGGTATTATTGTCTCAACTGATGCACCAGGTATGCATCCATGAGTATTTCAGCCCGTCAACGTGACAGAACGATTGCCTTATCAGCTGTTTTACAAGCGGCGACTTTGGTACAACGTATCGCTGAAACCGGTCAAGCAGATAGTCGTGAACTGGAAACGATGTTGCAGAGCTTAGTCATCCAGAATGCCGATTCAACCGAATCGGTTTATGGAACTGTTTCCGATTTAAAAACCGGTATCCAAGCACTCAACGCACAATTATCGAAAAAGAAAGATAAAAAGGATGTAGTGTTGTTACGTTACGTCATCAGTCTTTTGCACCTGGAGCGCCAATTAGCTAAACAACCTGAGATGTTGGATCAAATTAGTCGTGAGATTGAGCAAGTACCACAACAAATTGACTACTTTGGTGAGGTTACCTCACCGCAGGTTATTGCCCGTTTTGCTGATATCTATCATCGCACCGTAAGCCAACTAAAGCCTCAAATTCAAGTCTATGGTGACCCAGGCTTTTTACAACAGCCTGATAATGTAAACAAAGTACGCGCTTTGCTGCTGTCTGGCATTCGTGCCGCCGTGTTATGGCGTCAGAAAGGCGGTCGTCGCTGGCAGTTTTTATTTCAAAGTGCCAAAATTATGGCCGCGGCAGAAGCCCTATACCTGTCTCTTATACACATCTGACGCTGC
>OJCB01000917.1_pt1 | contig 10526 bp, 12 predicted proteins | sample 1591501 | NCBI WGS metagenome assembly OJCB01 (sample SAMN05416813, study PRJEB24817) | seawater metagenome | isolation source: Sea water | place: Canada:Atlantic | collected 2013-07 | reverse complement strand
CGAGATCAGCCTCGGTCTCGTGGGCTCGGAGATGTGTATAAGAGACAGCCGGTGACGGAGTGACTCAGCCCTTTTCGCTGATGGGAATTTTGTCCGGAGTCGACACTGACGGTATCGCCGCTTTCATTCGAGGGCAGGCCGAGCCTCGCAAGTTGGGCAGTCCTAAGAAAAACCTACTCGCTGAATTCCGCAAAGCCGGAATCGACCCTTCCTATGGCGGGCCTTCCATTTTTGAAATTCGAGACGGCCTTTATGCGATGATGGCGAACCATCAATATGGAGCGTCAGCCATCCATGCAGATGAAGTTTCGAAGGCGACCATCGAAGCACGACGCGAGGTTCATTCCTTAGTCGACTCCCTGAAGAAGCTGGGCGGCCCATGGAAAGAGCTCCATCTCAATTGCACCGGCGAACAGATCGGCACCCGTGAAGCGCGACGGGTTTTCGGACGCTACTATGTCGACAGTGAAGATCTCAGAACCGGCGCAAAATTCGATGACAACATTTGTCAGGTCACTTTTCCCATCGACGTCCACTCAACCAATCCTGACAAAACCAAGGCGATCGAATCCAAACCTTTCAAATCCAAGCCCTATCAGATTCCCCTGCGGGCACTGGTTGCCAGAGACGTCGACGGACTGATGCTGGCCGGACGAAACATCAGTGGGGATTTCTTTGCCCACAGCAGCTACCGCGTCACCGGGAATGCCGTCGCGATGGGTGAAGCCGCCGGAATTATATCAGCGATCGCAGTGAAAGAGAAAACGCTGCCACACAATGTTCCGTTTTCGGAGCTGGAGAAACTGGCGACTGCTTGAATTTACTTTGGGCTAGTGAATCCGTTCTGTAGTTGGTGAAACCGTCACTCCAGATGGGGTTGATCGGGAAATCGATTTCGTGCTGGAAGCGCGTGGCCGTTAATACAAAAAAGATACCGGGCTCGGAGAGGTCCGGTATCTTCAATCGAGCCAATCTAGCGGAACTTGTAGAACATCGATTTCGCTACCCTTGCGTCGCTGTCAGACTCGAATCCCGAATCGGTCGCGTAGACCGCTACAGAGACCCCGACACTTTTCGGACGGAGTTTTTTGCGGCTGCCGCGACGCTTCTTTTGTTTCGATCCGCGGAAACTTTTCGTCACCTTACGTGCTCCGTTCGTTGCTACGAGACGAGGTTTTCCGTTGATCCTCCAGAGAACGCGGTCCGCGTTTTCCGGATTGGTGATGACTGCGCTGGCGGTAAAAGAGCGACCTACTCTTCGTCCGGGAGCTGTCAGATTAATCTCAGGGCGGGGCGGTGGCAGTGGTGAGTAGCGAAGAGTCATGACCCGCCAACCGAGATCCCCATTATCCTGGCCTCCACGAAACCCATACTGGGTGAGGCGACCTGTGCCAGCAGCAATGTAGTAAGTCTCACCGCTGGTCACGTTAAAAGAAAATGAGCCGGGAAGACCATAATCAACTGCGTTTCCACCGATTGGATCAGCATTGACCATCTCCGCAAAGCTATCGACATTGTATGCGAGGAAGGTCTTGTCTTCATAGTAGTCGAAATATTTTCCCACTTCACTGCCGGCAATCGAAACCGTCACAGAGCCATCCTCGGTAGCAGTCCACTTCCACCAACTCGAAAAGCTTGGATTGATCAAGGGCTCGCCCGCTTCACGCTGAGAAAACTCAATTCCATAGGAAATTGCAGTCGCGTTGTCTCCACTCAGGCTCGTTGCATTGTCGAACCGTCCGTCACTGACAGAATAGCTGACGACGTTGAGAGAATTTAAATCTGTGTTGGTTGAAAGGACTACCGAGCAGTCGAAATTCCCCTGATCACGAGAGCTATTGCCACGGTGAGCAACACAAAAATTGATCGGCATGCCCTGTCTCACCGGGATACTCAACAGATTCGCCTGGCCGGTGTATTCCTCCTGATGAGCCAGAAAGGTCAAATCCCCCAAACCGGAACCGGTCCAGGCGGTAATCCGCTGGGATTCGAAATCATTGTCTGTCCCAAGGACAGAGAAGCGAACCCGGCCGGTAGAAGGGGCAGTCCACTTGTACCAGACAGTGAATTCACCCGTCGCTGGACTCTCACCCGATTGGCGCGTGGCTCCATCAGTGGTCCCTGCAGCAGTGTCGAAAGCTCCGCTAAGCAGTTCAGCACTGGAGAAATTATTATTGGAAGGCGCTGCTTGAAGTGGCTGCGCCATCGCCCAAATCGCAGTGAGGGCTAGAATTCTTAAGATTGATTTTGGTTTCATTGTTTGTTGGCTTTGGTTTGATTTTGAACGGCATTGACTGCCCTCACCCTCTAGTTCCCGTTTTCGCCGTTCGAGGTTAGAATCTTTTTTGTATTTTTTTTCAGAATCCGTTTTCGGTCTCATTATTGAGCCATGAATTTCCTTCCTCCGATGGAAAGCGCGTTCTCTGGACCGGCTCCCGGGATAATCCGAAAGGACGCCCGCTGGGTGTCTATGTTGCGGAACTGCCTTGATTCTTCCCCTCGAAAGACTCGATCTTTTCCCGTTTTCCCCGTAGGCTGGCGCCGTGAAAGGAGAACGTATCGAATCCAGCGATGGGGATCAGATGGACCTGCTTGCAGAGTCCATGCGTGAGAGTCGGCTTCGGAACGCGCTTCTCATGAACGCTGTTCGTTTTGTATTGATCAGCGGTTTCATCCTGGTCTATCTGTATGCCTACTACGCAGAACTGGACACCGATTTGCTCCAGACTTGGAAGCAGATGATTTTTCTGTGGGTCATCATTGCCCTCATCTTTATTCTGGGCAGACGCTCTCGACCGGTCCTGGAGATAAGCCGCTTCGCCGTCCCCCTGGTCGACATCCCCACCGTTTCTCTGATTCAATATCAAAACGTGGTGAACACAGATTCCCCGGGCACAACTGCTGTATTCACCCTCGCCCTGATTCTTTGCCTGACAGCCATGTCGTCTTTCAGCCTTCGCTCCCGTCACCTAATGCTCACTGCTCTGGTTGGGGTCTTAGGATTGCTGGTGGTCTATGAAGCAGCGGACCTGTCCATGGTGTCGAAAATCACCGGGCCCATGCTAATCATCGTGACGGCGGGAATGATGAGTTGGTTCCCCAATCGCCAGAACGCCCTGACCCGCGAAGCCGCAGAAAGACAGGCAAAACGGAACCGGCTTGCCCGTTATTTTTCACCGGGGGTAGCCGAAGTCATCGAAGGCCGCGACGATCCCGGCGAAGGGGAATCCTGTGAAATTTCGGTGCTGTTCTGCGATATCCGCGGCTTCACCCGGATGAGCGAACCTCTCGCGCCTTCGGAAGTGGTTCGCCTGCTCAATGATTTTCACGGGCACATGGTGGAGGAAGTGTTCCGATATGGAGGAACCCTCGACAAGTATCTGGGAGACGGACTACTCGCTTATTTTAATGCTCCGGTTCCGCAGGCCGATCATTGCCTGAGAGCTTTACGATGCGGGCTGGCCATGAGCAAAGCCCTCGATACTTTGAATAAAACCCGGGAGCGCGCAGACCTGCCTCCACTCTCCATGGGTTTAGGGATTCATGCTGGCGAAGCTGTCGTTGGAAATATTGGAGCCAGTCACCGGCGCGAGTTCACTGCGATTGGCGACACCGTGAATGTTGCCAGCCGCTTGCAAACTCTCACCAAGGATTTCGAATGCGAAACGCTCGTAAGCGAAGCTGTCGTTTCAAGAATTGACGATAGCAATAGAGATGAATTTCTGTTTTTGGAAAAAGGGACGGTCGAAGTCCGCGGGCGGCGGGGAAGCCTGGAAATTTTCGTTTTAGGAAAAGGTGAAAAAACCGCCGAATAACTCTCACTCACCAATTAATGACGCAGCCTTCCCTAGTGCTGAGATTGTCATCCGGACCACTATATCCAACGAGGCGTTTACAGGTCGTTCTTCAAAACCAGACGATGAGAAGGGCTGTCCTTTTCCAGTTTTTCAAAAGCCTCATTCGCCTCCGACATCGGAAACACTTCCGTCTTTGGCTCAATCTGGTGACGAGCGCAAAAATCCAACATTTTCGCCGTAGTCGCCGGACTTCCTACCGGTGATCCACCGATGGAACGTTCCCCTGAAATTAAAGGCATTATCGGGGAGGTCACTTTTGGCGCAGCTCCGACCAGGTGCAGCTTTCCCTTTTGCGACAGGGCCAGGATATACTTTTCCCAATCCAGCTCGACATTCACAGTGGAAAGGATCATATCAAAACGCCCGCACTCCTTTTTGAGAGCATCCTCGTCTTTTGAGTTCACGAAACGATGAGCCCCAAGCGCCTTCGCCTGCTCCTCCTTCTCCGGGCTGGTCGAAAATGCAGTGACTTCACAGCCCCATTTATTCAGGAACTGCAGTGCCATGTGACCGAGCCCGCCGATTCCGATAACGCCGACACGATCGGTTGGCGAAATATTGTTTTGAACGATGGGATTAAATACCGTCAGGCCTCCGCAAAAAAGCGGTCCAGCAGAAACTGGATCGACACCTTCGGGGAGTGGGACCGCCCAGAGTGCATGGCTGCGCACTTTGTCGGCAAACCCGCCATGGCGACCGACGATCGTGTCTTCGCCGTTACGGCAGAGGTTGTGATTTCCGGATAAGCACTGCTCGCAAGTCTGGCAGGATCTTGAGATCCAACCGAGGCCAACTTTGGTTCCGATTTCGAGATGGCTAACATTCTCCCCTTTTGCAGCAACGGTTCCCGAAACTTCGTGGCCTGGAACAAAGGGGTACTGGCTTATCCCCCAGTCATTGGCCAGCATGCTGAGATCACTGTGGCAAATACCGCAATAGTCGACATCGATTTCGACCTCATCCGGTTTCAGTTCATCCGCTTCATATTCAAAGCGTTCCAGCTTCCCTTTGGATTCTTTGGCAGCGTAGGCTTGGATGGTCATTGTTACTGAGACGCTGCAGACTCCAAAAACTCAAAAAAAGTCTTACATTTCTTTTACACGCTCCCAATTCAATTCGTGATATTCTAAGCTTATGAAAACACTGACTTCTGTTGCGGTCACTTCCGCATCTTTGATTGCTGTTCTCCTGCTCTTTGTCCGTTTTACAACGGGACAGGATCTTGTCGTTGCGCCGGAAAAGCCGAAGGCAAGTCTGCCAATAGATTTGAAAGAACCTCTGCCCATCAAAGTGAAATCCCATCCGGTGGAGTGGCGTGAATCCACCTTTCACCTTGTAAGTCTCAACACCATTCAGTTTTCTCTCGATGAAGAATCTCACCTGCGCGCTGAGGTCAAGGGAAGGGTCACCATGTTCGACGACGTCCAATACGATGTCAGTGCCGCCGTTCTCAATAAAGATGGGGAATTGCTGGGGACAGCACGGACACTTTGCGAAGCCAAACGAATGTGGCTCGGACGCACTATGAGCAGCGCGCAAAAGCTGAATCTCGATTTTGGAGTATCGCTGGAATATCCGAATGCGGATTCCTTTTTGATCAACATCAGTAAAAGGAAAGTGCTGACCCCGGACGACTGGCAAAAGTAAAATCTGCCTGTGCCGGATCTCACATGTTCTTTTTCAAAAACGCATCCACTGCCTGCACCGTCGGCTCAAACCATTCTTCATAGACCCAGAACGGGTGAGGTCCCTGAGGCATCAGGACAAAGTCGTGAGCCTTTCCAAAGCTGTCCAGCTTCTTGCGGAAATCGACGTAGCGAATTTCGGGGCGGTCATTTTCGCCATCAATAAACAGCATCGGAGGCGTCGCTGCACTGACGTAAAAAATGGGAGACGCTTCGCGATAAATCGCTTTGTTTTTCGAAGGCGGTTCTCCTCCCATAAAATCAAGGATGGCGTCACCGTTCGGATTTCCTACCGCTTTCTCAACTCGCGCCAGAATTACCGGATCAAACAGATCCATCGGACCACACATGACGATGGCGGCCTGAACTTCAGAGGAAACTTCGCGATGTTCGCCGGCTCCTTCAAATCGCTCAACTCCATTGCTCGCACCGACGAAACCCGCCAGATGACCTCCGGCTGATCCTCCCATGCAGGCGATACGATCCGGGTCAACTTTAAACCGTCTGGCAGACTTTCTCGTAAAACGAACCGCAGCCTTGGCATCGTGAACTGCAGCGGGAAAAGGGGCCTCCCCGGAAAGACGATACTCAGGCACTACGGTGACATAGCCAAGTTGAGCAAGGCGTTGCGCCAAGGGAGCAAACAGAGCCGGGCGACCGTTTTGCCAGCCTCCACCGAAATACATCACGATGGCAGGGAAGGGTCCGTTACCCTCTGCGGGGCTATAGATATCTGCAGACAATCGGCGTCTCTTTTTCTCATCCACGTAGGTGAAAACGACGGATCCCTCTACGCGAAGGCCTTCGGTCATTGTCGGCCGCACTTTGGTTTTGTTAAGAGACGGGCGCCCCGGCACCTGGCCCATCGCGGGAAATACTACCATTACAACAATGAGGAAGACAAGAATTCGCATACCCCTAACTGAAACCAATTTCCCGCGACAACACAAGGACGTGATGAGACCTGGAGGAATTTCGAAACAAAGCAGATTCCCCGGTGTTAGCTCTTTTGATATGAACGACCTTTCCGACCCATCCTGCTCCGATTGCCAACGCCGCCGTTTTCTCCGGAACGCGATGCTCGGGTCCGCTGCACTTTTTACGACTTCGGGAGCGTTTGCCGAAGCCCTGACGAAAACACCGGCTCAAGCCGAAGGGCCGTTTTACCCTGACAAGCTTCCTTTGGACACGGACAATGATCTCATTTTGATCAATGATAAAATCACTCCTGCCGTCGGAGAGATCACACACTTCCACGGAACAGTTCGAGACATCAAAGGGAACCCTGTCCGAAATGCAGTTGTCGAAATCTGGGAAGCAGACAGTGAAGGAAATTACATTCACACGAAAAGTCGCGGAAACGGAAAGCTTGATGGAAACTTTCAGGGATATGGCCGCTTTTTAACCGGAATGACCGGTGAGTATTATTTCCGGACAATCAAACCGGTTCCCTACACTCGGCGAACACCACACATCCACCTCGCCGTGAGTGTTGGGGAGAAAAACCTGCTGACCACTCAAGCCTACATCAAAGGTTACAAGCAAAATGAGGATGACTTTCTTCTCAACAAAGCGCCAAAAGACCTCCAGCACCTTTTGATGGTGGACTACCAGCCTCTCCCCGGATCGAAAACCGGGGAGCTATCCGGAAAATTTGACATCGTCATCGGCCTGACTCCGGAAGATTAAAGAGCGAAACTCACTCTTCCCTCTCAACTCGCTCCAGTAAAATTTGCAAGGCCCCTCCAGAGACAAAAATCTCAACGATCAAACTGGCCAACGAGACAGCCATGAGACCCAGCGCGATGACGAAACACCAATGGCCTGTGGTGCTCATCCCGTAGAAAAGGGCAATCATCGACACGACACAGAGCAGGAGGCTACTCGCTCCCAGCAACTGCATCCACCGGATAAGCAGCAGCCGTTTCTTCAAATTGTCGATTTGCGCGCGGAGAGCCTCGTCTTTCAGCTCCAGCCAATCCCGGTGAAGGTTTCTGACCAAGGCGGCGAGATGAAGGAATCGATTGGTGTAGGACAGAAAAAGTAAACTCACTGCCGGGAATAGCAGCGCAGGTGTGGAGATTTCGAGACCAGTCATGATTCCCCGCCCACTTTAAGAGTCCCGCTGGAAATCACCTTGGCTCGCAATCCGCCGTGTCCGCGCAGCGCATTCTCGGCTCCTTCAGCAAATGCCTGATCCATCCAGTAGCATGGCTTGGCCTCCTGGGTTCCAAAAAACTCAACCCCATCGATCGTAAAATGCTGATCGATCAGTTCGTTCAAATCCTGCCCTTCGGTAATAATATTTCGCCGGAAAACATCCGGACCGAAATGGGTCACTCCAAATTTTTCGCAAAGCCTATCGTAAACGGCGATGTCGAAAAAGGTGACCTGCCCCTTGTAATCCTCTTTAAAATCGAAAAAGCGATCTCCGCGGATTCCACTGCCCGCGATACATTCGATCTCATTGACGGATTCCATCGCATGGCTATCCGGCTCCTGACCGTGATGGCCAAAATAATTGTGATCTTTGGAAATATAGAGCTGTAGAATTTTCACCTGGATGGAAAAAGGGGTTACGGCTACATGATAGTTTCGGATTTCCCTGCTGGCAATCCTGCGTGAGGTGGGTAGGGTCCGAGAAGTCCACAAATAGGGCTCTAACTGTTTAGAAAGCAAGTCATGGCAAAAGCACCAAAGAATGCAATCTCCCCGACACGGGAAGAGAATTTTCCAGAATGGTATCAGCAAGTCGTCCGCGCGGCGGATCTCGCTGAAAACGCGCAGGACGTCCGCGGCTGCATGGTGATCAAACCGTGGGGTTACGGAATCTGGGAGCAAATCCAGAAGCAACTCGATCACATGTTCAAAGTGACGGGTCACAAAAATGCTTATTTCCCGCTTTTGATTCCGGTGAGCTATCTCGCCAAGGAAGCCGAGCACATTGAAGGGTTTGCGCCCGAATGCGCCGTGGTGACTCATCACCGCCTCGAAATGAAGGATGGGAAAATGGTTCCCGCCGGCGAGCTTCCGGAGCCTTATGTGATTCGTCCGACTTCAGAAACGATCATCGGAGCCGCCTTTGGCCGCTGGGTGCAGAGCTATCGCGATCTTCCTCTGCTGATCAATCAGTGGGCCAACGTGATGCGCTGGGAAATGCGTCCCCGCCTTTTCTTACGGACCGCTGAATTTCTCTGGCAGGAAGGCCACACTGCTCACGAAACATCAGAAGAGGCGATGGAGGAAACGGAGAAAATGCACGAAGTCTACGAGACTTTCCTTACCGATCACCTCGCTGTCCCTGTGATCGCCGGAGAGAAAACGGAAGCAGAACGTTTTCCTGGTGCTCTCAATACCTTCACCGTCGAAGCAATGGTGCAGGATCGGAAAGCCATTCAGGCCGGGACATCTCACTTTCTCGGGCAGAACTTTTCCAAATCCGCAGGCATCGAATTCGAAGGCCGCGAAGGAAAGCGCGAATTCGCCTGGACCACCAGTTGGGGCGTCAGCACCCGTATGATCGGAACGCTTCTCATGGCTCACTCCGATGATGATGGGCTCGTGCTTCCTCCACGAGTTGCTCCAACTCAGATCGTCATTTTACCCGTCACTCCCAAGCCCGAGCATGAAGAGCCCATCTTCGAAGCCTGCGAAAAACTGGCTGCCGAACTGCGGGAAGAGAAGTTTCACGGCGAAAACATTACCGTGGAAATCGACAAACGCGATATTAGCGGCGGTGTTAAAAACTGGGAGTGGATCAAAAAAGGCGTCCCGGTCAGGATTGAGATTGGACCTCGGGATCTGGAAAAGGGATCCGTCGCTCAAACACGACGTGACCGCGGACCGAAGGACAAAGATTTCATCGCCACGGCGGATGCTGTTTCCGGCATTTCGGAAACGCTTCAGTCGATTCAGGACACCCTCCTGAAACGCGCCCGCGAATTCCGCAACGAACACACGGTCGAGCTCACCGACATGGAAGAGTTCCGGAAATATTTCACCACCAAAGACACGAAAGAAATCCACGGTGGTTTTGCTCTCGTTCACTGGGCCGGATCCGCCGAAGACGAGGCCGCGCTGCAGGAGGAATTGAAAGTGACCGTTCGTTGTATTCCCAAAAATAAAAAACTTCGGGGCGGCGCCGGAACCTGCATCTACACTGGCAAACCTGCCGAGGGACGAGTGATCTTTGCGAAGAGTTACTGAGCGAAGAGGAAGATCCGGAACGGTGAGTTCGCAGCCAAAGAAAAAACGCAGCGTTTGGGCCGACAACCTTTTCCTCGCAGGAGGGGCGATCTTCTGCCTGCTCTACGGTGGGTTTTCCCTCTACCTCGGCGGTGCTGCTGTCATCACCGGCAGGCTATCGCTCTCCGTCTACTGGCAGGGAACGAGGCGCGGCGGGGGAGATCATCTCTGGTCAGAGGAACCCGGAATGTTTCTCTTTGCCCTGATTCTGGTGCTTGCCCAGGGAGGACTCGTTTTCTGGATGGGCTGCGGATTGGCAAAGGCGATTTTCACGAAACCGCATTCTGAAAAGGAAAAACCGTAGCCTTCAATCGTCAATCTAGGTGCGTCGTACAAAGTAGTATTCCTCCTTCGCCGGGGGAATCCTAAGCACCATATGATTTCACCTCAGGCGACAATCTCTTTCGCCACTTCCCCGTAGACATCCGTCAGTCGAAAATCACGACCAGCGTAATTGTATGTGAGCTTGGTATGATCCAGACCTAACAAATGCAGAATCGTCGCATGGAGATCGTGGGTTCCCATTTTCCCCTGAACAGCGGTTCCTCCCAGTTCATCGGTCGCGCCATGACGCATTCCTCCTTTGACTCCACCGCCGGCCATCCACATGGAATAGCCACGATTGTTGTGTCGGCGCCCGTCTCCATTTGCAGACTGAGCCTGTGGACTCCGACCGAATTCTCCACCCCAGACCTGTCTCTTATACACATCTCCGAGCCCACGAGACCGAGGCTGATCT
>OJCB01000915.1_pt1 | contig 10535 bp, 4 predicted proteins | sample 1591501 | NCBI WGS metagenome assembly OJCB01 (sample SAMN05416813, study PRJEB24817) | seawater metagenome | isolation source: Sea water | place: Canada:Atlantic | collected 2013-07 | reverse complement strand
ATCCTCTTCGTCGGCAGCGTCAGATGTGTATAAGAGACAGTTTCTATACCGACGGCCCGGTTCGTCTGCCACCGGTCGGATACAATGGGAATATTTATATCACGAGTGACGATGGATTTCTCTATTGCCTCGCCGCCGACACGGGCAAACTTCGCTGGAAGTTCGCTGGCGGTCCTTCTCCATTAAAAGTCCTCGGCAACAAGCGCCTCATCTCCGCGTGGCCCGCTCGCGGCGGCCCGGTGATCCGCGACGGACAGGTTTATTTCGCCGCCAGCATCTGGCCTTTCATGGGTACGTTCATTTATTCGCTGAACGCCGACACCGGCGCAGTCGAATGGGTCAACGACAGCACTGGCTCCCAATATATCCAACAACCACACAGTGCTCCGTCCTTCGCCGGTGTGGCTCCACAGGGATCGCTTGTTGCCACCGACAAGTATTTACTGGTCCCGGGTGGACGCTCAGTTCCCGCGGCTTTTGATCGTAGCACTGGAAAATTCGTCCACTTCGAAATCAACGCCGGCGGCAAAGGGAACGGCGGTTCTTTTGTGATTGCTAACGGTGACGAATTTTTCGTCCACACCCGTTATCGGGGCGTCCGTAATTACAATCTATCCAGTGGCAAGAAGGGGGCTTTCACCTGCAACGAACCCGTTCTGACTTCACCCTACCTCTACATTGCCACCGAGGAGAAAGGGAAGAAGGAAGTCCAGGTGCTCGATGCCAAAGAGAAGAAGCAGGTCTGGACGATCGCAGCCGACGCCACTGGTGATTTGATCAAGGCTGGCGACCGACTTTACGCTGTCGGTGGGAATTCCCTGACGGCAATCAAGCTTTCCGACGGGGGAGGGAAGGGGGCTCCGGCCTGGACGCAAAAGGTCGACGGCGACATCAAACGACTACTCGCCGCCAACGGAAGACTCTTTGCTGTTACTCTTGATGGTCGAATCATGGCATTCGGCTCCGGTTCGCGTTCTGATCGAGTCATCGACCCACGGCCCGTTGATCCTGTTGCTGTCGCCGCAGACTCGCGTGCCGCCAAGTTTCTGGAGCAGGCAAAGGCCCGCGATGGCTATTGCCTTTGGTATGGTATCGACGACATCGAGCTTCTGGAATCAGTGCTGGCTGTATCGGATTTGCAGGTCATAGCAGTCGACCCGGACCTAGAGAAGGTCGAACAGTTGCGCCGTCGTTTCGATGCGTCCGGTCTCTATGGAAAGCGCATCACCGTCCATCAAGGCTCACCGGCAACTTTCAAGGCTCCTCCCTACATTGCCAATCTCATCCACGTCAGTTCAAGTCTCTCCAGCAACTTAACCACAGCCACGCTGGAGTCTCTCTACAGTTCAGTGCGGCCCTATGGTGGAACTCTCTCGCTTGATCACGGTGTCCGGAAATTGGTCGCAGCCGCCGATCTGAAACGAGCCGAAATTGTCGAAGATCAATCGCGTCTGATCGTTTCCCGCGCAGGAGCGCTCCCGGACTCTGCCGATTGGACCCATCAATATGGCGACATCGCCAACTCGGTGAAATCTGACGACAGCCGCCTCAAACTCCCATTGGGTGTTCTTTGGTTTGGTGGAAGCTCCAACACGGACGTTCTCCCTCGCCATGGTCACGGACCGCCCGAGCAGGTCATCGGCGGACGCATGTTCATCGAGGGAATTAATTGCCTTAGCGCCCGCGATGTCTACACAGGTCGTGTCCTCTGGATTCGCCGTTTTGACGATCTCGGCACGTTTGGAATCTACTACAACGAAACCTACGCAGACACTCCTCTCGATCCGGCCTACAACCAGAAACACATTCCCGGTGCCAACGGTCGCGGATCCAACTATGTCGCCACGGAGGACGCGGTCTATGTGGCAATCGGAGACAGCTGCCACATCCTCGATACGAAGACTGGCAAAACCAGAAAGGTCATCACTCTGACGAAGGACCCCGCGCAGAGTGAGGCTCCGAAATGGGCCTTCATTGGCATCTACGAAGACATTTTGATTGGCGGCAAAGGCTTCGCTAACTTCAGTCAAAAATTCGCCCAGGCCGGCAAGACCGTAGAGCCTTCCATTGAAGACTACTCAGCCAGTGACGGCCTCGTCGGCTTTGATCGGTACACCGGAGAGGAACTTTGGACACTACCGGCGAGCCACAGCTTTCTACACAATGGCATCGTCGCAGGCGACGGTCGTATTCACTGCCTCGATAAACTTCCCAAGAGCGCTGAGGACAAATTGAAACGCCGCGGTGGCGACATCCCTCGCGACTACCGGATTGTAACGATCGACAGTCGCACCGGCAAAAAACTGTGGGAGCACAAAAATAATATTCTTGGAACCTGGTTAAGCTACTCGACGAAGCACGATATCCTCCTCCAGGCTGGTGCCAAAGCCAGTGATCGGCTCAAGGACGAAGCCAACTCTGGAATGATTACCTATCGCGGTCAAAGTGGCGAAGTCCTCTGGCACCGCAAAGACGTCCGCTATTCAGGGCCATGCATCCTTCACAACGAGCTGATCATTGCCAATGCAGATCAGCACTCCAATAAGAAAGGAATCGGCGACACCAGCACGGTATTCAGTTTGCTCGATGGGTCGGATCAAATGACCGTCAATCCGATTACCGGCGCAACGGAACCCTGGCGAATCGTCCGCGGAAAAGGCTGCAACACGATCATTGCCTGTGAGAATTTTTTGACCTTCCGCGATGGTGCCGCGAGTTACTACGATCTTGAAAATCGCAATGGCATCGGCAGCTTCGGCGGATTCAAATCCGGATGTACCGCCAACCTCGTCGTTGCCAACGGGGTGTTGAACGCCCCGGACTACACGCGCACTTGCAGCTGCTCCTATCAGAACCAGACATCTCTGGCCCTGGTTCACATGCCCGACGTAGAACTTTGGACCTCCAGTCTGCTGGGTGGTGTCGACGATGCTAATGATTCCATCCAACGCCTCGGTATCAACTTCGGCGCACCCGGCGACCGCCAATCCGCCGATGGAACGATGTGGCTGGATTACCCCTCTGTCGGCGGACGTTCTCCTATCGTCGATGTGAAGCTCACCGGTAAAGATTTGGACTATTTTCGTCAACACACCTCTGCACTCACCGACTCTGAGCTTCCTTGGGTGATGGCGTCCGGAGTTCGCAATGTTCAGAGCATTGTGATTCGTCCGGAAACTCAGAACGATTCAGCAGCGGATTCATCGCAGTCCGGCGTGATCGTTGCCGACGAGAACTCCGACACTGGCGAGGAATCTTCGAGTGGCAAGGTGACCATCACCAGCAGCGATCTGGAATTGACCACAGACAAATCCGAGCAAATCATTGGTGTCCGTTTTCGCGACTTGAAGTTGGAGCGCGGAGAGAAGGTACCTCCTACCTTCATCCAATTCACTGTTGATGAGACGGGCTCGAAACCGACTCAACTATCGATGCGCGCCGAAGCGACCGACAGTGCCAAGGAATTCGATGCGAAGGACGGAAACATTTCCCGCCGACCCCAAACCAAAGCCTCCGTTTCATGGTCTCCCAAGCCCTGGACTAAAGAAGGCGAATCCGGCCCCGGGCAAGCCACTCCTGATTTGTCATCGCTTATCGCCGAAGTCATCTCCCGTCCAGGTTGGAAACCCGGCAACGCCATTGCCTTCATCATCACGGGCAAGGGGAAACGGGTTGCCCAAACCAGAGCGAAGGGTGCCCCGAAACTTACGATGCAGATGGACACCGAAACTGATAAGAGCACACCGGTGAAATCTGCCCCGGGGAAAAGCTATTCGGTCCTCCTGTATTTTGCGGAGCCCGATTCACTGAAGCCCGGTGAGCGCGTTTTCGACGTAGCGCTTCAGGATAAGGCCGTTCTCAGGAACCTTGATCTGGCAAAGACAACTGGAGAAACTCAAGGCCTGGTCAAGCGAATCGAAGGTGTCCGTATCGCCGATGTTCTGAAAATTACCCTACAGAAATCTTCTTCCGCTACTCAGCTCCCTGTCCTTTCCGGAGTGGAGCTGATCGCCGAGTGAAGCCATTTCCCTTCACAAGGCCGATCCCACCAAGAGCTCGATAGAATCCTTGAGGAAGCGATTACCGATCAGTTAGCCTATGAGCACTTCCAAAGCGATAGATGTAGTGTGCTGCCACGCAGAAGGTGAAGTCGGGGATGTGATTGTTGGCGGGGTCGCGCCGCCGCCCGGGGACACGATCTGGGAGCAGCGCTGTTTCATCGAACAGGATGATCGCCTGCGGCGCTTTGTCCTCAACGAACCCCGCGGTGGAGTTTTTCGTCACGTCAATCTGCTCGTCCCGCCAAAGCACCCCGATGCACAAGTCGGCTGGATCATCATGGAGCCGGCCGACACACCTCCGATGTCGGGGTCGAACTCGATCTGCGTGGCAACCGTGGTGCTCAACACAGGGATTGTTCCGATGACCGGGCCCGAGACCAATTTGCTGATGGAAGCACCAGGTGGATTGGTCAAAGCGCGGGCGCAATGTCGTGACGGCAAGGCAGAGCGGATCACGATCACCAACGTGCCTTCGTTTGCCGACAAACTCGGCGCACCACTGGAGGTAGAAGGGCTCGGCACGCTCACAGTCGATACCGCTTATGGCGGTGACAGTTTTGTCATCGTCGATGCGCAAGCTTTGGGATTCGAGATCGTGCCGGACGAGGCCGCTGACTTGGTCTCGACAGGTATGAAAATCACTGCCGCGGCGAACCAGCAACTCGGGTTCCAACACCCGGTACACGCGGAATGGGACCACCTTTCATTTTGCCAGTTCGCAGGTCCGCTCGCGGAAGAGAATGGTGAACTGATCGGGGTGAACGCCGTGTGCATCCGTCCCGGGAAAATTGACCGTTCGCCGACTGGCACTGGATGCTCGGCGCGCATGGCAGTGCTGCACGCACAGGGACGCATGCAGGTGGGCGATCGCTATCGCGCACGTTCGATCATCGGCTCCGAGTTCGAATGCGGCATCGAATCACTAACTTCGCTGGGTGAAACCAATGCGATCGTGCCGACGATTTCCGGTCGAGCCTGGATCACCGGGACGCAGCAACTCACGCTCGACCCGGACGATCCTTGGCCCGAGGGTTATCGGATCGCTGACACGTGGCCGGGGATGTGATGTCACGGCGGAGCGGGTAGGGACGCAGGGCAGGGCCCGGTCCGGTCTCATTCCAATTTCAGAAGAGGTGACCCCGCCTTCTTCAGTGATAGTGGAAAGTGGAATCAGTCAAAAGCTTCCACTCGATCAAGAAATGAGGCTTTGATTCATTTGAATCAAAGCCTCTGAAGGAAAAGGAGTGAATTGCCGTCAATCTATTGGAGATTGCGCGCACTCAGAGCCCAATAGTTATAGAGGCTTCCGCCAACCTGCGCCCTCTCGGAAAATCTGTCGACTACCGTCGCCTTGATCCGTTCAGACCTTCCTCGCCCTCTTTTTACGAGAGTGACTACGTAGGTTCCTCTAGCAACCATATTGAATCCCCAAAAAGGATTCCAACTGACACCTGAGTAGGCTCCCCGGATTACCACTCTTCGAGAAGACCCTCTGGCCTGGCGAAAGAATAAGCTGAACTGGTTTCCATCGGGCCCGGTGATGCGGCGGGTTCGTGCTGGCACCTTCTGCGTAACGGTGCCACTCACACTCCTTGGAATATAAAGGGTGCCGTTCCATTCCGTAACTGTGCCTCTCGCGGTCCCACGGTATCTCCCGTAAAAACCTGCCTTTTTTAACTCGCGATTATTGTAGACCCGCCCGTAGGATGAATCCGGAAGGAAAAAGAGTCCTGCCAAGGCAATACTCAGCCATGCAAAAGCACGGGAGAATCTCTGCTTCCGCCCTGAAGAGGATATCCCTGATTCTGGAGTGAAGTCGCTTGAGTGAGTGTAATGTTGGAGTAGATGTTTCATAGCATTACTCATTTTATCATCACCAAAAGAAAGGACAATTTTCAATCAACTTTTTCTTATAGTCAAAATAGAAATTTACCTATAAGAGAATCCCCTACGCGACGTAGTTTTTTTCATGTAAGGAAACTTCTTCATGAATCGAATGCCCACTGCCACCTTTCCGAAACGAATTCATTCAATCCTCGTCAATCGGATCGCCTTCACGTCACAGATCTCCTTACCGGAAAGGTTGTTCAGCGCCTTGAGGTGAAGGTGTGTCCTGCCCTTTGGTAATGATATTTCTCCAAGTTTCTGGGTGGCAAAGGTTTGGGTAGAACGCTTTTTCGGATGGCGCGTAGGACGTGGTTTTGGGTCGGGTGGGTAGGCCTGCTCTAGCTTGGCTTCAAGAGTCGCTCCTGTTTCAGTGACGCGTATTTGTAGTTTGGTCCCAAGCGATTCGGAAAAGCAGGCATAAACGATTTCCACCTTGAATTGACCAGTCTCGACGGCATCAATGTCCCACCATATTTTGTCGTTCGTGTCGGTCCAGCCAGTTAGCCAATCATGAGCATACCCCTGATTGTAATGATGGATGCTGCCCTCGAAATAGACTTCTGACGCAGGCAATTCAGCCACAGGCCATTCTTTGTATCCAAGGGGAACCGGTGGACGGATGATGGGTGTCTCAGTGACTTCGGCGAACCATTTTCGGTAGGCACTGCTGAGTTTATCAACTACCTCTGGATTCGCTGATGCGAGGTCTACTGTTTGACCGGGATCTTTGATCATATCGAACAGTGCCCAGCCTTCGCGTTCATTAACGGCTCTCCATTGCTGTGTCCTCACTGCCCCGGGGAATTCATCGAGATCTTTGATCACAGGGTCGACGTATGCCAGCATCTGTCTCCAATCCGGTGCGCGATGAAAGAACATTCGATCCGGCCATTCCGCATTTTCGTTTTCATCCAGTATCAGCGGCGACAGGTTGCGACCGTCTAAGGGATTCGAGCTTGGTAACTCGGCTTTGCAAAAATCAGCCAGAGTTGGAAGTAAATCGAAATGAGCAGCAATCGATTGGATCACTTTTCCAGCTTTGATTTTTCCGGGCCAACGAAAATAGCAGGGAACCCGCATTCCTCCTTCGTTGACTTTTCCCTTCATCCCGAGCATTCCGCCATTGAACCGACTATCCTGTTGGCCTTCCGGTCCGTTATCGGTGAGAAATACTACCAGCGTGTCTTCGGCCAAATTTAGTTCGTCGAGCCTCGCGAGAAGGCGACCAATATTCTCATCAAGATTATCGACCATTCCATAGATAGCAGCGACACGATTATCAAAACCTCTCTCTTTGTATTTATCAAAATAGCGATCCGGAACTTGTAGCGGGGTGTGCGGAGCGTTGTAAGCGAGGTAGCAGAAAAAGGGATCGTCGTGCTTCTTCTCCAAAAAGCCGATTGCCCGATCCGTGAGGACATCTGTGATGTAGCCCTTCGTTTTGACCATCTGACCGTTGTGTTCCAACTCGGGATCAAAATAGTTATCCCAATGTCCCTGTGGCATCCCGAAGAATTCATCAAAACCTTGTCCTCGAGGATGATTTGGATAGTGCTCGCCCAGATGCCACTTCCCAAAACAAGCGGTTGAGTAAGCTGTGTCCCGCAGCATCTCAGCAATGGTAATTTCCGAGCTCCTCATGGTCTCCAGCCCCTTTGCTGCTCCAGCGACGCCTGTCCGCAAATAGTAACGTCCCGAAAGCAGAGAGGCCCGGGTCATCGTGCACATAGGGCTGACGAAGAAGCGCTCGAACCGAGTCGATTGTTTTGCCAGCTTATCGAGTGATGGCGTATCGATTTTCTCGTTTCCCGTTGAACGAAAATCACCGTATCCCTGATCGTCTGTGACAATCAGAAGAACATTCGGGCGATCACCCGCAAAGCATGGAGTCACGCCCAGGATTGCAATCCAGACAAGGAAACTGGCGGTTCTTTTCATGCGCTTGTTATGATTTGACTCTTTGCTCGTAAGATCAATACACTCACCCTAATCTGCCTAAGGCATGATGCGCCAGTGAAAAGCTGCGGCGTAAACACAACAATGACTTCTATCTCTTTTGCCCTCACAAACTCAGCTGGACCGACGCCTCGATGGCGGTCCATTTAAAATTGAATTTCTATCAGTAATGACCTTCCACCCGACAAGACTCACTTGCTCTGCGCTGACATTCCTGTTTTTATTTGGCGGGCAAATGGACCTGATCGCGGCTGAAGACCGGCTGAATGTCTTGTTTATCGCCGTGGATGATTTGCGCCCGAATCTCGCTTGCTACGGAGCATCCGATTTAAAGACACCCCATATAGATCGACTCGCGGGGCGTGGCACCTTGTTCAAGCGGGCCTACTGCCAGATTGCTTCATGCGGGCCGTCACGTGCGTCTCTTTTGACCGGTCGCCGACCTGACACAACAACCGTGTTCGACAACCGTCGTCGTTTTCGTGCGGCGCTTCCCGATGTGGTGACTTTGCCGCAGCATTTCAAAAATAATGGTTATGACACTCGATCATTCGGAAAAGTCTTTCACGGCATTTTCAGCGGCGAGGTGAATGAAGACCCGGACTCATGGTCAGCACCCGCGTGGCGACCAAAGGGGATTCAGTATCGGACCCAAGAGGGAATACTGGCCCTTCACCAACGCTACCCGGAGCAGTTTCCCGACAGTAGAGATTTGGCGGAAGAAACGCAGGGGAAGCGTCGCTTCAAAGGGCTCGCCGTCGAAGCGCCGGATGTCGGCGACAGTGATCTGATGGATGGCAGGACCGCAGATAAAGCAATCCAAGTGATGAGGCAGATAAAGGAAAAGCCCTTTTTCCTGGCTGTTGGATTTGTCAAACCACACGCGCCGTATGTGGCTCCGAAGAAATACTTCGATCTCTACGATCCTGATAGTTTCACCTTTCCGACGGTGAATCAATTGCCAGAAGGTGCACCTGATCAATCTTCTAATAATGACTCTCAGGAATTGCGCGGCTATGCAGGGATTGCAAGGAGTGGCCCCATTCCCGGGAAACAGGCCCGATGGGTGACACACGGATACAATGCCTGCGTCAGTTATGTGGATGTCCAAATTGGACGACTCATGGATGAACTGGACACGCTCGGCCTGAGCAACAACACCGTAATTGTCATGTGGGGTGATCACGGATATCACCTTGGGCACAACGGATTGTGGTGCAAAAATACAAACTTCGAAACTGCCACCCGCGTGCCATTAATCGTATCGGATCCGCGTGCCAAGGGGAAAGGGGAGTCAAGCGATGCGCTGGTCGAATTGGTCGATATCTACCCAACTCTGGCAGATCTCTGCACCCTGCCGGTTAGCAAGGATCTTCACGGGAAAAGTTTTTCTCCGCTATTGGATCATCCCGATCTGTCTTGGGAGAAAGCAGCCTTTTCTCAAACTCCGAGGCCCTATCAACGCCCGAACGAAGCCATGGGCCGCAGCATTCGCACGGATAGATATCGGTTTGTCGAATGGACCGGCACAGAAATCGCCAAGCCTCTCTACGAATTGTATGACTACGAAAGCGATTCTCCGGAAAAGATCAATTTGGCAAAGCATGCGGAATACCAACAGGTCGTCGATGAACTGAAAAAATCTCTTCACTCCCATTGGACTTGGAAGTGAAACGTTTCATTTTCCAAACCCGATACATTCTGGTACCCCGAAATTTACGATGATCCTGTGAAAACGAGACAGCTTCCCCCTACGCCCGGTCGGACCGACGCGTTGATCAAATCCCTAAAATGTCGATTCCCTATCCGTGACGATGTTAGTAGGCTGGGAGCTGAAATCCTATGTGTGTGCTTATGAAAAATCGCCCTGTTACTTTTCATTTTTACATCCTTCTGTTTTGTTGCTTTCCGATTTTGGCAAGAGCTCAACAATCCGAAGGTGAAATCATGTTGTTGGTTCGCAGTGACGACATGGGCGTCGCTCATGCGGTGAACGAGGCGTGTCTGGAAAGCGTGAAGAATGGCATTGCCCGCTCGATTGAAGTCATCGTTCCATCACCCTGGTTTCTTGAGGCCGTGGAAATGCTGAAAGAGCATCCGGAGATCGATGCTGGAGTCCACCTCGACTTGACGAGTGAGTGGTCCGGTTTGAAATGGGGCCCAGTTTCAAAAGAAGTACCCAGTTTAGTGGACGACAACGGGCATTTCTTTTCGCGAACCAGCCGGTCTTCGACCTGGCCCATTAAAACGGGCTTTCTGCAATCCGGCTGGAAAATCAATGAGGTCGAGCGTGAATTGCGGGCACAAATCGAAATGGCGATTAGGCTACTGCCCAATGTTACCCATCTCTCCGCTCACATGGGAACAGCGACAAGCACCCCGGAATTGAGGGCCCTGACTGACCGCCTGGCAAAAGAATACCATCTGCCTATCGAATTGCCTGACGTTCAACGCACAGGAAAATTTGGAGACCGTAGCGATTCTCCGGCAAGTAGAGTTTCTGCAATGATCCAATTAGTCGAAGGTTTGAAACCTGGAATTTGGATGCTCATTGAACACCCGGGATTGGACACTCCTGAAATGCTGTCTCTTATACACATCTCCGAGCCCACGAGACCGAGGCTGATCTCG
>OJCB01000913.1_pt1 | contig 10556 bp, 8 predicted proteins | sample 1591501 | NCBI WGS metagenome assembly OJCB01 (sample SAMN05416813, study PRJEB24817) | seawater metagenome | isolation source: Sea water | place: Canada:Atlantic | collected 2013-07 | reverse complement strand
GAGATCAGCCTCGGTCTCGTGGGCTCGGAGATGTGTATAAGAGACAGATATAGTTCTTTAATTTTCTCTTTTGATAAAAGAATTATATCAGTAGGGTATGTAATAAAAGAAAATGAATATGATAATGCTAATAAAATTGAAAGATTAATACTTTCAATATAATTTATGCCTACCCAAGATAATATTATTGGCTTGGCAACAATAGCCACTGCTAAAGTAGGTATAACTGTTAAAGGTGCAGATATAACAACAATTTTAAAAATTAACTTTTGTAAACCATCATTATCATTAACGCCTATAAGGTGGTTAGCTCTTTCAACAAATGGAGTGAAAAATATACCAAATATTTGCCTAAACAATACTGGAAAAACTAAAGCTACAGCATAAATAGCCACTTTTTCTGAACCAAAGTACTTACCTATTATAATTTGATCTAGTTCATAAAACAAAACCCAAGCAAACATTAAATATAATCCAGAGTAGGCTAAGCGATTTGCTTTTCCATAAACCTCAGTATTAAAACGAATAAAACTAAATAATTTAATAAAGTTATAATTATATTTTTTTTTTGCAACGATAAAACAAATTAAAACAACAAGTAAATCAATAATTTTAAAAAATAAAAAGTATTGAACTATCATATAGTTATCATTACTAAAAAAATAAAAAGTAGATATAATAGTAATAATACTTCCTAGTAGAAAAATTTTTTTTGGTATAAAGCTTTCTAATCTTATTTTAAAAATCATATCAATCAATCTCTTCATGGGGATCAAAAGAGTGAAAACAGCTAGAATTGCTATAAGTTGTTGAGATATATAAATATTAGAATCATTTAAATCATCAATAAGGAGATTTGGATTGACAGCTAAATAAAAAAAAAATCCTGAAAGTATTATTGTGAATAACAATAATACAAACACCCCAAAACCAAGAAATTTCATTTCATTAATTAGGTCACCTTTGGCAAAATACTCGGCAGCATATTTTTTTGTTGCTTTTAAAAAACCGAGGTCTGCGTAATTCAAAAAAATTCCTAAAGAAATACAAATAGCATAAATACCGTAGACCCCAGGATCTTTAGTTAAAAACGGTATGACTATGAACATTGAGATAAATCTCAATATTATAGAAGTAAATTCCCAAAAATATATTTTAATATAATTAGATATATATGATTTGTTTTTCATTAACATAATTGCATAACTATTTAATAAAACTTATATAATTAGGATTATCTTCTGGGTGATATTCAAATCCAGCGCAATCTTCTTTATAAAATTGTATCCATGTCTTAGAATATTTGACGGGTGTTTTCCAATTTACCCCATACCAATATTCGCAATACCAATCAGGATCAAAACAAGAATATTCAATATTTTCAAATTTAATTTTTTGAAGATTATGAACTTTTTGTTTATTTAAGCTAAAGTATCCTTGATCGTGTTTATTAAAGTATTTATTTTTAATAACGCTATAAAACCAAATGTCAAATAAAACGCCTGTATCAGGGTCTATCATTACTAATTGTTGATACTTTCCTGACGCTATAGTCGTTAATAATATTTGAAAAGGCAATTCATTAATTAAAGTGTGGATTTGCTTATCGTCAAATATATCGATATCAATATCATTTTCACCTTCTGTGTAACTTTTATCACGATGAATGCCTAATAAGGTTCCTCTACCCAATGAATATTGTATACCTAAATTTTCTAATACAGCAACACCTTTATTTAAAGTTATAGACAAATCTTCGTGAGTTTTAGGTGATTTATCTATTTTACCATAATCCATATACAGCCTAGTCGACAATCCATTAATGCTTGACTTTGCTATTATATATTTTTTTAAAAAAGTATAGAAAAATTTTAAAAATTTTTTCATGATTATATATTGTTTAAATTATTTGTATTTAATAGATATTTTTCTAGCCCGTTCCAGGTTTTTGAGTCTACTATTCTTGGATTATTTTTAAGGCGCTGCATATTTACATTATCTTTCCATTCAATAAAGGTGTTTTTATTCTTAAAAATTTGACTATAGTTATTGATTAAGTTTAAATCTTTAATAAACTTTGAAATTATAATGTCTAAATATTCAGGTTTGGTATCAATAATTTTGGCTATAATCTCAATTCTAGACTTTACATATTCTACCCCCCTGAGATCATTATTTGATAACGCATTAATTTCATAATTATACTTGCAAAAAAAAGGTAGAGTTAGAGCCACGGCATGTCCGTGAGGAATGTCAAACTTTGAAGTTAAAAAATATGAAAAAGCATGAGGTGCTGTAGTTTTTGTTATGTTTATAGATTTACCAGCTAGCATGCTAGCTCTTGAAATTAAATCTCTGCTTTTAAAATTATTGTTATTTTTTAAAACTTTGGGTAAATTCTCCCAAATAAGTTCTATAGCCTCTTGAGCATAAGATATAGATTCCTTGTTTGAGTTAATATTCCAAAATGACTCAATAGCCTGACTGAAAGCATCTAAACCTGTTACGGCTGTTAAATAATTATTTATACTATAAGTAAACTTAGGAACTATACAAACAAGATTGGCCGACAACCCTCTATCTGCAATAGAAAATTTTTTATTATCTGAATATACAACAGCAAAATGAGTAACTTCACTTCCAGTGCCTGATGTAGTAGGAATAGCTATAAAGTGAATTAATTCATTACTTTTTAAATTTGAAGTAAAATGATCTGTGTAAGGATGTTTTTTATTTTTAAAAAAAATTATCAGCTTGGCCATATCAATTACACTACCTCCACCAACGGCAATTATCAAATCACATTTATTATTATTAAAAACATTAACCCCAACTACTACATCTTCAATTTTTGGGTTTTCTTTAAAATCATAAAACCGAGTATAAATATAATTACTTAGTATTTCATCAAGTAAATTCGACGCTCCACAAGAATTATAAGAATGTTTCCCTGTAACAATTAAAATATGTTTAGGCGCTTCTTTTTTTAAAAAATTATGTAATTTATTTAATGAGTCATTTCCAAATTCAATTAATTGAGACATGATTTATTTTAAAAATGATTTGAAATTATTTTTATTTTCTTTAGGTGAAATAGTTGGTCTACCTAAATCTTTTCTAGCTCCTTTATTAACTACTATTTCTAATAATGACGGTCCATTTGATTTGTAGAATGATTTAAATATTTCATCGAAATCATTTAAGGATTTAATAATAAATACATCAGAATAATTAAAAGCACTTGCAATTTTACCAAAATTAATTTCAAAACCAATTGTAGGTTGACCACCAACGGAATCATGAGCACCATTATTAATTATAATATGCTTGAATTTTTTTGGTTTAACATCTCCAATAATACCCATAGAGCCTGTATGCATTAAAACTGCACCATCACCATCAATACAGAAAACTTTTCTTTCAGGTTTTGCAATGGAAATTCCCAGAGCAATCTGATTTGCATGCCCCATTCCTCCAACTGTTAGAAAATCTTTTTCATGACCCATACCTTTTTCAACCCTATATTCAAAAACTTCTCTTGAGGTTTTTCCGGTAGTAGCTACAATTATGTCATTTGGATCAATCAAGTCAATAATTTTTTTGATTGCACCTTCACGATTAAGATCATAATTGGTCTTAATTTTATTTTTAAGGTCATAAGGCTCAAAAGTTCCCTTTCTAATTAATAAAACGTAAGGAGATTGTTCATTATTTATAATTTTAATAGCATCTTCTAAAACATTTTCAAAATCTGATGAATTCTTTGAGATTATAGAATACGGAATATTCATTGTTTTTAACAACTCTTCACTAACTTCTCCTTGTTTTAAATGCTGTGGCTCATCATTTACACCAGGCTCTCCTCTCCATCCAACAACTAAAAGCATTGGAACACTGTAAACCTTTGGGTCTGCTAATGATAATAATGGATTTATCGTGTTACCAAATCCGGAATTCTGCATATAGACCAAAGGGATTTTTGAGGAGGCAAGATTATATCCCATAGCTAACCCGATTGCTCCTCCTTCGTTAGCAGCAATTATATTATTCTCTTTTGGAGTTACATCAGTTATATAATTACATATGTCTTTTAATAAAGAGTCTGGCACACCGGTGAAAAAATCAATATTGACTTTTTTTAAACTGCTATAAAAATCTTTTACATTTATCATTTTGTTCCAGGAATTAATTCTAAAATATCTTTAATTGACATACAAGTATTATCTAATTCAGAAGTTCGTTTATTCTTTAAAATTGTTTTTGCAACATTTTGCATGGATGGAAATGAGGCTCTAAGTAAGTGATTAGCGTATATTACTATGTTTGCTCCCCATTCAATTAACTCTTCTTCTTTGATGTGATTATAAGAAGATGGAACTACAACTATCGGAGTTGTGGTATTTTTCTCTCTAAAATTTAAACAAAATGATTTTATATCATCTCCACTTTTATCCTTACTGTGGATCATTACACCATCTGCACCTGCCTCTACATATGCATCTGCTCTCTCAAGTGCATCTTCTAAAGTATCTCCAAGTATAAAACTCTCTATTCTTGCTATTACCATAAAATCATCTGTAATCTGAGCAGTTTTACCCATCTTTATTTTATGTGAAAAATCTTCAATAGTATCCCTTGTTTGCGGCACTGCTGTACCAAATAAAGAATTTTTTTTGAGCCCTGTTTTATCTTCTATTATAATGGCTGAAATACCCAATCTTTCTAGGGTTCTAACAGTAAACTGAAAGTGTTCTGGCTTACCACCTGTGTCCCCATCATAAATCATTGGCTTAGTTGTAGATTCTAACATGTCATTTATTCCTTGTAATCGTGTAGTTAAATCCACTTGTTCGATGTCTGGTTTCCCTTTAGAAGTAGAATCGGTCAAAGAACTTGACCACATTCCATCAAACTCTTCTTTTATACCATTTTCATTAAGATAGCTAGTTTTTTCTATTATTAAACCGGTTAACCCACTATGTGATTCTAAAATTCTTACTATTGGTTTGGCATTTATTAATCTTCTTAATCTACTTAATCTAGTATTCGGAGTTGTTCCAATATTTTTAATTGATTCATTTATCATAGTTGAAGAGATACCATTAGTATATGAAGGTTCTATTAGTTCTCCATCCCACCCCTTTAAAATATTTAAAACTTTTTCTCTAACTCCAGATTGGACACCTGTCTTCCAGTCATCTCCATGAATAACATAATCTGGTTTAAGTTTCAATAAGTTTTCAGTATAGTCTAACGTTTCTTGAGGAATAACATTTTTAACCCCTTTAATACTTTCTACTGTTTTACTTCTAGTTTCATAAGGTAGAAAAGGAAGTCTCTTGTATGAAGCGATGGCTTTATCTGTTAAAACCCCAACGGTTAAATCACCATATTTAGCACCTTCATTAATAATATTTAAATGCCCAATGTGAAGAATATCGGCACTCATTGCAATATATACAGTTTTTTTCATAACATGATGCGTTTAGATTGTCGCCACATTTTTTTTATTAATTTAATTCGTCAAATTTACTAAATAATTTATCATATCACTTGGTTCACCAAGGTTAGTTTTTATAAAGGTGTGCTTCCCTTTTTGAACTTTTGGGCTGGACCACCAATCTTTTGGATTATCCTTTATTTTTTCAATTAATGCTGCAGCATCCACTGAATTAGTTTGACATATACCAGCTTCAATTAGCGGTTTAAAAAAGTCTTTAAACTCTTGATTTAAATAATAAGAATCTCTATCCCAAAAGAAAATAGTAGGAATATCCATTAAAATACTCTCTAAGTGAGCTGTTGAAATATAATCTACGATTACTAGATTTGATTCTGACATTTGCTTTTTAGCAGAATCACTATTTGAGTCGATGTTAAAATATTTTAAAATATTTTGGTAATAAAACTCTTTGTAAAATAGTTGAAGATGACTAATTTTTTTAGTTGGATAACCTCTGTAAGTAATTTCTTTGAGAGTAGACTTACTTAAGCTATTAAAAAAAGAGATGTTAAACTCTACAGTACCCAATGCTTTTTCTTCACTATAACCATATGCACCTGTGTGATGAGTTGCTTTAGCTGCTAAAGCTCCAGCTACAAATAAAATATTATGATTTATTTTATTTGATTTAGTAGTTGAAAAAGGAAATAATGACCCTGATCTTATAATCTTTGGATTAGAATCACTTTCCCAACCTAGAGTAAGATAAAAGTCGGACATATCTACTATATGTTTAATATAACTTCCAGCATATGGATGGAAAAAGCAATTATGCTCGTTTGAAATGTGTTTTATTGATTTCCTTTTTGCTAATGAAAGATAAATAGAATTCTGAGTATTACTAATCCAGTTTTCTGAAACGATATATTTTAATGCTTTAAATTGATTTAAACTATTATTAAAAGTTGTTTCAATATTAATATAATCCTCTAAAAATGCTTTTGGAAAACTATATTTAAGTGCAGAAAAGAAAAACTCATCAAACTTATCAAAATTATCTTCATTTTCAGATAAGATATCTCTATAAGTAGAGTTTAAATTTAATTTAGATTTGAATATATAATTTGGTGAAATTAATGGTGCAATTTTACGATTACTTCTATCTATTAATCTACTTAAATTATTTTTTGAGAAATAAGCCCCTAAAACACCAATACTAATATTTTTTTTATGAATACCAAATCTTAATTTGTAAAAAAGGGATTTGAGTGAATAGAACCATCTTTTTTTTCTCAATTTTTGATTCCAATTGATTTTTTTTTCTGATTTAAACCGATTTTTTAAATCAATTTGATTAAATCTGTCAGGGTAAAATAAATTTATATAAATACTAAATAATTGTTCTTGTCCAATATCGGAATTTTGAAAATAAGATCTATGATCTTCAAAATCATTAGGAATAAAGTATGAGCTTTTGGATAAAATATTACAATCAAATAATTCTGGATTAAAATATTCTTCAAATATTTTGAAGGCATTATAAAAAGCAGTTATATTTCTTATAAAACCCATCGATAATGACTTTTTCCAAAAAAACATTTCATAATCTTTATTATGAATCTTGTTTAATTTCTTGAATATAATTTTTGAGTATATTAAATATTTTTCATCAATAAAATCACTATCACTTAATAAATCATCTTTAGTTTTCCTTAAATATTCAGCTACATCTATTACATCAAAGGTTTTAATTCTATTTTCACGTTCAAGAACATGAAAGACATATGGATCTGAAATAAATATATTTTTTAATCCATCAATCCAAATTTCTTTTAAACTGCTAACAATAAATTTCTTTTTAGTTTTCATTAAATTGATGATAAAAAAACGAATTATGACTGCTCGGAAAAATTGTGCTTTTTATAATATTTTTCTTATACATCATTTAATCCTGTAAAGTTAACATTGTGTCTTAAATTCCATTCTCCATCTTCTTTTTTCCAAATGTGCGGACTTCTATGTTTATCGACTGTTTCCCAAAACTCTTCTTCAGTTGAATCAATATATTCTAAAAATTCTTTAAAATATATATCAGGAAATTCTGTGTCATACTTATTAACTAAATAAACAGCTTCTTCTCTTGTAATCTTATCATTTCGAACTTCTTGAGCAGCGTCATAAGTACATCTTCCAATACCAAATTTTATTAATGTTGTAAAATAGTGAAATGGATCAATTTTATCATCAATACTACTGTACTTAGAATATGTTCCTTCAGTTCTTACAGGATTTGCTTGAAAACCAGTATTTTCAACTGAATAATAATAACACTCTTGTGGATCCCAATTTAAATAATATCCTAAATAATGAACTTCAACACCAGCGTCAATTAAATCTTTCTTTTTAGGAGCTATATATGGAGCGAAATCATTTTTAGAATATTTACCGCCATCAATGTATTCTTTCATAGAAACTCCACCAAATTTCATATCCATTTCGTCATCAGATGAAAAGAAATCCATATTCATAATTGGATTTGTATTCTCTTCTATCGCATTACCGTATTCCGCTTGGTTTTCTCCATACATTACTAATTTAACACCAAATTTCTTGGCCATTGCTGGTCCAATTATTCTTTGACCAACAATAAATGGTTGAAATGGATGTAGTAAATTATGAAACGCATTTTTAGTCATTTCCTTATGAAGGATTCCATTAGGAGTGTAAAGCATATTATCTAAACCACCAGTATGCATCCACTCTTGCATATTTTTCCAACCAATATCTGTATATAAATGAGGTGCCCAAGTAACAGTCAATGGATTCATACCATATTTATATTTTAAAACATGAGCTGTAAAAGCACTGTCTTTTCCTCCACTTCCGGGTACTATAACATCATAAGATCCGTCGGTACTTCTAAATTGTGATAATAATTTCTCTAATTTATCCTCTCTCAGATTCCAGTTGATTCCCTTTTCTTTTTCTTCATGGTATACGCAGGCCGAGCAAATACCTTTCTCATTAAAATTAATTACTTTCTTTTTTTCTCCTTTTTCATTTTTAAATTCAATGGTAGAGCTAGGTCTTTGATTTGATATGACACATTTTTTACAGAATTTAACCTCACTTGGTAATCCATATAAAGCTTCTAAATTTTCACTCATATTTATTGTTTTACAATTTTTATAAAATTTTTAATTATTGATAATCCTTTTTTTGAACTCTTTTCTGGGTGGAACTGACATCCATAGATGTTTTCTTTTTTAATTGAAGAACAAAATACGTGATTATGATAATTTGTTACAGAAAGGATTTCATTTTCGTTATTTGGTTCTGCAATGAATGTATGGACAAAATACATATCTGAATTTTCTTCAATATTATCTAAAATAGTATTTTCCCACTTAATTTTTTTGGGTTGAATTTCATTCCAACTAATATGGGGTAATTTATACTGGATAGATTGTTTAATTGGTAATTTCACAACTTTACCCTTAATTAGACCAATACCTTTAGAATTTCCAAATTCTTCACTTTCCTCTAAAAGCATTTGCATTCCCAAACAGATCCCTAGTAAAGGTTTTCCTGTTTTAACAAAGTCTTTTATAATTTCTACTAACCCAAATTTATTAAGATTATCCATTCCATGTGAAAAGGCGCCAACTCCAGGTAATACCAAACCATCTGCCTCCAGAATGGTTTCTCTTTCTCTTGTCAAAATCACTTCTGCTTTTTGATTTTCAAAAGCATTTCTAATACTTTTCACATTACCAACACCGTAATCTATTATTGCAATTATCATAATCTGATATGATTTTTTTTATTATTAATCAAAAATTCTTTTAAATCATTTATAGATTCTATATTGTAATGTAAAATAGATGCTAATGCTACTGCATCTACTCCTTTGTTTGAAATTACATCAGCAATATGTTCATTTTTTCCTGCTCCTCCACAGCAAATAACTGGAATAGTAACCACTTCTGAAATTGCATTATATAATTCAATATCAAAACCTCTTTTAGTTCCCTCTTTATCTATGCTTGTTAACATAATTTCTCCAGTTCCTAAAATTTCGACTTTTTTGCCCCATTCAATTACATCCATTCCAGTTGGCTCTCTTCCATTATCCACATAGACCTCCCATTTATTATCTGAAATTTTCTTAGCATCAATTGACGACACTATACATTGTGAACCAAATATTTCAGAAGCTCTTGTTAAGAAACTTGGATCTTTAACAGCTTGTGTATTAATAGCTATTTTATCAGCTCCAGCATTTAGTGCAATTTGAATATCTTTAATTTTACGAATTCCCCCTCCAACAGTAATTGGAACAAAAACATTTTCACATGCTCTATTAATTATTTCTGTCAAACTATTTCTATCATAATAAGCGGCTACAGCATCCATAAAAATAATTTCGTCTATCCCTTCATTGTAATACTTTTTAGCCATTTCATTGGGATTACCAACTTTTCTTAATCCTTCTAAATGAATACCTTTTATAACATGTTCGTTTTTAACATCTATTCTAGCAATAATTCTTTTCTTATTCATTATTAGTATGCTCTTGAAATTGTTTTTGATGTGATATTTTCCATAATTCTGTTGACTTTAGTAACTCTAAAAATAATTCATCACTTCTTCCTTTTCCGAAATGAAATTCATCATTATTAGTACTGTTATTTCTAAAATTAATTTTCATGACATTGTCAATGGCCTTAATAATGTCAGTTACTTCATATGAGGAATGAAATATTGTATCTAGATTTGCTCTATTGTTTTGTCTTGATCCAATATCGACTGTTGGTACTTTATAATAAGGTGCTTCTCTAATTCCTGCACTTGAGTTACCTATAATAAAATTAGATTCTTTAAGAAACCTAAGAAAGTATTCAAATCTAAGTGAAGGAAAAATTTTAATTCTATCTAATAGTTTTAATCTTTCAAATTCTTGTAAAACTTCTTTAGAACCTAAATCGTTATTTGGATATATTAAAATGTAATTTATTTTGCTTTTAATTAACGCGTCTACAAAATTTTTAGCATATGTTTTTATGCTGTCTCTTATACACATCTCCGAGCCCACGAGACCGAGGCTGATCTC
>OJCB01000911.1_pt1 | contig 10587 bp, 4 predicted proteins | sample 1591501 | NCBI WGS metagenome assembly OJCB01 (sample SAMN05416813, study PRJEB24817) | seawater metagenome | isolation source: Sea water | place: Canada:Atlantic | collected 2013-07 | reverse complement strand
TCTACACTATCCTCTTCGTCGGCAGCGTCAGATGTGTATAAGAGACAGATATTAACCCAGCTGCCGGAGGTTCTGGCACCCTGGAATATATCTGGATAAAGAAAGTAGGAAGTGGTCCTTGGGAAACTATCCCCGGTTCTACCAGCGATTCCTATAATCCTGGTCCCGTCTCAGCCACTACTTTTTTCCGCCGCTGTGCCCGGCGCAGTGGTTGCGAAGAATATATTGAAACCGATTTAATATTGATTTCTTTTCTGGAACCCGCTATCCTAATCGCCAATAAGGTATGCGGCCCAGCGGCAGGTTTTTACACCGTCGATTTATCTATTAGCAATGCGGCTACCGTAATGGTAAACGGAGAGCGTATTTTTAGTCCTTTTAAATACACTGCACCACTTGGAACAGCCATTGAAGTTGCAGCTACCGGAGACTGTGGAACTAGCACTTTATCCATCACAGATGAAGGATTAGAGGATTGCGAAACATCTTCCTGCCCGACACCAACCATTGACATCAATACCAATATCACTCCATCCTGTAATATCGACAGTCTATCCTATACCCTTCAATTCACCGTCAGTGAGGCCGATCAAGTATTTGTCAATGAAGTACTACAGAGCGGAACTGGACCAGACTTTAGTATTACACTTCCAAACGGACAACCTGCTAACATCTTAGCTAAAAAACAATGCGGTGACCAAAGCAGAGAGGAATCTCGACAAGTAGAGGCCCCAAATTGTACTAGCGATTGCCCTAAGCCAACGATTACCATCGATACCAACGGCAATCCTTCTTGTGATCCGGATAGCCTCACCTATACATTAGCATTTACTGTTGATGGAGCAGATGAAGTCTATTTAAATGAGACTTTACTAGAAGGCACTGGCCCTGACTTTTCGCTCACACTCCCTGCGGGACAAAGAGCCTGTATTGTTGCCATCAATGAATGTGATGGTCAGAAAGTAAGATACAATCGGGAAGTAGAAGCACCGATTTGTACGCCATGCCCCTTACCCCTAATTAGCATTAGTACCAATGGTAATCCTGCCTGTAATAATGATAGCCTGACCTATACCCTCCAATTCACTGTTACGGGGGCGGAACAAGTCTTTGTTAATGATGAATTACAAGCGGGAACGGGACCAGACTTCACAATTATACTACCCATTACGCAAAATGCTAGCATACAGGCGATAAAGACCTGCGAAGGTCGAAGCGTAAGGGCTTCCCGCCAAGTCGAAGCTCCCGATGATTGCCCAACGGATTGCCCCAAACCTAAAATCACTATCGATCCCGCGAATACGCCAAGCTGTAGTGATGACAACCTAAGCTACAGTTTACAGTTTACCGTCACTAATGCCGAAGAGGTTTTCGTTAATGATGAATTACAAGCGGGGACTGGACCGGACTTCACCATAAGTCTACCCGTAGGACAGAATGCCAAAATACTGGCTAGAAGACAATGCGACGGTCAAAGTATAGAAGAAACACTAGAGATTGAATTACCTACCTGTCCAGATACTTGCCCTAAGCCCACCATTACTATCGACCCCAATGGCAATCCTTCTTGTGACCCGGATAGTCTCACTTATACTTTGAATTTCACCGTTACCAATGCGGATCAAGTATTTGTCAATGATGACCTGCAAGACGGTATCGGTCCAGACTTTAGCATTACATTACCAGCAGGTGAAAATGCTAGAGTACTAGCCAAAGCCCTATGTGGCGATGATGAAATTAAACAAGCTTCTAGGCAGGTCGAAGCCCCTATTTGCACGACCGAATGCCCTAAACCTAATATTATTATAGCGACAGATGGAAATCCCGTTTGTAATGCCGATAGTCTAACTTATACCTTAAACTTCACCGTCACTGGTGCCGATGAGGTATATATGAATGAAGTACTATTAGAAGGTACCGGGCCTGATTTTACCGTCACACTCCCCAATGGTATACGTGCTTGCATGGTCGCTATCAAAGATTGTGATGGCCGAGATGTAAGAGCCAATCGAGAAGTGGATGCGCCGGACTGTCCCAACAGCTGCCCCGTTCCAACCGTCAATGTAACGGTCGGAGATGATAACCCAGCTTGTAATGAGGACGGCGAAACTTATACCATCACCTTCTCTGTCGATAATGAACCCGATTCGGTCTTCGTCAATGGCGAACTACAAGCCACCAACGGACCTGACTTCTCCATTACGCTACCCCTAACTGAGGTGGCTAATATCAAAGCCATAAAAATCTGTGGTGATTTGACTGCAGAGGATAATGAAACCATCAATCCGCCGGACTGTCCCAACAGCTGCCCCGTTCCAACCGTCAATGTAACGGTCGGAGATGATAACCCAGCTTGTAATGAGGACGGCGAAACTTATACCATCACCTTCTCTGTCGATAATGAACCCGATTCGGTCTTCGTCAATGGCGAACTACAAGCCACCAACGGACCTGACTTCTCCATTACGCTACCCCTAACGGAGGTGGCTAACATCAGAGCCGTGAAAATCTGTGGTGATTTGACCGCGGAGGATAATGAAACCATCAATCCGCCGGATTGCTGTCCAGCTCCTGAGATTTCAATAGACATCGATGGACAACCGACTTGTAGCGAGGATGGATTGAGTTATTCTTTCTCTTTCTCCGTTGACCCAGCGGCCGATTCAGTCTTTATCAATGGCGTATTGAGCACTGAGACGGGTCCTAGCTATTCCGTGACACTGCCTATCGCAGAAACAGCGATTATTAGAGCCGTAGCCATTTGTGGGGAATTAACCGCAGAAGATAATTTAACGGTTACTCCGCCAGACTGCTGTCCAGCTCCTGAGATTTCAATAGATATCGATGGTCAGCCAACTTGCAGCGAGGATGGATTGAGTTATTCTTTCTCTTTCTCCGTTGATCCAGTAGCCGATTCAGTCTTTATCAATGGGGTATTGAGCACTGAAGCAGGTCCTAGCTATTCCGTGACATTACCTATCGCAGAAACAGCGATTATTAGAGCTGTAGCCATTTGTGGAGAACTAACGGCTGAAGATAATTTAACGGTTACTCCGCCAGATTGCTGTCCAGCTCCTGAGATTTCAATAGATATCGATGGACAACCGACTTGTAGCGAGGATGGGGCGAGTTATTCTTTCTCTTTCTCCGTCGATCCAGTAGCCGATTCGGTCTTTATCAATGGCGTATTGAGCACCGAGGCAGGGCCTAGTTATTCCGTGACACTGCCTATCGCAGAAACAGCGATTATCAGAGCCGTAGCCATTTGTGGGGAACTAACGGCTGAAGATAACCTAACCGTAAATCCACCGGACTGCTGCCTTCCGCCAGTTATTGAACTAGATGTAGATGGTCAGCCCGTTTGCAGTGTGGATAGATTGAGCTATTCTTTCTCTTTCTCTGTCGATCCAGCCGCCGATTCGGTCTTTATCAATGGCGTATTAAGTACTGAGACAGGACCTAGTTATTCTGTTACACTACCCATCGAAGAATCGGCCAGCATCAGAGCGGTCGTAATCTGTGGGGAATTAACGGCTGAAGATAACCTGGTCGTCACCCCACCAGACTGTCCAGTTTGTGATATAACAACTGAAATTTCACCTTCTAATGCCTCGCTAACGGACTGCGATCAAATACTTACAGCAAACATTCAAGGAGGAACAGCTCCTTTCAGGTATTCTTGGACGAAGGACGGACAACCTTTTGGTGGCGATACAGAAAGTATCAACGTAACAGGTATGGCTGGCAACTACATACTTACGGTAACAGATGATGAAAATTGTGAGGCCGTGAGTACCATCACCATTACGCCATGCTGCCCGAGTCAAGCAACAGTAAGAGAATCTCTTTTCTTACCCAATGCCTTTAGTCCAAATAATGATGGCATTAATGATGATTTGAGGTTTGTGATTCAGAATACGGAGACTGGTAATCCATTAGCCGATTTAGATGCGACTGTCTATATCTTTAATAGATGGGGTGAAAAACTCAAAACTTTCGAATCTTTCAAAGATACATGGGATGGAACCTTTAGAGGTAAAATACTCCCTCCCGACGTTTATGGTTATTATCTAATCATTAGATGTAGTACATCAGGTGAGATAGTACTCGAAGAAAAAGGAAATATCACGATACTGAAATAAGAGCAGATCGCTCTGGATGAAAATAAAAAGCCTCCCTGGTCTTGACCGGGGAGGCTTTTCGTTAGTAAGAGTTAAACAAAAAAAATGGATCCGCCAATACCTTTGCAGCTATTGAGGTTTTATTGTCTCCCTTTTAACTAACCATTCAAAAATGGATTCGTCTTGCGCTCATAGCCCACACTCGTATCGGGTCCATGACCAGGATGGACAGCCACATCATCCCCCAAGGGATAATATTCCGTTACGATAGCATTGAGGAGGGTCTGCATATCGCCTCCTGGGAGGTCAGTTCGACCAATACTCCCATAAAAAAGTACATCCCCAGCGATGATATATCGATCGGCTTCACAAAAAAAAGAAAGACTAGCGGGTGAGTGGCCCGGAGTAAAAAGTGCCTTCAGTTCGGTATTCCCAAATTTGACGATATCTCCTTCTTTGATAAATGAAGTGGGATCAGGAGAAGTTTTAGCTGGAGGTAAGCCATACATTTGAAGGATCTGCGGTACTGCTTTGAGTACCGGCAATTCGCCCTCATGGATCTCGAGCCCCAATCCATAGTGCTCGCTAACAAACTGATTGCCGAACACATGGTCAATATGGCAATGCGTATTAATCAGGCGGACAGGCTTTAGATTGAGGTCATTAATAGTTCGTACCAGTTCTTGCTCCTCTTGGGGGCTATTACAGCCAGGATCAAAAATGATACATTCACCCGTTTCATCGTGTACGATATAGGTGTTCTCCTGGAAAGGATTAAAAGTCAGTTTAACAACATTGGACATACTTTTCCCGTTTTCCTTTAGCAATTATTGGTGAAAAACTTTATCTTGATAAGATCAAGCCCTTTACTGTAAAAGATGGATAGATATGGTGTTTGCCAAATGGCCTTTTTTGAATCGTAACAACAACCATATCAGATTTTCCTCGTATAATACGAGACAAATAGAATAATAAATGTACATTTTATAAACGTAATAGCCGAGTCTTGTGTTTAACAAATACTTTTTGAGTATTGGGGAATCGTTTTAGGCCATACTTTTACCTGGAAGGAATTAATGCTACTATCAAAAATAGATCATTAGTAACTAACCAATCGCTAATAACTACTTCCCCGAGCAAATCAGCAAGTCAATGCAAAAAAAGATTTATCTACTTTCCATCTTCTCTTTTTTGTTTTTAGCCCTCCAGTCACAAGTGGCCGACGTCCGCTTTGGGAAGAACCGAGTGCAATATCACCAGGATTACGATGAATGGGTCCAATATGAAAGCGACAATTTCACTACCTATTGGTATGGGGAAGGTCGAAATATTGGACAGTTTGTGGTGCAAATGGCGGAGTACGACTTTGAGTATATCCAAAGCATCCTCGAACACCGCGTGAATGACAAATTAGAAATTATAGTCTATACCGATGTGACTGACCTAAAGCAAAGTAACATCGGAAACGAAGAAGCCTTCACCAACCTGACGGGACAGACCAAGATTGTCGGCAATAAGATTTTTGTTTATTTCAACGGGGACCATACTAATTTGCGGCAGCAAATTCGGGAAGGGATTGCTTCTGTTTATTTAGAAGCGATGCTTTTTGGGGCTAACCTGCAAGAAATTGTGCAAAATGCCGTGATGCTCAATCTACCCGATTGGTTCAAGCAAGGACTGGCAGCTTACCTCGGCGCGCCTTGGAATACGGAGTTGGACAATCAATTACGAGATGCCATCTTGGATGAAGATTTTAAGAATTTTGAAGTCTTTGCAGATGAAAACCCCAAACTAGCGGGTCAAGCCCTCTGGTATTTCATCGGCGAAAATTTCGGTTTGTCTACCGTATCTAATTTGCTCTATCTCACGCGAATCAATAGAAGTATTGAAAGCGGATTTTTATACGTTTTGGGAAGTCCATATGAAGTAGTGATTCGGGATTGGGCCATGCATTTTACGGCTCGTTATAAAGGAGAAGAAAGTGCGCGGGATACGATCCAGGGACAAGCCCTTAAGTTTAAAAACAAACGTAAACTACCGCTCACGCAATTGAAAATGAGCCCTAATGGCCAAAAAATAGTTTATGCCACCAATGAAATAGGTAAGTATAAAGTCTATTTGCAAGATGTCAATACAGGCGAACGCCAGGTCATTTTCAAAAGTGGTTTTAGAAACGCTTTCCAAACTACCGATTACAATTATCCACTGATTTCATGGAGTCCGAATGGCCAGGAGTTGGCTATTTTATATGAAAAAAGGGATATACCCAAATTGATGCTCTACAACACGATCACCAAGAAAAAAGAAGTGACTGATTTGGCTTCGGACTATCAACGGGTCTACAGTATCGATTTTGTCAATACTTATACACTTGTTTTTTCGGCGACAGTAGGCGGTTTTTCTGATCTCTTTCTCTATTACACCAAAACGCGACAGTCAGAGCGTATCACACGAGATTTTTATGATGATCTCGATGCTTCTTACGTTAATATCGGTAACAAAAGAGGGATTCTATTTGCCTCCAACCGCCAGGATTCGATGTTGGCCACTTTGCGGATGGATACCATCCTTCCCATGGAGAATTTCGACATCTACTATTACGATCTCGAAACGAAAAATCCCGAATTGGTAAGAGTAACGCATACTCCTTTTGCGAATGAGCGACAGCCCATGGCGCTAGATACTACTCATTTTTCTTACCTGACGGATTGGAGTGGCGTATTCAATAGAGAGGTAGCTTATCTAGAAGAATACCTACATCATTATGATCAGATCATTACGTTGGAAGATGGGGAGGAGATCATTCTTAATGCTGATTCCACCTTGGAAAATATAGATTCTTTACCCGTGGATACGATCGTGATTGTCCCTATTATAAAACAACGAGCTATCGCACACCCTGTATCCAATTATCAAAGAAATATTGTATTACAAGATAAGGCTTCAAGAGCCAATCGGATGGTGGAAATGTTCTATCGTGATGGAAAGCCAACTGTATTAATACATCCTATCGATATTGATACGGTGATCACTCCACCTTTGACCAAGTACCAGTCTACCAGAATTAAAAAGACACTAGAAGCTCCAATTAGCTTCAATCGTCCAGATCGAAGAAAGAGAAGGAAGAAAAAAGCGAAGGTAGAAACCGAAGAGGTAACGATCCCGATTGAAGCAGAGACGGATGAAAAAATCGTACAGGCACCTCCGCCAGCCGAGGTTAAACAGGATACAGGAAAAATCGATATTAATAATTACCTCTTCCAGAGTGAGTTTGATGATAACACACCGAAAAAGGAAGTAAAGGAAACTGCCAAACCAGAAGAGCAAATAACTGATTTAACCAAGGAAGAAAATACGGATGAAAATGCGATACAGCCTAATCCTGATCTAACCATCGTTCCCATTAATAAGGAGATCGTTAGTCAATCTACGGCTATAGATGAACTGCTCGTTGAGGAAAAAAGGGTCTACCGCTTCCGCCCCGGACGCATGGTACCCTACCGCTTAAAGTTTAGGACAGATTACGTGACGACTAAGATGGATAATACGCTCCTATTTGATGGATTAGAGAGTATTGCTTCCAACCCTGACGGCTTTTCGTATCCTCCTCCAGGCATTCTTTTCAAAGCCAACTTCAAAGATTTGTTTGAGGACTATGAATTTGAAGGAGGATTGCGTGTGCCTACCTCTTTTAATGGTACAGAATACTTTGCCGTATTCCATAATAGAAAAAAGCGATTGGACCAACGCTTTGCCGTCTATCGGAGAAACCTCCGGATTGCTGAAGACAATAGCGTTCAGGCGCAGCGACAGGAGAACAATATACTCCTGGCACAATATGGTGTAAGTTATCCACTAGATATTTTCAGAAGTTTTCGAGCGACAGCCACGATTCGACGAGATCGAGTACTACAGTTGGCTACCGATAGAGCAACACTGGAAGAAGCCACGATTCGGGATCAGCGGATAGGTGTGAAATTGGAGTACGTTTTTGATAACACACTAGATGTAGCTTTGAATATCAAAAACGGATCACGCTATAAAATCTTTGCGGAAGTTGTTAAGAAATTTAGCTTGAACTTTACGGATAAACTAACCTTTGAGGCTAATAAAGGCTTTATGACCATCTTGGGTCTTGATGCTCGGCACTACCAACGTCTTGACAAAAATTCTATTTTCGCCGTACGGATGGCCGCCGCTACCTCCTTTGGTTCGGAGCAAAATCTTTATTTCTTGGGAGGGGTGGACAATTGGTTATTCCCCACTAATATCACGGAGATACCGACACCACCTGACGGTAATTTTGCTTACCAGACACAAGCAGCTAACCTGAGAGGATTTGGAAGTAATATAAGGAATGGCAGTAGTTATGCGTTGATTAATGCAGAGCTTCGATCGCCAATCTTCAAATACTTTTCTCGGCGTATTCGGTCTTCATTTATCCGTAATTTCCAACTCGTTGGATTCTTTGATGTGGGTACAGCTTGGGCAGGTAGTTCTCCTTATAGCGATGAAAATCCTTTAAATACGAGCTTTTTTCCTGAGGACAATCCGGATTCTGCGGTCCGTGTAAAGGTTACTTATTTCCGCGATCCAATTGTAGCAGGTTATGGTGTTGGCGCCAGAGCTCTTTTATTCGGATATTTTGCTAGAGTGGACTATGCTTGGGGAATCGAGACACGAGAAATTCAACCGCCGATGTGGCACTTTTCTTTAGGAATGGACTTTTAAGAATCCTATCCGCACTAGATTTTAATAGTTGCTCGACCTTACTAACAGATTATTAGAAGTCAGAAGCGAGAAAAGAGATTGCTGAGGTGTACCTGCCGATCTCCCGTAGCCGATCTCTGCTCTGTCTCTCTTCTTTTATCCAATAGTTGCTCGACCTTAATAGATCGAGCAACTATTGGAAATCATTTCTTTTCAGTTCTCTTCACCTTCTTATTCCGGTACAGCATTAGGATTCAATAGATCATAGAATTGATCTAGTTTGGGCAAGATAATAATCCGGGTACGTCGATTAGTAGCACGTCCAGTAGCGGTAGAATTATCAGCCAAGGTATTGTACTCTCCTCTTCCCGCAGCGATCAATCGATTAGGGTCAATATTGTGATCTTTTTGTAAAGCACGAACTACCGATGTGGCTCTCTTCACACTCAAATCCCAATTATCATCTATACAGCTATTTTTGATCGGCACATTATCGGTGTAACCCTCTACCATCACTTCAAGCTCAGGGCGAGATTGTACAATTTGGGCAATTTTCCCTAATACTTCATTCGCTCTAGAGCTAATTTTAGAACTTCCACTCTGGTATAAAACCTTGTCGGAAAGATTAATATAGACAACCGTCTTGTCTACTTTAATCTCCACATCATCATCATCAATTCCATCTTTGAGGACGCTCTTTAAGTTAACCGCTAGTGCTAAGTTGATGGAATCCGCCCGTGTCTTAGCTGCTTGCAGCAGTTGAATATACTTATCCTTGTTTTGCAACTGCGATAAGGTTTCTTCAATATTTTTGTTGGCAGATTGCGATAAAGCCGTTAGGTCTTCTACTTGGTTAAGTTGCTTATCACGTATGGATCTAATATCCTGAATTTGCTCCTTTAAGTCTTGGATTTGCTCTTCACGGAAGAGCACATTGCTCTGAGCACTCTTTAAGTTTCCTCTCAAGGATTCTTTTTCTTGCTCACAAACCGACAATCGGTTCATGTAAGCATTCAAGTTTTCACCACATTTACCCAAATCCTTATTGGCAGTAGACAACTCTGTTTGCAAGAGTTCATATTGCTTTTTACTAACGCAGGAGACCATAAATAGCCCACAGCAAAGGAGAATGGAGAATCGTACAATAGAATTCATTATTAACGGTTTTGATAAAAAAATTTTATGTTTAAGTCAGTCCTTCAGTTTTAACAGTAAAAGTAGCCTAAAGCTTCAGTAGTTCGCTTGATACTCATTTAGACGTTTGTTTGGGATATTGTAACGGGGATTCGGCAGTTAATTTGAGCATACCTTGGGATTTTTTTTGGCGTCTATGCTCCGCCATTTTTCAAGGAAAATGCCTAGCCAAATATCTACCGCCCAGGAGAAGTTATTCTTCAGCTACTCATTTAGAATTCCGTATAATATAGCAGTTTACGGCTAAATAAGGACATAGTTCCAAGATAAAATTTGGGGAATAGAGAGGAGGGATAGCTTAATTGGTTGAAAATTCGATTTATCGCCGATAGCCCAAGGAGCTTGAAATATCGACTATCTTTTATAACAACGCAGCCACTCGTCGCTATATTGCTCTATTCCAGCTCAATAAACATATAAATAATACACCCTAAGCGATTTTTCATGTAAAGGTGGAAATGCAAATTCGGAAGCCTGCCCGGCTTTTCGCCAGAAGAGACAGGGCGGAACATACATCTGTCTCTTATACACATCTCCGAGCCCACGAGACCGAGGCTGATCT
>OJCB01000910.1_pt1 | contig 10596 bp, 11 predicted proteins | sample 1591501 | NCBI WGS metagenome assembly OJCB01 (sample SAMN05416813, study PRJEB24817) | seawater metagenome | isolation source: Sea water | place: Canada:Atlantic | collected 2013-07 | reverse complement strand
AGATCAGCCTCGGTCTCGTGGGCTCGGAGATGTGTATAAGAGACAGGTGTTAAAGCTATGATGGATCTGTTTGATATGATGGAAGATGCGTTTAACAATGGCGCACAAGTGGAAGTTGTGTGGTTTTATGACCCACGTAATGAGCGTGTAATCGAAATGGTCGAAGAGTTCATGGAAGATTGTACTTTCCCATTCAAAGTTCAGCCTAGATAATCACTCCTCACTTACAATTAATAGAGTCAGTTTTGGTGAAAAAAACTTTTTCAAGAGCACCTTTGCAAGATCAAGAAATTGAAACCCTCCTTCAAGACCCTGAGCTCAGCAATAACCCACTTCTACCAATCTTGAGAAAGCTCTATGAGGAAACACAGGAGCATAAGCAGCAACTGCAAAAACTGATGCGGATTTCTGATGCATTTGACGGTCGGATATTTGAGGAAAGCAATGAAGCTCGCGAGCAGTTCGACAAACAATCACGCCGTTTGCAGAAAATAGCCCGAATCTCTGATATGTATCAGCAGAATATGGTGGATGTGAACGAAAAGCTTGAATATTATGCGCAGCACGATGTGTTAACCGAGTTACCTAATCGACGATATGCAATCGATCGTCTCAAAGAGTTTGAGGCAATGCATAAACGTAAGCAGGTTCCTTTTTGTATAGCGCTACTTGATATTGATCATTTTAAAGTCATCAATGACAAATTTGGTCATGAATTCGGTGATAAAGTTCTGAAAATTGTGGCGAGCGAGCTAAAAAATATCGTCAGAATTACCGATGTTTGCAGCCGATGGGGCGGAGAGGAATTTTTACTTATCGTACCTGATTTAAACATAGATGCTTCTAAGCAGATGATTGAGCGTATTCTTGAAAAAATTCGGCGAGTTGACTGGAAGCAATATCTAGGAGTCAGTAGTAATGCCCCACAGCTTTTGGGCGAACTCACTCTAAGTGCTGGACTAACTACTTTTCAGGCTGGAGAAAGTTTTGATGAAACTATAAAGCGGGCCGATAAAGCCCTTTATCTAGCAAAATATTCGGGCCGGAACCGTATAGAAATTGATCGAAGCGACTTTTAGGATACTCGAATGGCATTTCTGAAAATGGGGCTGCGTAGCAAGGCTGTAACCGCTTTGGTCTTGGTTTTACTAATTATTCTATTGCCATCCAGTCTGATTGCTTGGCAGGTTTTTCAGCAAGTTCATAAGGATCTTGCTGTTAATTATGCTGAAAACCTAGCTGAGTTGAATCATTATAAAATTCGTGCACCAGTAGACCGGGAATTAATACTTAGTCAGCAGTTGGCACGAGCGAGTGTTACCAGAAGTTGGTTTGCCAATGAGCAAGATTCGCAAAAAGCTGAAGATTTTTTTATCGAAGCACGTGAATACCTGCAAAGTTTTCATGAACATACCTATTTTGTCATTCATGCCGATAGCCGGAATTATTATTTCAATGAGGCTAATAAATCTGAGTCAAAAGCACCAAGTTATCAACTCTCAGAGAACAATCCCGATGACAGCTGGTTTTTCAACACTATGGCCAGTGATGCGAAATACAGTATCAACGTTAACCCTGATCAACAGTTGGGTACAACAAAGGTTTGGTTCAATGTGCCAGTCTTTGCTGAGAATGAAAAAAAAGGGCTGATTGGTACCGGTTTAGATCTCACACGTTTTATTCACGATCTGCTTCAGAATCAAGAGACGGGCGTGACGACTCTGGCTGTGGATACTGGTGGCTATATTCAAGCACATCCAGATGAATCACTCATTGCTTATGGCAGTGGTGCCGGAATTGATAATAAGGGCAAGCAGCTATTCGATTTAGTATCAAAGGTTGATAAAGAGGTCGTTCAAAGTTTGCTCTCTGAGGATACCCGTAATGGTATTCATCTTGCCGATGTAATGGTGAATAGGATACCCCATCTTATTGTTGTGGCTTTCATTCCAGAGTTGAATTGGTACGTTACCTCGATGATTAATCTTGATGTAGCAGAAGTTGTCAGTGATGAGTGGTGGTACGCTATTTTATCGGGAGTCGTTGCAGTCATATTGTTGATCATTGCTGCACTTTCTATAGCGGTACAACGTATGCTCATCAATCCGCTCATTAAACTACAAAGTTCTGCCAACGCACTGGCAAGAGGACATTACAACGTCAACTTGCCGGACAATACCACAGATGAAATCGGTGATTTGTCGCGTGCTTTTTCACAAATGGTAAAAACTATCCAATCTCATACTAACGATTTGGAATCCAAAGTTTCTGAACGAACTCGGCTTTTGGAAAATAGTAACCGCGAAATAGCTTTAATGAACAAAATGGTCAATGACTCAATTGACTATGCGAGACTAATTCAGCAGGCGATTTTGCCAGATTTGACTATTCGCCGAAGTCTGTCGGGGCATTGTTTTGTTTTTTGGCAACCACGAGATACGGTCGGCGGTGATTTTTATGTTTATCACCAAGAGGGAAGTCAGCACCTACTCGGTGTTGTGGATTGTGCAGGACATGGTGTGCCAGGGGCTTTAATGACCATGTTAGCTAGAGCAGCATTGGATCATGCTATCCGTGAAAATGGGTTGGGATCACCGGCGAAACTGCTACAAAAAATGGATGATGTGTTGCGCGGAATGTTGCTTGACTTGGATTTACCACGTGGACTAGCAACCAATATGGATGCCGTTTTGGTTGTCATGGATACACAGAAGCAAGAGGTGAGATTTTCAGGGGCGAAATTATCGCTCTATGCATGGGATGGTATATCTCTGACTGAATATAAGAGTGCCAAAAGAGCATTAGTCGGTCGTAAAAAGCATCACTTTGAAGACACGATTTTGGAAGACTGTCAGGGGCAGAACTTTTATTTGACTACAGACGGTTTGCTGGATCAGCCTGGCGGTGAACATGGATATGGTTTACGGTTTATGGACCTTGAGGCAGCAATTCGAATGGCGAACCGACAGCGATTGGATCAACAAGAATCAGCTATACGAGAGTTCTTTCAAAGCTGGAAAACGGATAGCCATAAGCAGCGTGATGATGTTTGTATTATCGGTTTTTCTATGCCCACGGGACAGTCATAAATTAATAAATTATGCATGCCAATTTCTACTGAGTGCTTTTTTATTCATACCAACAGTCAGTTTTGCACTTGATTGGTCAGTTACGGAGTTGCATTGGCAGCGTGGCGCGTTAAAAAGCCCGGGGTTTCTTCGGAGGAAAAATCTCAGACAGATGTGCTGACGTTGCAGCATGCCAGCAGTTGGCGGTATGGCGAGCATTTTTTCTTCGTTGACTTTCTAAACGATGATCGTCGCGATGGTTTTAATGATGCCGGTCTATATAGAGTATTACGGTGCGTTAAGCCTTAGCAAAATGACGGGTAAAAATTTCAGTACGAGCGTTGTTAAAGACATCAGCCTAATTGGCGAGATTAACTACGCCCGTGGTGCAGAAGTGAAAAAGTATCTGCCTGGGATACGATGGTCGTGAAAAGCCCCCAGATTTTCTTTTCTCAATACTGGTATTACCGCCTATAAAGATGACAGTGAAGGGCTGAAAAATGGTGTAGCGCCCAGAGAAACTAACTGTTATATGTTTGACGTCAATTGGGGGCGGTCGTTCATTATAGGACCACAACGTTTCTCAATCGAAGGGCATATTGAATATATTAACAGCCGTCATAATGAATTGGGATTACCTGTGCAGCACTGGATACTTGCTCAGCCTCATCTAAGATGGGATCTGGGTCATGCTTTTTTCAACCAGTCAGATCAGCTTTTGTCGGTGTTGAATATCAGTGGTGGCAAAATAAGTTGGGAGATGATGACGATGAGCATAGCCTTCAGGCATTGCCTGCTTGGCAGCTTTATAGTGCCGGGTTTCTTTATCTGAAAAAATATCAATCAATTTAGGACGATAAGGGTTTAACCCGTAAAGTCGGTAATGACTTGCCATTAATCGATCATTGCAATCACTTAGAGCGTATATTGAATCACCACTCATTTCCTAGTTATCTTGTAGCTAATTAAGCATGAATCCGTTTTAGACTACTTCATATTGCGGTCGTTTCGCGGTGATGAGTTGTGAAAAGTTTTGCATTAAGGCGCAAAGCACGTAGAAACGATATGAAAACATTCGCGAAAACAAGGGCTTAATTTTGTTTCTCTCCCCACAAGGAAAGGGCTAATTATTTGTAAGGCCTGGTTTAATCAAATAGATGCTGAAGCATTCAGGGGGAGGCATCGGTTGAGTTGTTTTTAACAAAGAAATAATTAACTGGACGTAGAGTGACTGTTGCCGAGGCCTTAAATGAGAGAAGTGGTGTTTTTCGAAAATACTCCTTCTATTGATTAAGCGAGGTTATTGGCTGGCTCTTTACTAACAACAACCCTGGTGAAGCAGACCGGGGGGGGGCTGAATAGCGGTTAGTAATTTTTATTTTCAGCGGCCTCACCTTCGATGGCATCACCTGCAGCTTCCATGTCTTCACCAACACCCTCCATGGTATTACACGCGGTTAGTGATAAGGCGAAAGTCAGTCCCAAGATAAGAGATAGCATTTTTTTCATCGTCGTCTCCGTTGTTTATCAACCCGTTGAGCATCGCCACAGAATAATTCAGGGCTAATGCAAGCAAGCCATTTGTTTGTGTAAATGCTCGTTATAAATTCCGAGCGCTCAAACAACGAAAAGTTCACCGCTGTTTTGATACTGGTATCGTTTTAGCGTCTAATGCAGTTGTGAATAATTGATACGCTCCACACATATTGCGACTGGTTTATCAGCATCGTTGTTAATAGTCGCATACTGTGAGGTAAGTCATGGGGATTGTTGTGACTAAGTTGAACGATAGGTTACTCTCGTTGTCTTGGGAATAGAGGAAACAACCCCTCATTCACCAAAGAATTGACCCATTAATAGGAGAGCTAAAATGAACGAACAAAAATCAACTTCATTCATGATGTTGTGTCGTGCTTTGATGATCATGTTTGCATTCTCAGGCTTTGGCCTGTTGGCGGCATGTGATAACGATGGGCCTGCTGAAGAAGCCGGTGAACAAATTGATGAATCTATGGAAGAAGCGGGCGATGCAATGGAAGATGCCGCTGATGAAGCAGAAGACGCAATGCAGTAATTATTCTAGTCTGCCCTCCCAGATTAGCGGGAGGGTAGGCTTTATCTTTAGCAACACTTTTATCACGTGATTAGAGATAAAACACTCAGCACGACAATACATCCTGAGTTATCGACCTCTACAGCAGTGTGAGGAAGCAGGTAAGAATTTTCGATATCACATTATTTTCATTTCAACTCGAGCATAGTTGGCCTAGCTTTTTGTCGGGATACCTAGTCAATAGAGGAACAACAATGCGTGGAATTATAGTTGCATTAGCCATCGTTTTTTCCGGAAACATTCATGCTGCCGAGCTTTGTCCAGCGTTTCTAAATTACGATTTACCCAAATTGCATTCGAACAGTACGGTAAACCTTTGTAAGGAGGTGGACGGCAAGCCTCTATTAATAATCAATACAGCAAGTCACTGTGGTTATACCCATCAATTTGAAGGTCTAGAAGCCCTGCACCAACAATACAAATCACAAGGTTTGGTTGTGGTCGGGTTTGCCAGCAACGATTTTAATCAGGAAGCGAAAACAGAGGAAGAAGCTGCCAAAGTTTGCCGCGAAAACTTCGGCGTAAGCTTTACCATGATAGCGCCGAGCTATGTGAAAGGTGATAGGGCTAACCCTGTATTCCGAGAAATTAATAAGCAAACGGAAGAACCTGATTGGAATTTCAACAAATACCTCATTAATCCGCAAGGAGAGGTGGTTGAGCACTTCTCTAGTCGAGTAGAGCCAAGCTCAACACAAATGAACTCAGCCATTGAGTCTTTGTTATAGCAAACAATAGCCATTTTCGGCCATGGAAAGCTATTTGATAAAGACTGCTAGGCGGGTGTCATAAAATAGAAAATGTGATTTGGTTCACATTTACCAAACAATCATGTTTAATAGGGCTTGTGTAAACAAGCTGATATAGTCACAAATTCGTATGGCTTTGTTTAGATTGATAGTATCTTGGACAAATGCATAAGTTGACTTGCCATTGATAAAAATTGATACTTCAAGGATACACGTACTGTCACCTTAGTGGGGCGGCATTCAGGGAGAACATGATTGATGAAGGATATTATGCGCCAAGCGGCCACAAGGCGGAGTGATTGTAGCAGTCTTGCTATGCTCATTTCAGATCCCCTATTGCGCAATTCTCAACCCCGTCTCCAATTTCAAACATACATTGTTTCTCATAAAGGGCATCAGAGATGATCAAGTTGTGCCGTTCTAGTCTGCTATTGTTGGTTGCTTTTGTCGTAACAGGCTGTAGTGGTATTCATAACACCATTGGGCCTGACAAAATGCAGTCAGACTTACGCGAATCTGTAGAAGCACCGGTAGTGGTAGCAGAGGGTGAATCACCTTTCTGTAAAGTACCGCCGATGGAGCTACCTGAAACACCGAAGTTGGTTACCTTGCCTGAGCCATTCAGCGCAAAACTCTTCTTCTTGCTGGACAAAACAGAGTTTACTGCTGAATCGAGAGTAGAATCACAAGAGATTTATCAGCAAATTCGTGACAGAAGCTTTGGTGAGGTCGTTATCACGGGTCATACCGATACCTCTGCCTCTAGTGCCTACAATGAGGCCCTGTCATTGCGTCGAGCCCAAAAAGTCCGTCAACAACTGATTGACTTTGGTGTTCCTGCTGACAGCGTTAGAATCTCTGCCGAAGGCGAGTATCGACTGTTAGTGTCCACCCCTGATGACACTGTTGAGGTAAGAAATCGTCGTGTCGAAATTAACGCACGTTGATTGATGGAGTATTGCAATGCTACAAAAATTTAAATTACTAACATTATCAGCTTCAGTTCTGGGTTCATTGCTGATGTTGTCTCAATCGGCGTCAGCTCAAACACTTACCGAAGCTGTTGATAAAACGATTCAGAGTAATCCCAACATCTTGGCTGAGTCGAACCGTAGCCTGAGTGTCGATAAGACTGTCGATCAAGCCAGAGCGGGATACTTCCCAACGGTTGACTTGAACTTGGGCATTGGTAGAGAGCGAGCTGAAAACAATTCAACAGCACCAGGACACAGGACATTAACTCGAGGCGAAGCCGGTTTGAGCGCTTCCCAAATGCTCTATGATGGATTTGCAACCAAAAGTTCTATAGAACAGAGTCAGTCTTTAGCTGAGTCTGCAGGTTATGGCGTAACAGATACGGCCGAAACCACTTCGTTGCGAGCTGTTGAGGTTTATCTCGATGTGTTGCGTAGACAAGATTTGTTGAAACTGACAGAAGATAACCTTGAGGGACATGAAAAAATCTTCTCTCAAATTGAGCAGCGCACTGATAGTGGTGTGGGTAATAGCGCTGATCTAGAGCAGACTCGAGGTCGTTTGGCTTTGTCTCAAGCTAACCAGGCTTCAAACGAAGGTAACCTTGAAGATGCCATTAGCAGTTATCACCGCGTGGTCGGCAATATGCCGGAATCAACCGTTGATCCTGGCTTGGAATGCTGTGATAAAGCACCAGCAACGTTAGAAGATGCCTTAGCAATTGCTTATCATCAACATCCAGCCCTTCGCTCAGCGATGGCTCAACATGAAGCAGCGTTAGCGCAAGAGCAGGGTGCTGAAGCGCCTTTCCACCCACGTGTCGATTTGGAATTGAGTACACGTGCAGACAATGATCTGGATGGAACGAAAGGCCACGAAAAAGAAATTCTGGCGATGATTCGTCTACGTTACAACCTGTTAAATGGTGGTGCAGATAAAGCCCGTCTGGAACAAACGAGTTTTTTAAGTGAGCAAGCACGAGAAGAAGCCAATATTGCTATTCGTGATATCGAGCGTGATGTTCGTCTGGCATGGAACGCATTGGATAACTTTGCTCACCAACTGCCGATTCTTGAGCAAAGATTAAACTCAGCTAAACAAACCCGTGAAGCTTATCAGCAACAATTTAACCTGGGTCAGCGCACTCTGTTAGATCTTCTGGATACAGAAAATGAAGTGTTAACAGCCGGTAACGCATACACGAACACCTATTATAACCACCTATACGCCTGTTATTGGTTGGCCGAAACAATGGGTAAATTGCTCGAGCGTCTGGAATTGGAAGCTCCAGATGAAGCGCTCACTGTAGCCAGCGATGAGACATCAGCTGAATAAGCGATAGGCGATTAAAACAAGAAGCCCTGATACGAATGTATCGGGGCTTTTTTTTGCCATAAAGCTGCAATAATTGGTCAATATACTAGTCATTTATTTTGTCTGGTTTTATGACTCATCCACAATCTCGCGTTTTGCATCACGCTGAAACCATCATTCCCTGGCTTTTGCCGGCGTTATTATTATTTTCACGAGCCTTGGCTGACACCACCGTTGTGTTCATTGGGCTTTTATTTCTATATCACAGCTATCAGGGTAAAAGCTGGGACTGGCTTAATCAGGCGTGGTTTCGTCTAGCCTTACTGTTTTGGGCCTATATAGTGTTAGTGAATTTACCGCTCAGTGTATCTTTCGATGAAAGCCTGAAGTATGCACTTACTTTTATTAGATGGCCTTTATTTGCAGCGGCTTTAGCATACTGGCTGTTTGTATCACCGCAGCGTCAGAAACAGTTTTTGTTGTCCTTAGTGGTTGTGACGGTGTTTGTTATTGCGGATACTGCTTGGCAGTACTTTTATCATGTTGATTGGTTTGGGATAGAACGATTTACTGAAGTGCGTTTAACAGGCCCCTTTCGCAATCCGGTGCCGGGGACGCTGATGCTTCGCGTGTGGTTTATTGCGTTATTTGCAATACAGTTATGGCAGCTACGACATTTATCGCCCTGGTTTAAGGTTCAGATGTACCCACTTGGTCTGTTGTTAGGGCTGGCATTTATGTTTATCACGGGTGAGCGCATGGCACTCATATTGTTTTTTGCTGGCAGTGTGATGATTAGTAGTGCTTTATTTATTCACTATCGTGAGTACCGATCACGTTTATTGATGACTTTCCTTGCCATCGGCGGCGTGTTTTACCTGATCATGCTTTCATCGCCGGATATGACGGCGAGGAGTGTGACCAGTATTAGTGACAAATTAGCCGCATTCTGGAAATCGGATTATGGGCAGGTATTTTCAGCCGCATGGCAAGCCTGGCAGCAGAACCTGTGGCTAGGAAGTGGTATTCATACCTATCAGTTAACCTGCGAACAACTGGGCTTATTTGCGGATTCGACCATGCAATGTACGCATCCGCATAATCTGTACTTACAGCTTGGCGCTGAGACCGGTTTGATTGGTGTGAGCTTATTCATTTTGTTACTTGTTGGTATTTACCTAGCAGCATTAATGAGGCTTATTGAGCGACAAGCGTGGCTCACAGCGACACAAAGCTTTGTGGTGTTAACGGTAAGCTTTTGGCCCTTAACCGGGGGAATTAGCGTACTGAATAATTGGGTCGGCGCTTTAGTGTGGTTGGGGGTTGGATGGGTGTTGGCAGTTTCGGTAATACTACAGCCAAAACCGTTTCAACCGAAAGTTGCCTGAGATCATTGGCTTTTAAGGCGCGAAAATCGCCACGACGGATCTCCGCTCTGGTGACAGAGCTATGCGCCCCAAACAATGCTAGACCTGACTTGCCTAGACATGAAGCGACATGGCTGGGGCCAGTATCATTGCCAATCACAAAACTCGCCTGATTCAGTATGCCCGCAAGTTCAAACCAACTGAACAAGCCGTGTTGCTTGGTCAGGCAATGCCCGGGCATATGGTCGGCCATCTCAAGCTCATCTGGTCCTAAAATATTGATGACATCAAAGCCGTGTATTAGTAATGCTGTGGCGAGTTCTTTATAAAAAGGCCAGCGTTTCTCGGGGTGACTGACTGAGCAGCCCGGAATCAATGCTATGTAGGGCGATTGAACGCGATGGCGTGTCAATAAAAACGAAATATTGTCCGCCATCCACGAGACATTGGGTGAATATGCATGATGTATAGGGATATTAGCCTGCTTTAACAAGGCTAATTGGCCTTTTAAGCCGGACTCTGGCTCAAGCCCCGACAAGCGTGCAATCCAATGACTCTTGGGCAAGATGTAACGACGATACAAGCGCGTTCGATCGGAATTTTGCAGATCAATGATTTGCGTAAACAACTCATGCTTGAGTGTCTTTGATAAGGCGATATGTTTTGTTAGTTGCCAAATCGGTGATCTCGAGTCAGTGAGGATGCGATCAATATGCGGACAACGGTGCATCAGGCTCTCAAACTCAGGACTAGTGAGCAAGACGATTTCTGCCTGCGGGTAATGATTTCGTATATCACGCAATACCCCATCAGCCTGAATAAGATCGCCAAAAGCGCCGTGTTTAATAACGAGAATTTTTTCAGTAGGTTTTTGCATGAGTAGTGATCAATGATTGATAGACGTAAACGGTATTACTACTCATGGCTCTGAGAGTCATGGTTTCAGCTGCTTGACGCTGAGGCCTGTCTCTTATACACATCTCCGAGCCCACGAGACCGAGGCTGATCTC
>OJCB01000909.1_pt1 | contig 10611 bp, 7 predicted proteins | sample 1591501 | NCBI WGS metagenome assembly OJCB01 (sample SAMN05416813, study PRJEB24817) | seawater metagenome | isolation source: Sea water | place: Canada:Atlantic | collected 2013-07 | reverse complement strand
CGAGATCAGCCTCGGTCTCGTGGGCTCGGAGATGTGTATAAGAGACAGGAGTTGCCCTGGAGCATATTTCCGAGGGCAATTCCGCCAAGGCCGCCGGCAAAACGAGTCAATGCCTGCCGTCGACTAAGGCCAAAAGGAGTTTCAAAACCGGTGCAAAGAGAATCGTTCATGGCAATCGTTCAGTGAAGTTTGTCTATCGTTTCGTGATGCACTCGTCAAAATTCATCAGGGACGAGACGAGTATTGTGGCTGCGGCAAGGTCAGGGGTATGTTGATTTTCGTCCGTCGGCTTGTCTCCATTCGAGAGAAGCGCTTTTACTTCTTCCGGTTTATCGGAAAAAATTTGCCGCTGCTCACTCAACAGTTTTCTGAGAATGGGCCATTCCTGATCATCTGGTTTGCGGCTAGTCAGGGCGCGAAAGGCTTCTTCAATAATGGCGTCGCTGTTGTCGCCATGACGGGAGACGAGGTTTCCTGCGTAGACTCTGGCGGCTTCAATAAACTGAGGGGAATTCAATAAAACCAGCCCCTGTAGCGGAGAGTCGGTTTTCTCCCTGCGGACCCGACATACATCCCGCTTCGAGGCGTCAAGAGTCGTCATCATTGGAGCTGGTGCGGTCTGCTTCCAGTAAGTGTAGAGACTTCTCCGGTAGAGTCCTTCTCCGGTGCTCGGCTTGGAAGGTTTGAAAGAAACTGAAACCTCGTAAGGCTTGACGGATGCACCCCCTACTTTGTTGACTAACAAACCACTTACGGCGAGGGCATTATCCCTGATCATCTCAGCGGTGAGTCGATTGGAAGGGAAGCGTGACAGCAATTTGTTTTCGGGGTCCCGCTCCGCGATTTCACCGGAAGTGAGGACTGAGGTCTGGCGATAGGTAGCTGACAGAACCATCTGGGTTAAGAGGTGCTGAACATCCCACCCGCTCTTCAAAAATTCACGGGTCAACCAGTTGAGTAAATCAGGATGTGTCGGGAGACGGCCTTGACTACCGAAATCTTCCGGAGTTTCGACAAGCCCATTTCCAAACAGCATTTGCCAGTAGCGGTTCACAGCGACGCGGGCCGTTAAAGGGTTGTCGGGGGACGCTGTCCACTTTGCGAGTCCAAGTCTGTCCCGGGATTGTCCTTCAGGGAATTCGGGCAATGCGGCGGGAACTCCCGGGGTGACAGGTTCACCGCGTGTTGCATAACTGCCTCGTTCGAGCAGATAAGATTGGCGCGGCTCTTTTTTCTTCGCCATTACCATGATCTCTTTGATCTTCTTTACCAATGCACTGCGTTTCTTGCGAAGGGCAATCAGTGCGGAATTCTGGTCCTGCCAGGGTTTGTGTGCGGTATTGAGGAAGTAGGGGAGGGAATCTTTGGCGGCAATTTCCTTGTCTGAATGTAGAGCCGCAACTTCCGCCGGGGAGAGGGATCTCTCGAAAACGTGAAGTTCATCGACAAGTCCGTTTTTAAAGCCGTTGTCCCTCATTCGCTGTCCGAAGACGATGGTGTCGGAACCGCCGCCGGTGATTTCGCGGGTGAGCTTGTCGCGCACTGTTTCGGTTTCGATTCTCTTGCCGTTCACATACAAGGAAAGTCCGGCAGCCTTGCTCGACCCATCGTAGGTCATGGTGACGTGTTGCCAGGATTTCACCGGTAGCTCTTCCCTGGCCAGAATTCGGATAGCGTTTCCGGGATAGAAGTGAATCAACGCTGCGCTCAGCTTTCCTTTTTCGAGCAGGAGTTCATACCCGCGGCTTGCGGCATCCGTCCAGGCTTTGGAGCGGGAGAAAATTACGGCGCGATTTTTTTTGTTGGGCGTATTCAGCCACAAGGAAACCGAGAACGCTTCGTCCCGGGAAAAATTGCCGACCGGCAGAGTGAGAGCGTCGTCTCCGGTGAGGTGGATTCCCTTGCCCTTCTTTCCAGTCACTTCCTTGTTGTTCCCATTGGTGCTGGCAGGTTTTGTTTTTCCGGCAAGGTTTGGATATTTTCCGCCTTTTTCCGGATTGTCGAAAGAGAAGGATGCCAGCGCATGACCGGGCTTGAGCTGGTCCGGTTTCGCTGAAGTGAGCCACTTATCGAAATCCGCTTGAGCGGAATTCCCTATCACTTCGAGTTTTTTCTGCGCTGCCTGAATCTCAGTCTCCAGTTTTTTCAGGTCCTCTTCCTGGCTCCCTTCGGGTAGCCAGAGAGTGGGAGTAGGAATTGACGGGGTGAAAAAGGAATACAATCCTGATTCATCGATGTTCGCAAAGAAGGCGGACATCTCGTAATATTCCTTTGTCGCGAGCGGATCGTATTTGTGATCGTGACAGCGGCAGCACTCCATCGTCAGGCCAAGAAAGGCTGTTCCGTAAGTGTGCAGTCTATCTGACACATACTCGATTCGGAACTCTTCAGGAACGCTCCCGCCTTCCACTTTCTGGGCGTGAAGGCGGCTGAAGGTCGTGGCGAGGACCTGATCGCGAGTCGCGTTCGGAAGAAGGTCTCCAGCGACCTGTTCAATGATGAATTGATCATAAGGCTGATTCTCCCGGAATTTGCGAATCACCCAGTCGCGCCACGGCCAGACGAATCGATCGCGGTCCACTTGAAATCCGTAGCTATCCGAGTAGCGCGCTACGTCCATCCATTCGGTGGTCATGCGTTCGGCATAGGCGTCTGTCGCAAATAGACGCTCGACGACGCTTTTGTAGGCGCGAGTGGATTCGTCGGCGAGGAAATTGTCAATCTCTTCAAGTGTAGGAGGTAGCCCGGTCAGGTCGAAGGTGACGCGCCGTAGCCATTTTTCGCGGCTCGCCTCCGGCGATGGAGAGAACTCTTCTTTTTCGAGCCGTGCGAGAATGAAATCATCGATCTCGTTGTAGCCCCAGGTGGTTTTGGTTTCCGGGGCCGGTACGATTTCCGGAACCGGGATAAAGGACCAGTGCTCCTGATATTGCGCGCCTTCCTCGATCCACTGATCAATGGTTGCGATCTCCTTTTTCGTCAGCGCCATTTTCGCATCGGCGGGAGGCATCATGTCGTCGGGATCGGTGCTATGAAGCCTCCAGTGAATTTCACTTTTCTTCAAGTCACCGGGGACAACCCCGGCGTAGTCGCCGAGGTCCTTGGTCGCATTGGCAAAAGAGTCGACCCGAAAATCAGACTTCTGATTCTTCGCATCGGGGCCGTGGCACTTGAAGCACTTATCTGAAAGAATCGGACGGATATCGCGGTTAAATTCCAACTCACCGCACTTTCCCGAAAGAATCGTGACAAGGCTGAAGAGGGAGAAAACTGTAAATTGAATACGCATGAAAAAGAATCCAGAAGAATATGCGGTAAAGAAGGGGCAGGTTAACAAAGAATAATGCGGTAGGATCAGAAATCTTACGTTTAAATGGCCTTATTGTGGAACCCGGAAAAAACAGTTCAGCCTTTACCAAAACAGCTGTCGACCTCGCAGAAATGCTGGCGGGCGCCGAATTGGACGGTCCAGCATTCGAGCGCAAGATCAAGCGGTGCGATTTAACGCAATGCCGTGGAACTTGCTGTCATGACGGGGCGTATTTGTCAGGAGAGGAAGCCTCTGTGATTCGGGATCTGGTTGCAGCCCGGCGCGACGACTTGAAAGAAATTGGCCTCGATTTGCCGGAGCAGGTGATTGTTTTCGGGAAGTGGCGTGACGTTGCTTCAGGACCGAAAACAGCGACCAGAGAAGTTCCGATGCGGGATTCAGCAGAAAGTTATCCCGATCACTTTCCTGAAACGAATTGTGTTTTTCTGCTCGATGACGCGCGATGTGGCTTGCAGGTGTTGGCGGAAAAGGACGGATTACCGAAGTGGCATTTCAAACCCTTCACCTGTTGGATGCATCCTCTTTCCATAACAGGAGGGGCAGGCGGCAAAGCAAAAATCACCCTGTATTCTGAAGAGACAGACCCTCAGAGATACGAAGACTACGATGGATTTGTTTGCCGAACTCATTGCGGTCGGACTTGTGAAGAAGGTGAAGCGGCGAAAGAGGTGCTGGCGGAGGAGTTGGAGATGTTAAAGGAATTGATGTCCGGGGATTGAGGATTTCAAAAGTGCTCGTGGGCAACACTGGTATTCGAAATTTCGGATGCCCTAATTGACCTGCGATAGCGCACAAACGAATTTAAGACTCAGGCATTGCAGGGAAAGGTCTTTCTTCAACCTGACATGCGCCCTCGAATTTGTTTGTGGATGCTGTTTATAATTCGAATACATGCAATACGAACAGGGCCACACCCGGAAAAGAACTTCCTGTATCAGAGGGGGGATCCCTCAACTCTTGTTGCCCATCCTGATTGCCGGATCTTTGCCTGTATTCGCTGCTGAGCTTCGCGCACAATCGATTCTTCCTGTGGAGTGGGATCCGGCATTGGCGGGTGATCTGGTGATGGAAAAACTTGTCACGGTAACGGCGGATCGGGTCAGGGGCGCGCACGATGCCGAGATGGTGATTCTCGACGGGTTTGCTTACATCGTTTCCGAGCTCAATGAGGTCCGTTCGGGTGAGAGCTCCGGCTGGCCTGAGATTTATGCTTCGATGAGCATCGTCGATCTCAAAACGCTCAAAACGGAGCAGGTGATCGATTTTGCTAAAAGTGAACAGGCTTTTGAAAATGTCACTCTGCCGGTCGGGGCTTGCTTTGTTCCCCGGATTATTCAAATCAATGAGAACATGCTTCGGTGCTACTTTTCCAGTGAGCGCCCCGGTGTAAGGCAATCCCAAATTTGGTATCGTGATTTTGATCTGAAGACGCGCACCTTTGCGTCAACAATTCACAAGGCAAAGCTCAAGACCGCAGCAGGAGTGTTCGATATGCAGCCGCAATATTTCTATGCGGCCGCCCTTGCTCACGGATTCGGGAAGCCCGCAAGTGACGGGGCATTTTTCATCTTCGATTCATTCAAGGAGTTCGACGGAAAGACCTATGTTGCGATCAACAATTTCCAGGGCAAGCAGAATGCACTGGCGCTGGTTCATGGCGACTTCAAAACCTTTGAAGTGCTGGGGCATTACAACGAACCGCAGTCCGAATCCCTGAGCGAGTCAGCAGTGAACCGATTGCCCGATGGCACCTGGATGGCGATTTGTCGAAACGACAAGGGGAACTATCATTTTGTCACCAGCAAAGACGGTCGGGACTGGAGTGCCGGTATTGAAGTTCCCTTCGTGCCCAATGGAGCAAACTCGAAACCGACCTTCGATAAATTTGGAGATATTTACTATCTTGGCTGGCAGGAGAGAACGCGAATACACGGCGTCAGTCGGAGTGTCTTCAATCTTGATGTCTCGCGTGACGGATTGAAGTGGGAACGAAAGTATCGCTTTGAGACGGTAAATTCTTTTCAATATCCGACCTTCCGGGAACATGCGGGCGAAGTTTGGGTGTGTCTAACGCAGGGCGATACTTAGGCAAGCAGGAAGGAACGAATCGTTTTCGGAAAATTGGAATCTGTAGGGGAGTTTGCGTCGCAGGAAGGATTAAGTCGGAATCCAATCTTCGCGCCTCCGATGGTACCGGGAGTGATGAAGCCCGGGGAAATTCTTTTTACGGATCGAAATTACAAAATCACTGAAGTGCCCGATTCCCTTGCGGGACTCACCTTTTTACGCACCACGATCGATGATTTTGACTTTGAAGTGGAGGCCGGTGGCGAACTTTATGCACTGACTCCACCGGAGAATGAAAAGGGAGCGGCGAGCCAGGAAACCCGGCTTCGAAAATTGGGTTTCGAAAGAACAGATGATCCGATCTTCCAACTCTTTCCCGGCTCAATCAATCGTGTTTGTGTCTATCGCAAAACTGTCAAAAAAGGAGAGCGGTTTCATTTCTCGAAAGTCGTCCTCCCGGTCGCGGGAAAAGGGGTTCGTCTAAAGTGAAACGGCTGCGCTTGTTTCCTGCGTCGAAGTGACTGGAACAAAACGCTTCAGTGCATCCGCCCGGAGCCGGGCGATGTCTTCACGCCGTGAAACCGAAAGGGGAACCGTTCCCTTGAACTCAGAAATGAGTGAGCCGGTCGCCAAAGATGATCGCTCATGCAGGGTTCGGTAAAGTGCGGCAATGACAGCCTGCTCGATCTCGGCTCCACTGAAGCCGAGCGTGGCTTGAACCAGCTCTTCGAGATCGAAAGTTGCGGGGGCCTGTTTTCTCAAGCGCAGATGAATCTCCAAAATGATTTTGCGCTCGGCTTCATTGGGGAGATCGACAAAAAAGATTTCATCAAAGCGGCCTTTTCTCAGGAATTCCGGCGGGAGGACATTGAGATCATTGGCCGTGCCGACGAGGAAGACTTCCTCCTTTTTCTCCTGCATCCAGGTCAGAAATGTGGCGAGCATCCGTTTGGCGGTGCCTCCATCCGCGCTGTCACCACTGCCGGTAGCGAAGCCCTTTTCGATCTCATCGATCCAGAGAACGCAGGGTGAGAGTGATTGAGCCAGCGACAAGGCTCTACGCAGGTTTTTCTCTGACTCGCCTACAAATTTATCGAAGAGGCGTCCGGCATCGAGCTTGAGCAGAGGGATTTGCCACTGACGGGCAATCGCTTTTGCGGCCAATGATTTTCCGCAGCCCTGAACTCCAACCAGCAGGACTCCCCGCGGCGGGCGAAGATTCATGGCGGCTGCCTCTTTGGAAAAGCCGACAGCTGCGCGGTCGAGCCAGATTTTCAGATTGTCGAAACCACCGATCTCAAACTGATTTTCGGCGACCGGGCAATACTCAAGAAGACCACCGTCGCGGAGCACTTTGGCTTTTTCATGAGTCAGCGTCTCAATGTCCTCAGGACAAAGCTTGCCATCTTCGACGACAGCATAGCTCAGTTTCTGGCGGGCCTGATTGGCCGTGAGGCCTTGAAGGGCCCGGATCAGTTCATGCTTTTTAGAAGCGTCGATTTCGATTTGGAAATCGATTCGCTGCTTCAGATCCTCAAGCGTGTGGTGAAGGATTGTTTCCAGCTCAGCGGAATCAGGAAGTTCCAGGGGAACGTAGGTTGTGAAAGGTTCCAACTCGTTCGGGAGAGACATTTTATCTCCGCAAAGGATGATTGCCATGGGCTGCGAAGAGGTCTGGAATCCTTGTACCATTTCCCGAAACATCCGGGCCAGCAATGGATCTTCGAGTTGGCTTTCGAGATCTCGAAACAAGAACAAAGACGGCATGTCGATGTCGAGAATTCTCTGGAAAGAGGCGAGCGTCTGATTTCCCTGAGTCAGCTGTGCACCAGAGCTGCGGTTTACGAGTCCCGAAGAAAGCGACCAGTCGAAGAGTGTCCAGACTTCGCGATCACAAAGGACTTTCAGCAGATCTTCGACGCGTTCCTCTTCCACCGACTCGACCACAATCAAAGGATGATTGGAAAGCACAAGGCTCCGCAGATTGTGAATTATTGAATCCATTATAAATACCATAATACAAATGGCGCCAATTTTCAATCACAAGATGCGCGCGCGGCAGCCCTCTCTTGCAGCATTGAAGCCGGGGACAATCCCGACGAAGTAATCGGTGGGATTACAGAAAGGCTTGTGCAGTCATACTTTCGGAGAAAGTATGACTGCAGGGAGAATAGATAGCAACGCGTTCGAAAATTACCCGCGAATCCCGTGCCCTACGGCTTTTTCACCGCATTGCGGATCGATCCGATGATAAGAACGAGGACAGCTCCGGCAATTCCACCCCAGATCACCGAACTGAGGACAGGGTTGAATTTGATCAATTCGGCAAAGCTGACCAGAAGTCCGCCGATCACACCAACAATGGTATTCCGGATGTATCCGAGGCCGAATTTCCGGAAGGCGAGACCTGCGAAGTTGGCTCCGGCTGCACCACACAGGGCGCTGATAATTAAATTCGTTATATCCATAGCTTATGAGGTTTGCGGTTCTTCTGCCGGCGGCTCTTTTCCCTCTTCTGCCTTTTGAGATGGCTCGAAGGTTATTCCCATTTTGGAAGCGCGTTTTTTCCAGAGGTTCCTGGCAAATTCCTGCATGTCTTCGCGAGTGTCAGCCTCGTCGACGATTTCCAAACCAAGCAGAGTTTCGACTACGTCTTCCATCGTGACCAATCCGGCCAGACCACCGTATTCATCCAGAACAATTGCAATATGCAGGCGGTTCGCGACAAGGTTTTGAAACGCGTCGGTCATTTTGCTGACTTCCGGAATCGCCGGAACATCGCGGCAGAGATCTTTGAGCTGGAGATCAAACTTGTCCCGTGCCATCGCAAGAAGAATGTCGTGTGAAAGAACGAAGCCTTTGATGTCATCCCGGTTTTCTCCAAAAATGGGAATCCGGGAAAACGGGGAATCCTCGTGCTCGTCGAGATACTGCTTTACGGTTGTCTCCTGATCGAGAGCAAACACGACGGTCCGGGGTGTCATCACTTCACGGACTGCAATTTCACTGAGGCGAAGCAGGTTTTCGAGAATGCGGGATTCGTCTTCTTCCAGTTTGCCCTGACGCAAACCCATCTCCGCCATGACTTTTAATTCGTCACGGCTGAACGGTGCCTCGCCATGATGCCCTTTGCTGAAAAGTTCGATGAACCAAATAATGGGAGTCATCGCTTTAGAAAGAAATTTCAGGGACAATGCGACCCACGGAGCCCATGTCCGCCAGTGACGTGCTCCGAGATTTTTCGGGATGATCTCAGATGCGATCAGAATCGCAATTGTCATGATCGCGCCGGCGATGGCATCCCAGGCGCCTCCACCGAGCGCAGTAACCTGAGAGGCTACTCCCATGGCACCAACGGTGTGGGAAATGGTGTTAAGCGTCAGGATGGAGGTAAGCGGACGATTGATCCGGGTCTTGAGGTCTTCCAGCGTCGCTCCGATCCGCGGACGGGATTTCTTAATATGCGCAATATAGGGATTCGTAACGCTCAGGAGGACGGCCTCCCAGACTGAACAGAAAAACGAAACGCCGATTGCGAGGCAGAAGTAGACGGCTAGCAGCGTCCATGAGCCGGAGGCATTCGGGTCACCTCCACCCGCTGCGAACGCCAAAACTGGGGTTAGAAACATAGTTATCCGAATGTGAAGCGAAAATCGCGCGCTTCAAGTTGAATTGCTGTTGAGAAAAATAGAATCATACAGGGTCCAATCGCCGATCCAACTCTGTTGAATCGGCGCGGAGTCACAAACTTACAACTTTTTGACGTAAGCGTAGTAAGCGCCGGTGATTTCACCTTTGGGACCTTCAAAAATTGCACTTAGCGAGGCGGGGCCTTTCTCCAGCTTGATCGGAAAGGTGACACTGGGAGCTCCTTTTTCGATTTCTTGAGATTTTTGCTGTCCGGCCATTTTGATTTTTGCTGTTTTGGCGGCGATGGATTTGCCGACCCGTGCCCGGAAAGCTTGAACACCCGGGACATCAGGAGACGGCGGAATTTCATCTGTGATCGCTTTCTTGGCGACTTCCCCTTCATCAGGCCAGCGACGAATTGTGACTTCATAATCGCCGGCTTCCTCGATCTCCAGATACCAGAATCCGATGTTGGAAGGTTTGGCGTCAGCGTTGCGAATGTGCTGCTGATTCCACGGAGTTGAGCCATCAGTAATCCAATCGTGACAGGTGAGACGTGAGGGGTTTTCCGCAGGGTTTCCAATCTTGATTCGCGCGGGTTCGCCAAATGTTGGCTCAAGTTCGGCCCACCATTCATTGTAGAACTTTTTCAGGCGACCGGCGACTTCAGGATGCTCGGCGATGACATTCGTCTTCTGCATCGGGTCGTCTTTGATCGCATAGAGCTCATGTTTCGGCTGCCCGTTTTTCCCGGCATCGTTGACGAGCCGCCAGTCATTGGTCATGACGCTGGACTTACGCCATTTGATGGGATCTTTGACCCGCTGACTGTCGGTCACCAGTATACGGTCGGGCCAGCCCTCGGATCTGCCGTTCATTAGAGGCCGGATAGACACGCCGTCAAACTTGACACCTTTTGGTGCCGGAACTTCACATAGATCAATGAGGGTTGGAACGACGTCGACATAGGAAGTGATCGTTTCCACTTTGTGTTCGCTTTTGAAGCCGCCTTCCGGCCAGTGAAGGAAAAACGGAACGCGATGTCCTCCATCATATTCGCTTCCTTTGGCTCCTCGCATTCCCCCGTCGTAGACAGCTCTGCCTGCTGCTGTCCCGTTGTCGGTGGTGAAGATGAAAATGGTATTTTCAGCGAGACCTTTTTCACTTAGCCACTTGCGAAGTTCTCCAACGTTGTGATCGATGTTGGCGATCATCCCGAAAAAGTGAGCGACATTTACGGGGAAATCTTTCTCGTAAGGCGCCGCAAATTCCGGTGGAGCATGCGAGGGGCTGTGGGGCGCATTGGTGGAGATGTAAGTCAGAAAGGGGCGGCCTGCTTTCACCTCTGCTTCGATAAACTTCTTCGCATAGCGAAAGTAAACATCTGTGCAGTAGCCATCCGTCTTCTCGGGCGTTCCGTTATGGAAAAAGGTGTCATGAAAATAGGCGTTGTCCCACAGGTCAGGGGTTTGGCCGACTCCGCCGCCGCCGTGACGAAGCACTTCGTTGAATCCGCGATCTTCCGGCCGGAAAGGGTAGTTGCTGTCTCTTATACACATCTGACGCTGCCGACGAAGAGGATA
>OJCB01000907.1_pt1 | contig 10615 bp, 12 predicted proteins | sample 1591501 | NCBI WGS metagenome assembly OJCB01 (sample SAMN05416813, study PRJEB24817) | seawater metagenome | isolation source: Sea water | place: Canada:Atlantic | collected 2013-07 | reverse complement strand
TTCGTCGGCAGCGTCAGATGTGTATAAGAGACAGCCGTAAAAGTCGCGGAAGCCGGGAACCTCGTTGATTTCAATGCGGAGTTTGCCATCAATCGAAAAGATTTTGAGATCGTCTATGCTGGAAAAGCGGACGATCTCATTCGCGACGAAGTTGTCATGAAACTCGATGTCAGTGCCATTCCCGGCGAACCGAAGGATTTGCAAATCGGCATCAACGGAGCTCCACCACTTCCTCCCGTTGCCGACAATGATGATCGCGGCAAAGGAAAAGGGGGCAAAGGAAAAGGCGGCAAGGGCGGACGCCCCGACTGGCGCAACATGTCTGAAGAGGAACGCGTCAAAGCCCGTCAGGAATTTATTTCAAGAATCGATACCAACGGAGACGGCAACATCGGCAAAGATGAAGTCGACGAGCGCATGTGGGGATTCATCGGACAGGCTGACAAAGACGGAGACAGTCAGGTGTCGGAAGCTGAACGCACGGCATTCCGCGCCGAACGCGAAGCCGAGCGCACTCTGCGAGAACTCAACGGCGAAGAGCCCGATCGTCGTTTCGGAAAAGGCCGCGGAGACCGTCCATCAGGTGGAGATCGTCCGGGTGGCGGTGGCGACCGTCCACAGCGTCCGCCGGTAGAGAATTGACCGATAACGACACAGGCAATGTAGGGCGAGCGCTCCGCTTGCCTTTGCCATCTACCCGCATCGCGGGGTGAGATCCTGCTGGCGCAGTAGGTTTTCAAAGCCAGCCGGAGCGGCCGGCCTACAGTAGTTGGATAAGGGCGATTGATCGCCGGAAACGAGCGGGGCGCTGTCAGCGAACTGGAGTAAGAAACGAAGTCGGAAAAAGGGATTCGAACGTCATAGGTTTTATCGCGCGGAAATCCGGCTTTCCCGCCACCATCCAAGAAGCGAGAACAAGAGCACACAGACACTGACCAGCGAAATTATCGCCATTCCATCGTACTCCCCGCCGAGGCTTTTTTTGATAAACTGCATCGCAATCGACTTGGGTTTATCGGCACCCCAATTCTCCTTCGCCAGAGCCGAATTTTTTTCGACTTCAAGCTTCCAATCAGATTCGTGAGCTAGCAGCCGCGAAGCCAAAAAGTCCTCGCGGGGTGTGGCAATCGACACCAACTGGCTGAACAGGAGCGTGAACAGCGCCAAGAAGGAGAGGCTTCGATAGAACGTTTTCATTCGATAATCTGCAAGTGAATGTGGTCATCATGACTCGCAGGCTTGTTCTACGGGAGCTCCGCTCACAAACCCCAAACACCGACCTTCGATCTCTGCGCGCCTTTCTCCAGGGCGTAGAGTTTGTCGCGGTGTTTGAAAAAAGCGGCGCCTTTTGGAGTCGGAACGGGATCCTGTTTGGACCCCGGACCTTTGGTGTGAATGCGGACGAGTCCGTTTTTCACTAACTCGTTTCCGAGAAATTCTCCGCTGCCTGGCAACTCGACAAAACCGTAGTAGCGGTTGCCGTCATATACTTCCTCCCAGTAGGTGTAGACGGTGAAGGTTTTTCCGCTGAGTTGCTTCCTGGAGAACTCTTTTGCATCGAGACCTATCTGCACGATTTCATCGACCTCAACTCCTCCCATTTCGCGAGCCTGTTCGGCAACGCGACGACGCTGAGATTCATGGCGATCGCTCAGGTATTTTTCGGGAGCATCCACAAAGTAGAGACGCAACTCAAACTCGCGGTTTCCGTGCCGAACCATGAAACTGTCGCCATCGTTGTTCTTCGCATCGACAAGCCGGCAGTCATCCAGTTTTTCGTATCGCCCCGTTTTTGAAACCAGGCCGGATCCAGTTGAAACCTGGGATTCAGATATCGTTGGAGTGTTCGACGATCCTCTGGACGCAGAATCGTTTTCAGAAAATCGACCTTTCTGCCAATAGGCAACTCCTCCGACAATCAGGATCAGGACGAGTCGGATCAGCTTTTTGCTATTTTTCATTCAGGGGATGGATTTGGGGATTTGGGGAAGCGGAAAGTTTCAGTGCCGCAATTCTGTGATCGGGGCGAGAGTATCAGATCATTTAAGCGAAATGAAAACCCTTATTGCCCAAATCCTTTTCGGACGGTCTCCCGGTGAGTTCCGAAATATGGACGCCCACGTTTTCAACAATGTCGTCGATTATGTGAACGACGAAGGGATGCGAGTGGGACTCGGTGGCCGCGTCATATCAGAGGCCAACGTATTCGACATGATTTGCTGAAGACGCCTGAAGAGATCCACAGCCATGTGGGCATTCCCAGGTGAGGGAATGCATACGACGCACCCGGGAAAGTCTATCGGTGAGGCTACCGTAGAGCGAACAAGAACATTCGCTCCACAGGCCCCGTCCAAAAAAGGAACTAGTCCTTTTTCTCACTCACGGTCGACTTCACGTAGAGCTCACGAAGCTGTTTGAAATCGACTTCCGCCGGGCTGGCGGACATGAGATCAACACCGCGATTGTTTTTCGGAAAAGCGATCACTTCACGGATGCTGTCTTCGCCGCAGGCGAGCATGACAAGCCGGTCAAGACCAAGAGCGAGTCCACCGTGTGGAGGCGCTCCATATTGAAACGCTCCCAGAATGTGTCCAAAGTTTTCGGCCTGCTCTTCGTCGTTCACTCCGAGAACGTTGAACATTTTAGCCTGAAGATCGCCTTCGTGGATCCGGAGACTTCCGCCGCCGAGTTCGTTTCCGTTGAGAACAACATCGTAAGCCGCACCGCGAATTTCACCCCACTTGGACTCGTCATCGATCAGTGCGAGATCGTCAGCATGAGGTCGGGTGAAGGGGTGATGAACCGCATTCCACTTTCCTTCCTCTTCGTCAAAGTCGAGCAGAGGGAAATCGATGACCCAGAGGAAATCGAGTTCGTCTTCTTTGCCTTCGTATAGTTTGCAAAGGTCGGCGACTTCGAGACGAAGACGTCCGAGCACGTCGCAGACAGTTTGCCATTTGTCACAGCCGAAAAGAATGAGGTCACCTTCTTCAATGCCCATTTTCTCTTCGAGGGCTGCTTTCTCTTCGTCGGAGAAGAATTTTACGATAGGTGATTTCCACTCGCCGCCTTCGATTTTGATGTAGGCGAGACCACCCGCACCAGCTTCTTTGGCGAGCTCTTCGAGACGCTTGATCTGACCAGTGGTGATTTTGGCGAATCCTTTGGCGTTGATCGCCCGGACTGTGCCGCCTCTTTCCACCGTGCCGGAAAAGACTTTGAAAGAGGATTTCGCGAACACTTCAGAAAGTTCGACGATTTCCATTCCGATGCGGCGCTCCGGTTTGTCGCTGCCGTATTTGTCCATCGCTTCCTGATGGGTAATGCGCGGAAACGGAGTTGGAACTTCGACGTCCTTGGCGGATTTGAAAACACGGGCGAGCAGACTTTCGATGGTCGCGTAAATGTCTTCCTCGGTTACGAAGCTGGCTTCGATATCGACCTGAGTGAACTCAGGCTGACGGTCGGCTCGCAAATCTTCATCGCGGAAACACTTGGCTATCTGGAAATAGCGTTCCACGCCGGCAACCATGAGCAGCTGCTTGTATTGCTGAGGCGCCTGGGGAAGCGCGTAGAATTTTCCCGGGCTGAGACGACTCGGGACGAGAAAGTCACGGGCACCTTCCGGAGTCGATTTGGAAAGGATGGGTGTTTCGATTTCGATGTAGCCGTGCTCATCGAGTTCGTCGCGCACTGCCTTGGTAATGGCGTGGCGAACACGCAGGTTCTTCGCCATGCGGGGACGACGCAGATCGAGGTAGCGGTGTTTCATCCGCAGATCCTCGTTGCTGAGTTCTTTGTCGAGCTGGAAAGGAAGCACCTCGGATTTGTTGAGCACCTTGAGCTCCGTGGCAACGATTTCAATTTCGCCGGTGTCGATTGCCTCGTTTACCGTGGACTGGCCCTCAATCTCAGGGCGGTCCTCGATTTTTCCAGTGACCTGGATCACATCTTCAGCACGAAGGGTGTGGCTGAGTTCAGCTGCCTCGCCGCTTTCGTCGGGACGGAACACACACTGGGTGACGCCTTCGCGGTCGCGAATATCGATGAAGATCACGCCGTGGTGATCACGCTTGGTATTTACCCAACCAACCAGAGTCACGGTTTTTCCGGCGTCGGACTTGCGGAGTTCGTTGCAGTGATGGGTTCGGTACATGATCGTTTTGTTTAATTAAGACTCCACTATTGCGGAGGGCGGGGAAAATACAGCGCATCAGCCATCTCGCAAGCGCGAAGCTGACAGCCGAATGGCCCACTAATTTAATCACGGCGAAAAGTGGAAGCGAGCGCGAGCAAGCATCCAGGAACACTTACATAGGTTCGCGTCCACTCTCAGATTCGCGCTGGCGGTGAATTCGCCGGGAGGAATAGAAAGATTACTTAATACTCACCCATATTCTTGCCAACGCTGTCGTCGGTCCACCAATAGAGAATCCGGCCGCAGTTTTCGCAGTGAGTCACTTCAGCTTCGTTCTTCACTCCAACAACGGTGGACTTGGTGACTTTCATGTGGCAGCCCTGACAGACTTCGTCGACGAGGCCGACGATGGCCATTCCGTTTTTGGCTTTGAAAAGTCGATCGTAGCTGTAGACGAGGTCTTCATCAATCGCGCCTGCCTTTTCGGCACGCGTCTTTTGTTCTTCAGCGACATCTGAATCGAGCTTTTTCTTCAGATCACCGAGATCTTCGATCTCGTTTTTGACGTCTGAGGCACTCTCATTGTATTTTTCTTTCGCCGCAGAATACGTTGCTCCAAGCGTTTCCGCTTTCTCCATCAATTCGATCTCGCTGTCTTCCAGGGCGGTAATCTCCTCGCCATAGCGTTCAATTTCCGTCCCCATCTTCTGGAATTCGTCGTTCTTCTTGGTTTCAAACTGCTGAATCTTCAGTTTGGCGATAGAATCTTTCCGGGTGTCGATGTCGAGCTCAAGATTCTTGATTGCGACTTCATTTTCCTGAACAGCCAGCTTGGCTGCGCTCATCGACTTTTCATCATTGATGGCACGCTCGCGGATGTCTTCCTCCTCGAGAGGAATCCCGGCCAGCTCTTTTTCCAGGGAACGAATTTTTTGATCGTGATTCTGGACGATGAGGAGTTTCTCGATCTCGGGAAGCATAATAGCAGGAGTAGTGAAATTGAACTGGCGATACTCTCGCGAATTCAAAAGGCACCGTCAACCACTACCCGCGCCCGCAGAAAATTATTTCACTCAAGCCAGTTCGGCGACCCGCAAAAAATCTGCACTTCGGCTGCCGAGTCTATTAAGGATAATGCCTGCTCTGTTTTCCCGGCCGGCAGATCCACCCAGGAACGACAGCCGCCAAATTCCGGCCCGTCCTTTAATACGATCGGCTCGATCAAGCGCTTTGCCTGAATCATGGCATAAGAAATACCCGGCTCGTCTCCCCACTCAAAACGCTCTCGAATCGTCTCTTCGCTCCAGATATGGAAAGATTCGAGCCGTCGGATTTCATTCCAGTCCGTCAATCGACCGGTTTGGAGCGTTTCTACATATAGCTCGAGTTCGATCGTTCCATCCTTCGCAGCGACCGGTTTTTCCGGATGAACTCTGATTTTGTCCTCCTGTTCATGAAAATGAGTCGGGAACAAAAAGAAGCGCCGATGATCCCATTGAAAACCCGAGCGGCCCTCGGCAATACCGCCTTTTCTCAAGATGATCGACTGCTGACCTTCGGCAATCGCATCGCACACAAGAGACCATTCTTTAAAGGCGACAGGATTCCATTCGGGGCCGGGTAAACTCATGCTATTGACCCTAGTGTGGAACGGACAAATTTCCAATTTTGGTGTCCTTGAAAATTTCCGCTGGAAATGCCAAAGGATTCGCCTAGAATCAAAATCTCCCGGATCGGCAATAGCCTTTCCAAGATGGTGGCTGTAGCTCAGTGGTAGAGCCCCGGATTGTGATTCCGGTTGTCGCGGGTTCAAGTCCCGTCAGCCACCCCATTTTCTCTTCCCAAATTCGTTCAGAGCTTTGCTCCTGAGGAGGTCAAAATGACGCTCGTTGGAAATTTGGTATGGAATCAATAGAAAAGAGAATCGGCTACAAGTTCACGAATTCATTGCTCCTGGCTGAATCTCTGACCCATCCCAGCCTCGCCTACGAGTCGAAAAAGCCACATTTTGACAATCAACGCCTCGAGTTTCTTGGGGACGCTGTGATCCAGCTGATTTTAACCGACGAGCTCTATAATCGCTTCCCGGAATTCAGTGAAGGCCGACTGACGAAGCTACGGAGCCGGCTTGTTTCCCGTGAAGCACTCCAGGAATTTGCCAATCATATCGATCTGGGAAATTATCTCCTTCTTGGCAAAGGCGAAGCCGCAAGCGGTGGTCGCGAACGCTCCTCCAATCTTGCCGATGCATTTGAAGCTCTCGCCGGGGCAATCTACATCGATGGCGGATTCGAACCTTCCCGCACTTTCATTCTCACCAATTTTAAGAGCTTCATCGACGCGACTGCCAATCAACCGGAGGAAAATAATCCAAAAGGGGAACTCCAGGAAATTCTTCAATCGATCTCTCCTGTCAGCCCTTCCTACAAGATCATATCCCAGGAAGGACCCGACCATTTGAAGTCCTTTGTCTCCGAAGTTGTCTGGGAAGGAAGAACGCTCGGAAGTGGATCCGGATTGAGCAAAAAAGAAGCGGAAACTGCGGCTGCGCTCGAAGCTCTCAAGGACGAGGTTTGGACCTCTGAAAACGATGTGAATAAAGGATGAACAACTGTGGATAAGTCGGAACAAAACAAGTCTGTGAATAAAAATACGGGACTTCCTAGGAGTAATTCCCAGCGTTCTTCACAGCCCAAACCGGTTCACTTTTCATTCGTATTCAATTACTTGTAAGAATTATTCGCAGTTATTCACGGGCAGAAGAAGAAGAAATATTTTTCTAAATTATTATTATAATATTCTACCCTGTGAATAAGTTCGATTGCTTAGCCTTTTGGCCACTTCGGAAACCGTTATCTCAGAAAGACTAACCGTTGCAGAAACCAGTTGGTCCATTCCCTGATGCGGAGGAGCCCATACTTTTGGATTCGTAGGACCGAAAAGAAGCAGACCTTCTGCACCGGCACTGGCAGCCAGATGAGAAATGCCGCTGTCGTGTCCGAGGTAAAAATCGATTTCGCTGAAAACAGAAGCGAGTTCAATCAGCGACGAATCTCCACGATGCTGAAAGGGGACGCTGGTGTCCGTGAGCATGGACAGGAATTCAGGGATGACTTCGGCCTCCGCTTCTCCGCTGGTGATGAGAAATTCCGTTTCGGGTTGAAGGCTGTGAATATGGCGGACAATTTCGATCCAGGATTCAAAGGACCAGTTTTTGGACGGACTGCCGCTGCCGGGATGAAGGGCAATGAGCGGGCCGTCGGTAAACCGTTTCACACTCGACTCATTTCCGGCGAAGGAAAAGACCGGGGCCGGGTTCTCCAGATAAAGGGCCAATGACTCAAGTGGTTTGGCAAGCTGAAGGGCTGCTGGCTGGAATGGTTCTTCTTCGACCATCCGATAGGGCCCGACGAAAAGAGTTTCCACTCCGGCCCGAAGGAGGTTCGCTTCGAAAAACCCATCGGGATCGTAGAGATAGCTCACGACAACATCGAAGGATGCCAGGTAATCGCAGAGATCTTTGTCGAGCTCAGCATTGGGGGCAAAGAACCGGGCCATGGCAGCGTGCTCGATCGAGCGCACCCGATCAGCGATTCCGGCGGAAACGGCAAGTTCAGCGATAGATGGGTAGCCGAGAATATCGATTTCAAGGTCCGGCAGATTGTCGCGGACCAGTTGGATCGCCGGCATCGTTAGAATGAAATCACCGACCGCGCCGCCGCGGATAAAGAGAATTTTTCCCATGAGTCTGTATCAACTGGAGGATTTCAGCCATTCCAGGGTTTCGTTCGTAATTTTCTCTGGAGACTTCTCGATCGAAACCTCCAGGGTGCTTCCTTCGCTCTCAGGAGCCTCCAGAGTGGCGAACTGGCTCTTTAGCAGGTCAGAGGTCATGTATTCGTGATCGCGCTCGTCCATGCGGCGTTTGATGAGATCGAAGGATCCCTCGAGATAAACAAGACGATGCTCAGGAAATTTCAGAAAAAGGTAGTCCCGGTAAGATTTCTTGAGAGCTGAACAGGCGAGCACGGGAGTTTGGTTTTCCGCGATAGTTTTTTCCGCTGCGTCGACGAGTCGATCAAACCAGGGCCAGCGATCTTCATCGGTCAAAGCGATGCCATTTCCCATTTTCTCTTTGTTCTCCGGAGGATGAAAACTGTCTCCTTCGAGAAAAACGCCTCCGATCGCATCAGCAACGTCCTGCCCGATCGTCGACTTTCCGCAGCCCGAAACTCCCATGATGACGGTGAATGGTGTCATGCCGGGGACCATAGCAGATTTTGGGGGGATCATCGTAGCGAAAGTTGGGACACTTTTTTCGAGCGACCATCAGGGACGAAACTTGGCGAAGTTTCGCTGCAGGATTGCCTATTCCATTGACTCCCGACCCCTTCCTCTTCTATCCTGATTTTCCATCTCGAACCTCCGAACTATGAACATGATCAATCGTCGTCAATCCATCGAACGAATTTCCCTGATGCTGGGAGGAACTCTCTCCACTCAACTCACGGCCGGCCTCATGGGGCAGGTGTTGAACGAAGGACCGAGTGTCGAAGTCTCCGAAGCACAAACTCAACTGCTCGCAGAGGTCGCCGATATCATCATTCCGACGACGGACACTCCCGGAGCCAAAGCCGCTGGTGTGGAGCAGTTTATCATCCGGGTTTTGCGAGATTGTTACCTCAAAGAAGACCAGGAAAAATTCTACAATGGTCTCGCCAAGCTCGAGGCCGATAGCCGGAAGTCTCAAGGCAAAGGCTTTGTAGACATTGATACAGCAGGGAAAACAGAGGTGTTGCAGAATGCTACAAAAAGCAACAAGGCCTGGTTCAAGGAAATGAAGCAGTTTACTGTCACCGGATATTTTATCTCTGAGATCGGAGCAAGCCAGGCTCTGGAATATCTGCCGATTCCGGGAAAATTCGAGGGCGATATTCCTTTCAAACCCGGGCAAAGAGTGTGGGCCATCAAACCGTAAGTAAATCTTCCGAACTTTTCTGACATCATGGCGAATTTAAATATCAAAGCAGACAAGGAAAACACCTACGACGCCATTGTCGTCGGCTCAGGTGTTTCCGGTGGTTGGGCAGCCAAAGAACTGACCGAAAAAGGGCTCAAAGTCCTCATGTTGGAGCGCGGCAAAAAACTCGATCATGTAGCCGACTACGACTACGCGATGAAAGCGCCCTGGGAGACCAAATACAACGGCAAGATCACCGTTGAGCAGGCTAAGACTCATCCGAAATTGTCTCGCGATTATCCGTACAATGAGATGACGGAAAAATACTGGTTTGATGATGTCGATTCGCTCTACAAAGAGAAGAAGCGTTTCGATTGGTATCGTCCTGATATCGTCGGTGGAAAATCCATCATGTGGGGAAGGCAGTGTTATCGCTGGAGTGATCTGGATTTTGAAGCCAATGCGAAAGACGGGATCGCCATTGATTGGCCGATCCGCTACAAAGATATCGCCCCCTGGTATTCCTACGTCGAAAAACATGCAGGGATTTCCGGAGAAGCACTCGGTCTTCCGCAGCTGCCGGACAGCGAATTTCTTCCTCCCATGGACATGTTTTTCGTGGAGAAAGAAGTCCGCAAGCGTCTCGAGAAAAACTTCCCCGGTCGAAACATGACCATTGGTCGCGTCGCGAATTTATCGAAAGCTGCTCAGGCGCAAATTGCAGACGGTCGCGGTCCCTGCATGTACCGGGATCGCTGTTCGCTCGGTTGTCCTTTTGGCGCCTACTTCAGCACTCAGTCGTCCACGCTTCCGGCTGCGGCGAAAACCGGAAACCTCACTCTTCGCCCCGATTCTGTTGTCCGCGAGATCGTCTACGACAAAGAAACGAAGCGCGCCACGGGTGTTCAGATTCGCGATTCAGTCACGATGGAAGATCGCGAATTTTTCGCCAAGGTTATCTTTGTTTGCGGAAGCACCGTCGGTTCGACTGCGCTGATGATGAATTCCACCTCGGAGCGATTCCCTAACGGGCTCGGCAACGATTCCGGCGAGCTCGGACACAATCTGATGGATCACCATTTCCGCGCCGGAGCCAGCGGAAAATGGGAGGGCGATCACGATCGTTATTTCTACGGTCGTCGCGCCAACGGAATTTACATTCCACGATATCGAAATGTCGGCGACGACAAGCGCGACTATCTGCGCGGATTTGGCTATCAGGGCGGGGGTAGTCGCCAGGGCTGGGAACGCAATGTTGCCGAGCTGAGTTTTGGAAAGGATCTCAAAGAGGAACTGACTAAACCCGGCGACTGGACCATGGGCTTTGGCGGATTCGGAGAAACGCTGCCCTACCATGACAACCAGATGTATCTGGATAAGGACACCCGCGACAAGTGGGATATGCCCGTCGTCGTGTTTGACGCCGATTTCCGTGAGAACGAGAAGAAGATGCGTCAGGACATGATGAATGACTGTCTCTTATACACATCTCCGAGCCCACGAGACCGAGGCTGATC
>OJCB01000906.1_pt1 | contig 10617 bp, 10 predicted proteins | sample 1591501 | NCBI WGS metagenome assembly OJCB01 (sample SAMN05416813, study PRJEB24817) | seawater metagenome | isolation source: Sea water | place: Canada:Atlantic | collected 2013-07 | reverse complement strand
ATCCTCTTCGTCGGCAGCGTCAGATGTGTATAAGAGACAGGACGTAGGCAGAGCCTACGCCGAACGGGGAACGAGATTAGAAATAGACGTAGGCACAGCCTATGCCAAACAGGGTGTTCAAAACGCTTTAAACCAACAAGTATAATTATCACATGAAAAGATTTGAAAATCAAGTAGCTATCATAACGGGTGGCGCCAGAGGAATTGGTCAGGCCATTGGCCAACGCATCGGTGAGGAAGGCGGCATCGTTTTTTTATTGGATGTACTAGAAGAAATGGTACAAACAACAGCTCATCAACTGAGAGAGGCGGGTTATCAAGTCACTGGTCTGCCAGTAGATATTTCCAATGAAACGGATGTTAAACTGACGGTACAAAAGATAATGGAGCAGACCGGAAAGATAGATATCGTAGTCAATTGTGCTGGCATAGTAGGTTTGACAGCCACCAAAATCACCGACTATGACTTGGCTACCTTCGAGCGGGTGCATAAGGTCAATTTAGTAGGGGCTTTTTTGATTACCAAATACGTGATTGGCCATATGGGAAAGGCCGAATATGGCAGAATACTTCACATCTCATCTATTGGGGGGAAAGAGGGAAATCCAGGTATGGTCGGCTATGCGGCAAGTAAATCGGGATTGATGGGCTTAGTCAAGGGAGTCGGGAAAGAGTTTGCGGATAAAGGTATTACGGTGAATGGCTTGGCGCCTGCGGTCATTGCTACTCCTATGAACCAAGATACGGATCAGAAAATGCTCGACTATATGGCGAGCAAAATTCCGATGGGTAGGTTGGGAACAGTGGAGGAGGCCGCCGCTATCGCTTGTTGGATTGTGTCGAAAGAAGCTAGCTTTAATACGGGATTCATCTTTGATCTATCGGGTGGACGAGCTACTTTTTAAATAGGATTTCTTTACAATAAAACATCGTTTCATTCTTCATTTATAACGCGCTCTACACATGTCTAAAAAATACTGGTATCGATTCCGGGTGGACTCTATCCGCCTGCCATCTTGGGATTATGGCAGTGACGCTGCTTATTTCGTTACGATCTGTACTAAGGATCGAAAGCATTATTTTGGGCAAATCACCTGCTCTATGGAATCGGAAGCTGAGATGCATTTGACTCCTATTGGCCAGCTGGCACATGATTATTGGCAAGAAATCCCCAAGCAATTTCCCTTTGCTAAGCTCAATGCCTTCGTGATCATGCCTGACCACATGCATGGGATTATTATTATTAATCGTGATACAGACGCGATTAATCGCGTCTCAACCGGGGGAGGAATCACCGGAGCCAAAAATCCCATGCTCTCCCAAAACCTATCCCGCATCATCCGATGGTACAAAGGCCGAACCACCTATGAAAGCCGAAAAATCGATCCCGACTTCGCCTGGCAATCCCGATTTTATGAGCATATCATTCGAGCGGATAGAGCATTTCAGCACATAGCTACCTATATTTACAATAACCCAAAAAAATGGGCCCTAGATAAAGGAATATCAACATGAAAAACAAGGCACTTCTATTCAGTTTCGGATTGCTCCTACTTATTAACAATTGGGGCTGCCAGCGGTCGGTAAGCAATAGCAAACTCACCAGCCAACCACCCAATGTATTACTTATCCTAGTCGATGACCTGGGCTGGAATGACTTGGCTTGCTATGGAAGTTCCTTCTATGATACCCCCAAACTTGATGCATTCGCGAAAGAGAGCTTGCGGTTTACCAATGCCTATTCCGCTTCACCCGTCTGCTCTCCGACCCGCGCGGCAATTATGACCGGCAAAAACCCCGTCAGAACAGGCATCACCGATTGGCTGAAAGGTCAAAATCCTCCAAACAATAAGCTCCTTAACATACAAGACCGGAATGAACTCGCCTTGGAAGAATACACCTTGGCAGAGGCCTTTAAAGACAATGGTTACAATACCTTTTTTGCGGGTAAATGGCACCTGGGAGAAGAAGGCTATTATCCCGAAGATCAAGGCTTTGACATCAACATTGGTGGTCATCATAAGGGTTCCCCTCCAGGTGGCTATTACTCCCCCTACAAAAATCCCAAATTAAAGGATGGCCCTGAAGGAGAATACCTCCCAGATCGATTAACCCAGGAAACGCTTTCATTTATGGAAGCGCAGGGAAAACAGCCAAAACCTTTTTTCGCCATGCTTTCCTTCTATACCGTCCACACCCCTATTCAGGCCAGTACAGCACATATCGAAAGCTATACGCGCAAGATGCCAGCAGGCAAAGCCCCTCTTCATGCGCCAGAGGGAGATGGACATACTTTATTGTATCAAACGCGAGGAGATTATGGCTCTATGGTCACAGCGATGGATGATAATGTAGGAAAACTAATAGATCAGCTCAAAGCCAGTGGCCAGTGGGACAATACTGTCATTATTTTCACCTCCGACAATGGTGGACTCAGCACCTTAGGGAAAAAGAGAAAGCCGCCGACCTCCGTTCGCCCTTTACGTGCAGGGAAGGGTTGGTGTTATGAAGGGGGGATACGAGTCCCCATGATGGTGCATATTCCAGGTCAAACGAAAGCCGGAAGCACCAGTGATGAACCGGTGATTAGTCATGATATCTTCCCCAGTCTGGTCGATATTTTAGGGCTTGATGTAAAAGGAAAAACAAATTTTGATGGGCATAGTATTCGGCCAGTATTCGCAGAAAAAAAGATCGCCCGCGATGCCTTGGTTTGGCATTATCCGCACTATCACGGTTCCACCTGGAAGCCAGGGGCCGCTATCCGACAAGGTAAATGGAAGCTTGTGAAACACTTTGAAACGGAAATTACAGAACTCTATGATTTGTCTACAGATATAGGAGAGCAGCAAGATCTTTCCGCCACTGAGACTAGTAAAAAGCAGGCTTTAGAGCAATTATTAATGGAGAAGTTGATAAAAATGGAAGCTCAATTTCCCACAGTCAATTCCAATTATAAGGAATAAAATGAAGCCTTTTTTTCACCCTACCGTACATCAACAGAAAACCTATGTCTAAACCCCTTCTTGTCGTAACCGAACTCACAGCACTTTCTCAGGAAGACCATCAAGCGTATTGCAAATTGCTACCACAACTTTCAGGTCACGCCAAAATACCGAGCGAACAGGCATTGGCTGAGGTACTTCGCTTACCGCACATTCATGTGTTTATCGCCAAAACGGATCGGATCCATGGTGCCTTGACCTTAGTGATTAATCAACTGACCACAGGGATTAATGTGAGAATCGAAGATGTGGTGGTGGATAATGCAGCTAGGGGTCAAGGTTTAGGGAAAAAGTTGATGTTAGCGGCTATTGAGAAAGCCACTGCTGCCGGGGCCACTGCGATTAATTTGACGTCGCACCCTAGTCGAGTGGCAGCTAATCGCCTGTACAAAAGCTTAGGTTTTCAGCCAAGAGAAACGAATGTTTATCGATATACAATGGCGTAGGAAATCACTACAGCTGCGCCAATACTCCTTCCATTCCCTGCTGAAACTCGGCCTTGATCTTTGTTTTTAAATCTTCAAAACCCGTTTTTTCAAAAGAAGTCTCGATTTGTCCTGCCTTTAGCCAACTAATTTGATCGCAGACCTCGGTGAGGGTGGGGAGAACGTGGCTAGTCAATAGGATGGTTTTTCCTTTCTCACGCAAGTGATTCAAGATGATATAGATCGTCTCTACGGTCTCAAAATCTACGCCATTGAAAGGTTCATCCAATAAAAGTATCGGGCGTTGCTGCCCAATGGTGCCTAAGAGCGCCAACTTTTTCTTCATGCCTGTAGAATAATTTTCAGCCAATTCCTCTAGCGGTAGGTCAAAAAACTTATTCCAGGCATCGATATCAAACTGCTTGTTTTGTAGGGTAGTTAGCTCCAGATATTCTCGGCCTTTGAGGAAGGGGTAAAAGTAATTTTGTGTTTCCAAATAGGCGATCATACCGTTCTCAATCGGCCGGCTATCAAAACTCAAATGCCCGCCACTACGTCCTATCAATCCATACAAGCATTTAAAAAAAGTCGTTTTGCCCGCCCCATTACGGCCCAATATCCCATGGATAGTCCCTTGTTCACATTGCAAGTTGAAATCTTTCAACACTTCTTTTTTCCCATAATGGGCGCTTAACTGTTCAATCTTGAGCATGATAGAAGAAATCTAGGCGCTTTTTAGCTTTGAAATAATAGTATACCCATAGTGCCAAACTGGCCGGAGCCAGGAAGGGGACCAATAGTCCCAAGGCAAAAACACTTAAAATAGTCTGTCCATTGTGCTGTCGCCGATGCGGTAGCCAATTCGCATATTTTACCAAAATAGAAAAACTGAGTAGCAACTGAACAGCGACTATAACCAACACCATGATCCACCATAGGTCAACATGACGAATAAAGAATACAAGATATGGCAGCGCAAAAAGGAGATGAAAAAGGAGACTATGCAAGCCGATTTTTTGCCAAATTATTCGCCGCACATCAAAGGGTCCCTCGAGTAATTCTTTAGGCTCTAACAACTCATACATAGAGGTGCAGAAAAAGGAACAAATGATCACTGTACCAGGAATAGCCCACATCCAGTGGCTTGCCACCAGGCCGATGAGCCAGAAGAAACCAATCAGGAAGCCTAATCTACGCAAGCCTGCCCGCCACTCAAAAGCCCTGAGTGGAATCCAATTCAATGATAAAGTCTTCCATTTGATCTCTGGCGTCCACTTTTTATCTACTGCCGCTATCAGGAGTGTCCCCACGATCAAGCCCAGCACTAGATCAGGTCGTTGAAACCAAAACAAAGCCAACCAAAGCGGGAATAAGACTAGGATGTACTCCATCACAAAAAGCCCCGTTCGCCAAGCATAAGTAGCGATCTGCTGCAGGAAAAGATGATCTCGGCGATAGAAATGGATATAAAATGCGGGTATTAATAAGATCAATGTGCCAGACAGGAGGTCCGTTTGTACTAATAATTCTAATAATCGAAATCCAAAAATGGGTAGTATTAAAGCTACAAGAATCAATAGATAGCCCCAGCCGATACTTTGTAGTAAACGGTAGGTTTGTTTTAATCGAATTTGCAGCATTTTGTACAAAAAGCCCAACATAGCGGGAAGGTAGTGAAAAGGGTTTGTTCCCCATCAAAAAATCGAGTGGCACCAAGTTTTATCCGATGAAAAGCTCCATCGGGAAGACTTTAAGAAAAGCTTAACAAGCATATCATAGGCTATTTTAGTTTAATTGCCGATTTTGGTGGACGCACAATCTCTGAGAGAATCCTTATCTAAGATAAAAATCACTAATGAGTCGTTTCCGCATCCTTTTTTCTATTAGTATTGCCTGCCTATTAACGCTTTTCGCTTGTTCTTCTAGCGTCGAAAAAGAAGCCTCAACTGAAGGCATAGCGGCTGAGAACACCACCAAGCCCAGCTTAGCGTTCCCCGTTTACGAATCTTTTTCTGAAATAGCCCCAATTTTTAAAGAACAAAGCGATACCACATACGTCATCAATTTCTGGGCGACTTGGTGCAAACCCTGTGTGAAAGAGCTGCCCTATTTTGAAGCCCTACATGATCAGTTTAGTGGCGAAAAGCTCAAAGTCATATTGGTTAGCCTCGACTTTAAGAAAGACATTGAACCCAAATTGATCCCTTTTGTTGAAGAACATAAGTTGCGATCAAATGTGATTGCTTTAACCGACCATAAATACAATGAATGGATCGATCAAGTTGATCCGGAATGGGGAGGAGCTATCCCAGTAACGGTTGTTTATAATAGTAAAAAGCGGCAATTTGTCGGAGAATCATTTGCCAACCAAGATCAATTGTTTGAACTGGTGAAAGAACTGTTGTAAGATTTTTAAGATTCAAAACGAAAAACCCATCCTCTTTCTCTCTATACTTTTTTCAATTATGTCGGACTGACAACAGTTAGGCTATTGCCCTATTCCTATTATTAGTCCGCTACTTTTTCAATCATTAATAATATAAAATTATGAAACGGATTGTTAGTATTTGTCTGTTCTTGACAGCCCTGAGTTTATCATTTGTGGCTTGCACCGATCAGGCCGATCAGAAGACGGCCACCAAAATGGAAAATAAAGAAAAAGCCCCTGCCGCAAGAGCAAAATTGGTTAGCAATAAGGTAGCAGGCATCCAAGTGGGAGATCAAGCCCCGAATTTTAAGCTGAAGAATGTCGATGACAAGATGTATGGCCTGGAAGATATTAAGGATGCTAATGGAAACGCCCCAAAAGGCTTTATCATTACTTTTACCTGCAATACTTGCCCCGTGGCGAAAATGTATGAAGACCGAATCATTGCGCTACATGATAAGATGTCGCCACTCGGATACCCAGTCGTTGCTATCCAACCCAATGATCCATCGATGAAACCCGGTGATAGTTTTTCCGAAATGCAAAAGAGAGCTGCTGACAAAAACTATCCATTCGTCTACCTTTTGGATGACGGGCAGGAGATATTTCCTCAGTATGGCGCCAGCCGTACGCCAGAAAGTTATCTAGTGGATAATACCTTCAAACTTCGCTACCATGGTGCGATAGATGATAATTCGGGAGACCCCGATGGCGTAACGATCAATTATGTAGAAAATGCGGTAAGTGCGATTCAAAGCGGACAAGATCCAGATCCTGCGGATATCAAAGCAGTGGGTTGTGGGATAAAAGCTAAACGAACGTAGTACTTATATAACGATTTGATTGGAATAAGAGCAGTTGCGGGTTGCGGGTATGAAAACTCGCAATTCGCAACCCAATAAAAGATGTTCTTATAACGACTACTAATCACTACCATCATTCCATTTCAACCTTACAGCTTCCGGACTCGAATAGTATAAGCCTTTCGTGGATTTTTCACCATGATTTGCTTAATATCCTTGCGGGTGAAGCCCCAGCTAAAAAGATTCGGGATTAGTTTATCAAAGATAGTATGGTAGGGTACGGTATTACCATTCTTAAATAAATCCAATTGAACTCGTTTTTCTCCCGCCACTTCCTCTGCCTTGACTGCCCAACCATCATCATGAGAAATCAACACCTTATTCAAAAGACCGTCCATCCTCATCGACTGCAATTGATAGAGATAACGCTTTAATTGGCGTGGCTTGGCATTTATGCCATCCAGACTGATCCACACTCCTTTTCTTGCCAATGCAGAAAGGTGAGCTCCTTCATCCTTGTCATTTTGTGCATGCACCCAGATCATAGCCTCAGGGGCTACGCCCCGTTCCATCAACCAACTCAATTCCTGATCAGCGGCTTTGCCATCCCCCGTATGAATCGCGATAGTTAGTCCGGTTTTCAGGTGTGTCAAGGCCGCCGCGTCTACCAATTTCTTTTCATCTGCACTTAAAGGCGCCTTATTGACGCCAATCTTTATAAACCCAGGACGAATCCCGGTTCCATCAATACCTTCTTCCCATTCCTTAATCCAACGTTGGGCCAATTGGACTACGCTTTCTTCATAAAAATGCTTGGGCAAATATTTAAAATTTGCCGCAGCATAATAGCCAGTATTCGTAATAATATTAATCCCACTGACTTCAGAAAGTTTTTGTAAAAGAAGGACATCTCGGCCAATATAATTGGGGGTACACTCAAATAAAGTACGACAACCTAAGTCATGCAACCTTTTAAGATAGGGGTATATCCCTTGCACGGCGCTTTGGGTATCATATTGTGGTTGGATGACCTTTTCAGCACCCGTAAAATCGGTCGTAATATGCTCATGTGGCAAAGTAATCCCCATCCGATTGGCAGAGATTGGGCCAGTAACTGTCATCACCTCATTAAAAATGGGCGCTGGAAACACAAAACCTAAACTTCCTAGACTGGCAGTGGTTAAAAAGGTACGACGTTGCATCAATATATACTTTTACGAGATAGACAAAACTAGAGAAGACAAAGGATTATTCCTAAGCAATCGGGAATTAATACCGTAAATGGCAGCTGGCAGCCCTTGCTTTTAGAATACACCGGATCTCAGGCTCAACATAGCCACTAAATTTAGGGTTTTTTAAATGGGAATAAAGTATTAAATTGAGAATAATTGATGCTTCTCTAACATTTTTTGTGGTGAAACGGGCGCCCATACATGTGCTGATTGCCGTATAATTTAACGTTATTTGCACACCCTAATAGGTCACTACGTACTGAGCTATAGCAGGTCAATAAAATAGCTATGCGGAAAGCGTTTTTATTCGTTGGCATCTTTGTTACTTTCCTGGGCTGGGCAAATGCCCAAACCAAAGTGGACGCTCTATTGAATGAGCTAGACCGTATCATAGCTGATCGCCCCACTTATATTGAAGTGAAAGAAGATAAAATCCAAGGTATCCGCCAAAAACTCAAAGCGGCCCAAATAAGCGCATCCGAAACTTACCTGATCAACAATGATCTTTTCCAAGAATATAAAGTCTATCGATTCGATTCAGCACTCCACTATGTCTATGCCAATTTGCAATTGTCAGAAGCGGCCCAAAACAGTACTTGGATAGAAGAAACCAAATTGAACCTGTCAAGTATCCTCACTAGCACGGGGATGTACAAGGAATCTATTGAAAACCTGAAGAGTATAGATACTGAGACGCTCCATAACTCCCTCATGGAGCGCTATTACGTGGAATCTAAGTTAGTTTACGAGGGGCTACACCAGTATGCCCTCGATAATAAATTTGGGCCAAAGTATTTAGTAAAAGCTAAAGCCTACCAGGACTCCCTATTGAGTATCCTCGACCCTGGCTCTAATGATTACTTGCTAGAAAAAGGCTTGATTTACTTGCAGGAGGGAGACCTTCAGAAAGCCCAAGAAACTTACCAAGATCTCTGTTTTAATCGATTGGAACCGGCTACATCTATCTACGCCAAAGCAACGGCAACACTGGCTAGTATTTATGCCGAAAAAGGGGAAAAGGATTTGCAAAAAAGGTACCTGATTGAATCGGCGATGACAGATATTCAGGCGGTTGTGAAGGAAAACCTCTCTCTGACCAGCTTGGCGGTTGAACTCTACCAAGAAGAAGAAATTGAAAGAGCCAACCGATATATTGAATATGCGCTAGCAGATGCCAACTTCTATAATGCCCGCCAGCGCAAGGTCGAAATTTCCAAAATATATCCCATCATCAACGATGCCTATCAACTAAAAGAAAAAAAACAAAAGGATACACTTCGCTTTTACCTTGGCTTCATTACGGCTATTTCCGTTTTACTCATCGTGGCGCTGGTGGCTATCTATTTCCAGATGCAAAAACTCTCAAGGGCTCGTCAAAACTTACATGAGCTCAATCAGGCTTTGCAACAGGTGAATCATCGCCTCAACGAGTCCAACCAGAAGCTCAATGAATCTAATGAAAAACTAAAAGAGGCCAATTTCATCAAGGAGGAATACATTGGGCATTTTCTCAATCAGTGTTCCGTTTATATCGACAAATTGGAATCCTACCAGAAAGTGGTGCGAAAAAAAGTAATGACCAAGGAGTTGAATGCATTGATTAAAATGACGGAATCTAAGTCTTTTCTCGAATCAGAATTGAAAGAATTCTACTCTAATTTTGATCGGGCCTTTCTTCGTTTGTATCCCAATTTTGTAGAAGAATTCAATTCACTCCTAGGAGATGGTCAACAGATTCTACCCAAAAAAGGAGAATTGTTGACAACAGAACTCCGCATCTTTGCCCTCATTAGATTGGGAATAAGTGATAGCTATAAAATTGCTCATTTCCTCCGATACTCGGTTAATACCATCTATAATTATCGCGCTCAAATTAAGAATAAGTCAACCGTAGAGCGGGACCATTTTGAAAATCATGTGATGAGTATTGGGGCCTTTTACAATGATAATTGAGTCTACGCCCTCCCCTAAAATAGATCTGTCGCAGCCCATCGTTCACTCGTCTAATATCCCAATCCCCGTTTATAAATGATACTTACCTGCTAAAAACAGACACTTTTTCCATTTCCTGCCTCTATTCGATCCACTTTTACGCTTGGCTGATAAATCCATAATAAACTACAAATCAGCCAATTAACAAAAAACCATGCCCACATTTTTCCACTATTGATCTATATAGGCTTCTTGAGCTAATAGCAGTTAGCTATTTTTGTTTTGGCTTTCGAAATAAGGCCAGGACAAAAATCGCCCTTCAACAAGGTTAATTATGGAACTTACAACAAAATCTGTTTTACAGGTATTAAGCGACCTGACGAACGAGCATCCCTCCCAGGGTTTGCAGAAAAGGGTGGAAAGTGTTGATACACTTTTTTTCTACTCCTCACCCGCTTTTTACCCGTTTTCCATTTTGCCTAACTTCTTACAGAGATCGATTTATTCCAGAAGTTTTCACTCCACATTCCATAGTTTTGCTTTTCGAGTTCTTAATTGGAAAACCATAATTTTGTTTTCCCAACTACTCATTGGAAATCTCACACCCATGAAATCGGTACCCGAGGTATCCATGTCAGCCAGGCTCCAAATACAAGATGAACATTTACATGCATGATAGACCTGACCTTCTTTGAGGAGTTCAGGACCACTTTGTAACATACAGTTCTCAGATTCACTATAGCCCTGTCTCTTATACACATCTCCGAGCCCACGAGACCGAGGCTGATCTCG
>OJCB01000903.1_pt1 | contig 10629 bp, 8 predicted proteins | sample 1591501 | NCBI WGS metagenome assembly OJCB01 (sample SAMN05416813, study PRJEB24817) | seawater metagenome | isolation source: Sea water | place: Canada:Atlantic | collected 2013-07 | reverse complement strand
GTGGATTCCTAATATAGTAGTTAATTCAGGTAAAGAGGTGGTGCTGGCCTTGGCGATGCAAGAAGCGGCGGTCAAAATGGCGGAAGTAGTCGTTCGCGTTGACAAAAACAAAGGAGAGGCGGTCAATGACATGGCTATGATTAGCGCAAGGTCTATCTCAGCAGAAGAAACGAATCGTTATGCAGGTGGGTTTAATGATCCTTCTCGGATATTGGCCAATTTTGCAGGGATTACCAGTACCCAGGATGGGAGCAACGATATCATCGTACGAGGTAACTCTCCCAAATATGTGCAATGGCGTTTGGAGGGCATTCAAATTACTAACCCCAATCATTTTGCCGATCAAAGCGCGGTAGGGGGAGCTGTGAGTACGCTCAATAATAATCTCTTGGCTACTTCCGACTTTTATACAGGCGCATTTTCTGCAGAGTATGGAGACGTGCTTTCGGGAGTTTATGATGTGAAATTGCGGGCAGGGAATAATGAAAAATTTGAATCTGTTTTTGGATTTGGTTTGCTGGGAACTGATCTGACCTTGGAAGGGCCTTTCAAAAAGGGGTATGGAGGATCTTACTTGCTCAATTATCGTTTTTCTACTGCCTCATTGATTAGCGATCTAGGTTTGATCGATGATGTGGGAGGCGTGCCAAAATTCCAGGATGCGGCTTTTAAGGTGGTATTACCTACTAAGAAAATGGGCGTTTTCTCCATCTTCGCTTTAGGTGGTATCAGTAGCTTTTTATTGGAAGATGTGAAGCCAGATCTCTGGGAGACGCCGGGTAATAATCCACTGGGACCCAATCAAATCGAAGATTACAAAAAAGGTTCGCACCTGCTTAATACGGGAATTAATCATACATTTTCAATCAATAGCAGCAGCTTTGTAAAAACCACCTTGGCCTACTCCAATGAGGGCGTCAAAGATGAGGTATTTGAATCGAATATATTGCGACTGTTTGATGGCGAAGGTATCTTTTTGCGAGATTCTATCCTGAATCGAACGTTGAACTACGATGGCCGTTTAAAAAAATCTATCTATAGAGGAGCCATTACCTATAACAACAAACTCAATGCGCAGCACAAAATCCAAGTGGGTACTAAATATGCCTTCTTTCAGTATGAGAACCGGCAAAGTCAGCTAGAAAGTGATGATGCTACTCGATCTACGCTACTTGATTTCAACGAGAATATTAGTACGATCCGAAACTTCGCCAATTGGAAGTACCGGATTAATAATGAGATTACACTTGTGACAGGCCTACACAATATGAATGTCCTGTTCAACAAGAAACATACACTTGAGCCAAGATTGGCACTCAATTGGCAATTGGCGCCAGGCAGCTCTCTGCATGCGGGCTACGGGAATCATAGCCATATGGAAGGCGTACATCATTATTTCGCTAAAGTAAAACAGGCGGATGGCTCTACGATGGAACCGAATCAGGACTTAGGTTTGCTTAAAGCACATCATTATGTATTAGGCTATGAAAAACGCTTTGGAAGAAACTTGCGAGCGAAGGTAGAGCTGTATTACCAGGATTTATATGACCTTCCGGTGGAGAATAACGATACTAGTTTTTATGCGACGATCAATGAAGGATTGGAGTTTCAGGCAGTTGATCTGGTGAACAAGGGAACTGGTAAAAACTATGGGATAGAAGTCACGGTGGAAAAGTTCTTCTCGAATAACTATTACTATCTGATTAATGCCTCTTTATACGAATCTAAATACACGGCTCTCGATGGTATCGAGCGAAACACACAGTTTAATGGCAATTATTTGGTCAACATCTTATTGGGGAAAGAATTTGTGAATTTGGGGCGGAAGAAGAACCAAACGCTGGGTTTAAACGCCAAAATATTCTTTGGAGGTGGTAAAAAGATCATTCCATTGTTACGAGATCAGCAGGGTAATTTGGCAGTGGATCCTGCTAATAATAACTACTGGGACTTTGATCGGGCTTATCAGGATAATATTGAAGGTGTATACCAGGTTGTCCTTTCCGCCAGCTACAAGTGGAATAAGCGCAAAACGACGCATGAACTTTTTCTCAATCTGGATAATGTAACGAATACAAAAGGCAAGATATCCGAGTTTTACGATGAAAGTGAGCCGGGCTCCATCGGTTATGTCACACAATTTGGGTTTTTCCCCAACTTGATGTACCGCGTCTACTTTTAAGCCTTACTACTAGACCTTTAGAAGACAGAAACGACCTGCCTGACTGCAAAGACAGGGAAAAGAAACTGCTGAGGTGGGACTTCTGCCCTATATCTAGCCGATCTTCCCTGTCATCCCTGCCTAGTCGCAGGCTAGGTGACTTCTGTCCTCTCACTTTGCCCAGTAGTCTATTTTTGAACATCTTTTGTGGACTAAAAGCAAGAAAATGAATACATTGGCAATTATGAAATCTACCAAAATGAGAATAGTACATTTTAACCGTTATGGTTCAACTGATGTCCTTGAATTGGGCGAAGTAGAGAAACCTATGCCTAAGGATGATGAAGTCTTGATTAAAGTTCGAGCTACTACTGTTACCGCAGGCGATTGCGAACTAAGGGCTTTTAAAATCACCCCGCTATTCTGGCTCCCCGTCCGATTGTATATCGGTGTTTTTAGACCTCGTATACCCACTTTGGGGCAAGAATTAGCCGGTGAAATCGAAGCGGTAGGGAAGGATGTAACCAGCTTTAAAGTAGGGGATGCAGTGTTTGCTGGAACGGGAGGAAAGATCGGAACTTATCTCGAGTACAAATGTCAGAAGGTCACCCACAGCATAGCCCTCAAACCGACTAATATGAGCTTTGAGGAAGCAGCAACGATTCCCACGGGTGGACTCAATGCCATCTATTTTATGGAAATGGCGAATATTAAGCCCGGAGAAAGTATCCTTATCAATGGTGCGGGAGGGAGTATTGGTTCTTATGCTGTACAAATGGCTAAATCCCTAGGTGCGGTAGTGACCGCAGTGGATACTGGGCGAAAACTCGATATGCTGTTGTCTATCGGGGCGGATAAGGTGATCGACTATAAGCAGCAGGACTTTACCCAAATGGGTATCACCTATGATGTGATTTTTGATGTGGCCGGAAAATGTAAGTATACTCCGACTGTCAATGCACTGAAGGAGAAGGGCCGCTACATTCAATCTAATCCCTCCCTAGAAGTTATCTTTCGGGGCTTATGGACGAAATGGACGAGCAGCAAAAGAGTGCTCACTGGTCTGGCGGGAGAAAGCCTGGAGCAACTAGCCAAGCTTAAGGAGATGATTGAAGCGGGTAAACTTAAAGCGGTGATAGACAAACGGTTCACCCTAGATGATATCGTGGCAGCGCAACAGTATGTAGAAGCGGGGCACAAAAGTGGAAATGTGATCGTCGTCGTGTAGCCGTCAATTTATTGGCGAAGCTCAAAATCGGATGCAGTGCAGGGGGGAATTCGGAAAGGAATCACATAGCCGTCAATTTATTGGCGAAGCTCAAAATCGGATGCAGTGCAGGGGGAAGTCGGAAAGGAATCACGTAGCCGTCAATTTATTGGCGAAGCTCAAAACCGGAGGCGGTGCAGGGGGTAATTCGGAAAGGAATCACATAGCCGCCAATTTATTGGCGAAGCTCAAAATCGAAGGCGGTGACAAGAGGCAGTCGAAAGTCTTCAAGTGCTGTAAATTTCTGTCAAATCTTCAACCGTAAACACTATTTTAAAATTAGAAGATGGAAAAAATGCAAGCCGTAGTTTATGAAAAATATGGGCCGCCTGAGGTGTTGAAATTGCGAGAAGTACCAAAACCGGTGCCCAAAGACGATGAAGTCTTGGTGAAAATCTTTGCCGCAGCTATCAACTCTTGGGATTGGGATGTTTTACGAGGGAAGCCCTTTATTGTCAAAATGATAGGAGGCCCCTTCAAACCCCGCAATCAAATACTCGGCCTGGACATAGCCGGACGTGTAGAAGCCGTGGGTGAAAATGTGCAATTTTTCAAACCAGGAGATGAAGTTTTTGGGGATATATCGGAATACCATTGGGGAGGATTTGCTGAATATGTATGTGTCTCTCCCAAGCCTTTGGCTTTTAAGCCCCCAAGTTTGACCTTTGAAGCAGCGGCAGCCATGCCTCATGCCGGTGTGTTGGCTTTGCAAGGAATGCGACTTCATCCGCAACTCAAAGCAGGGGATAAGATGCTGATTAATGGAGCGGGAGGAGGCGTAGGTACGATGGGGATTCAGTTGGCCAAGCGGATGGGCGTCGAGGTAACTGCGGTGGATCGAACAGACAAGTTGGATATGCTAAAAGCGATAGGTGCCGATCATGTAATAGATTATACCGCTGAAGATTTCGCCCAGAATGGCCAACAATATGACCTCATTATTGACAATGTGGCACAGCGCTCCGTTCTCACCTATCAACGAAGCCTGACGCCAACTGGCGCTTTTGTCATGATCGGAGGGAATATGGGACTTTTGTTACCTGTGATTATCTATGGGGGGCTACTTGCTAAGTTTAGTAAAAAGAAAATTGGAATACTTGCGCATAAACCTAGTCGGGAAGATTTGGATTACCTCAGCACGCAAGTGGAAGCGGGGCATCTCGCCCCACGAGTAGACAAGGTCTATAGCCTGCAGGAGGTACCACAAGCCCTTCAATATTTCGGTGATGGCCACGGTCAGGGGAAGTTGGTTATTGGGATGAATAATACTTAAAAGCCTGATAAAAGCCCCGAATGTGCATCTATCGATGATATCTTCCTATCCATCGAAAAGAATCCTTTGTACCGTCTTGAAAGGGTAGATTCGTATAAACAATTCTACCATTACTATGACTGCCGGACAACTTTCACCGCTTACAGAAACAACGACTACGGAAACGATTCGACAAGAGATGATTGATTGTATGGCGGCTTCGCATGCACTCCGCGATGAGGAAATACGATTTGTGCTGGATGCGGTTTCTGTCAAGCTTTTCAAGAAGGGGAGTATTTTATTACATGAAGGGCAAATACCCGCTGCTTGCTATTGCAACTATCAAGGGTGTGTGCGGCAATTTTACCTGAAAGATGGAGAAGAAAAGACCACCTTTTTTTATACGGAGGGACAGCAGATTACGACCATTACCAGTGAGGAACTGCGGAAACCGGTTAAGTTCTACCTGGAATGTGTAGAGGATACTTTTTTGACCATCATGCCGCATGAAAGTGAATTAGAATTGTTTCGACGATATCCAAAATTTGAGGCGTATGGCCGACTGGATATGGAGCGACGTTTGATGGAATACCAAGAAATGTTGGCTAGTTATATTATCACCACACCTGAAGAACGCTATTTGAATGTCTTGAAAGATAGGCCAGAACTTGTACATCGCGTTCCACAATATCAGTTGGCTAGTTTCCTGGGGATCAAACCGGAGTCATTGAGTCGAATCCGGAAACGTATTATGATGAGAGCGTAATTAATGAGTAATGTGGAATGAATAGTGAATAATTAGTAGTGTAAAAGGGGGAATTAATATCTAGGGTCAGTTTTAGGTATTTTTCTCCGGTCTCAGTATCATGAAGTGTTTCTTCTTTATTGCTTCCCGATTTTAAGCATAGGTGGACAGAATGTAGGTTTCTTGGGCTTACTGTTGCGATAATTGTCCGCTGCCATTTCGTTTGTTGTTTCCTAAAAAAAGTTAGAACTTCGGTCATCAGGCCTTTGCATCTTTCCTCGGGATGTACCCTATAGCCGATTTCTAATTCTTGTGTTGCGGTATGCGCTGTTTGTTTCAATTCGAAATAGGTGGCGTTCGCTTTGTAAGCCAGCTTACTCATTTTGGTGCTGAATCGATTTGCCTTAGCTCTAAAGCAGGAAAACGATTTCCGAAGCCGCAGTATTTACTATATCTTCGAGGGTATTGATTTCTATAACTGATAGTACTTTTATTTATATGGATTGGGAAAACCTAAACTCGATTGATGAAGTCATCACCTTACTCGGCGAGATTATTGCAGATGCTGAGACGAATCAAAATACACTCGGGTATTTTGCTGCGCTCTATCAAAAGGTAACGATGAAAGTCAAGTCTGGGATTGCCGAGGGCTTCTTCGAGGATGGTCCCAGAATGGAACAATTGGATATTGTTTTTGCCCAGCGCTATTTGGCAACTTATGATGCTTACCAAAAAGCACAACCTACTACTGCCGCCTGGCAACGTGCTTTCGATCTTTCTACTGATTATTGGCCGATTGTCTTACAACACCTTGTCATGGGAATCAATGCGCATATCAATCTCGATTTGGGGATTGCGGCAGCAGAAATAGCCAAGGGGCAAGACATAGAAGCCCTGGCTGAGGATTTTAAAAAAATAAATACCATCCTTGGAGACTTAGTGCAAGAGGTGCAAGATGACTTAGCCCGTATTTGGCCGACTCTTATTTGGATTTTAAAACGCACTAGAAAAGTAGATGACTTCTTCATTGATTTCAGTATGGAATTGGCAAGGGATGGGGCTTGGCGCTTTGCTAAAGACTTGGCCGCAAAGCCAGAACAGGGATGGCCTGCTTTGATCGCGGAACGGGATGAGAAAGTTGCCCGACAGTCTAGGATCGTTAGTCACCCAGGGCGGATAGCAAGTTTTGTGTTGAGGGTGGCCAGATTGGGAGAGCGAGGTAGTGTATCTGAGAAGATTGGACAATTGAAGGCCCCGCCTAGTCTGCTCGGATAAGATCAGTGAAATGGCAGAAAAGCAAAAGTATAGAGATATTACTCACTTAGTCGCTGTGCTTCATCCATTGGGCGTAAATGTAGAATCCGCACAACTGATCCGTTCCAATACCAATCTAGTGTATGATTGTGGAGATCGAATATTACGACTTACCCCAGCTACTGTTCGGGATAGGGTAGATGTGCAGACAGAAATCGATTGGCTTACGTTTTTAGGGAGGGAAGGGGTGAATGTAGTCCAAGTCCTAGGAGGTGGCGAACCCATTGAGTTAGCGATTGAGCAAGAGGTGTTTTGGGGTATCTGCTTTAAGAAAATCCAAGGGGCTAAGATAGCAGCCGATCAATGGAAGACAGCTCATTTTGAAGGCCTCGGGGATCTACTCGGGCAGCTGCATAAAATTGGGAAAGGATATCCCATTCGCAGCGACTTATCGTACCGACATTGGGATGAAATACCGGAATTTTATAGCTTCGAATATTTCCCGGATGATAATCGCCAATTGCGAAGATTGCACAATGAAGTAGTCCATGAATTAAAGCGCCTTCCACAAGAGGCTGCGAATTATGGTTTAATACACTACGATGTTCATCATGGCAATTATTTACTGACTAGCGAGCAAAAGATCGTTTTATTTGACTTTGAATTAGTCTGTCAATCCTGGTACATCCATGATGTGGCCACCGTACTATACTATGCCTGTAATCATCCTGCTAGTAAGCAGTATCGCTCCTTTGATGAATTGTTTCTATCCCACTTTTGGCGAGGGTATGAACAGCACAACCAAATCAGTCCGTATGAAAAAGAAAAAATACCCTTATTTTTGCTCTACCGGGATTTGATGGTATATGGATACTTATTACAAATTTGGGGCAACAAAGAATTGAGTCAACAAGAGCAGGCCTACCAAACTCGCGTTGAAAGTTCTATTGCCGCACGACGCATGATCCTCGATGGCTGATTGGGAAAAACGAAAAGAAATTTGGTTGTGCTTATCGGATAGCTACTTGGATGTAGCCTTGTCGGATACTGATTATCATCGAATGGTGAAATTATTCGAGTCTACTCATATGTCATTGAATGAGCTCATGGCTATCGATTTATTGGAAGTCTATCCCGTTTTGAAATCTAATCTCATTAGTCCTGCCGGCGTGTGGACGGGATTTCAAGAAGAGTGGCTCTATGCATCCTGTAAGCCCTATTACCGAGCAAAGAAAGGTGGGTTTGATGCTATTCTTATCCGATGGCGGCTATTGCTTAGCCCAAGCCGACGTGACTATTGGAAAAGGATCGCCGTCTTGATGCACCAAAAGTTGGCTTGAGTCGCATCTTTGAGAGATATGGGATGGACTTTACTCAAATACATAAAAAGGACGTTTTTAGGCTTCCTGGTGTTTATATTGGCGTATAGCCTGATTGGATTAATACTCTCTCTCCTGAGCACTTCTCCTCCTGCCGTTAGTTGTACAATAGCGAATAGCATTTATGTTTCCACGAATGGTGTGCATTTGGATTTGGTGATCCCTGTTGAATTTATCCGAGGAGAAGGTTGGAAAGGTGTAGCATTGCCGTCTGATACCAAATTCGTGTCCTTTGGTTGGGGAGATCAAGGCTTTTACCTAGAGACGCCTACTTGGGATGATTTGCGATTTAGTGTAGCGGCCAAAGCGCTGTTTTGGAAAAGTAAAACGGCGATGCATCTCACCTATTACCGCAGAGCAAGTTCGAATTGGAATCACATCCCTCTTTGCCCTGAACAAATGGAGGAATTATTACTTTACATCCGCCAGTCCTTTCAAGAAACGACTTCGGGCTTACCCATACTCATTCCTGGGAAAGGGTATGGCCAGCGAGATGATTTTTATGAAGGAAAGGGAAGTTACTCCATCATTCGCACCTGTAATAATTGGGCCAACCAGGGCTTGAAAACAGCAGGAGTGAAGACGGCTATTTGGTCTCCTTTAGACAAAGGTGTCCTGTATCAAATTAGGAAAAACTATCCGCAGTAGATCACCGCCCGACTACTATTTTAAATAGTTCTCGTCGAGACCAAAGGTATACTTCTACCAGATAGATGCCAGCCGAAAGTTTTTCCACCTCGTAGGGGATGCTGACTTGATTAGTCCCTTCAATGGCCACTTTCTCGATGAAGCGTCCAGCCATATCATATATATTGAAAAAACCTTGAATAGAATTGTCTAACTCGATGTCTATTTGAAAGGCGGTTGTAGCAGGATTGGGAAAAACATTGATCAACGCATTTTGAGAAGGAACCGGTGAAAAGTCACCACAATTGGAGATAGAGGGGAAATCACTGATTGCTACTTCTGTAAGGCTAGGCGTAATTTTTCCTTTCACTTTGCCATTCTCTACTTTCAACCAATGGGTACCACAACTACTAATCATGTATGCGCTTGTAGGGTTGTCGTTGTTGGTGGGATAAAGCGACAAAATGAATTGTTCACCTACTTCAAATTGATCGGTCCACAGACCACAATCAGCTCCATTACCCGATTTGATGAAAATCTCGTTTGTCGATGTTTCTCCATGGATCGTGGAAAGCAGTTTCACATCCATACCATCGGATTTATTCCTGATCTTCTCGCCAAAAATAATGAGCGTTGCGACCACCTCTCCATTGTTATTCACAACACTTTGGCAAAATGTAGGTTGGCCAGCACAGGAGCAAGCCGCTAGGAAATCGGGTAGGCATAATAGTAATAGCAGGCAACAAATCCCAGTGTATAGTTTCTTCATCATCAATATTTAATACAATCTAGCAAAGTAAGTTTACGTAATCCCGGACAGAGGCACTAGTCCAAACACTTCTGTCGTCTTTGTAAGCTAAGACAGGAGGCAAAATGAAAAAGGTTGGTACTGAGGATCATTATTTGCTAATTCCCTGGACTAAAAAAAGACTACCAATTAATCGGGCAAGCTTCCAGTTAATCATTTACCGCTGCACATGTTAAGAAAAAGGAAGTAATTGGAATCAAATTAATTACCCCAAATGGAGAACACGCTTGTAAGTGGCATAGCTCGAAAAGCAACTGGTTGGCTAGTGCTACTCTCTTTTTTGACACTGGCATATGTCTTGGTGGTGAAATTGGTGGGTCGTGTGAGTTTCTGGCCGCTAATACATATCCCAGAAAACCAATTTTGGCCGGCGTGGATTTGGGGTGCCTTGGGGGCTGTTATAATGAGTATTATGGTTTCGTTAATTCGCTTTGGGGTTCATCAAATTCGGCGAGAGGAACAATTGAAACTCGCTTTTGAAAAGCAACTATCGAAGGTGGAAATGGGGGCTTTACGCTCACAAATGAATCCTCATTTTATTTTCAATTGTTTAAACTCGATTGACTATTACATCCTAAAAAATGAAACGGAGAAAGCTTCTGACTACCTCAATCGTTTTTCCCGCTTGATTCGACTCATTCTGCAAAACTCGAGAAGTAATCAGGTCAACCTCAAGGACGAGTTAGAGGCGCTGAAGCTATATATTGAGATGGAGGCCTTACGTTTTCAAGGCCAGTTTTTGTATAGTATACAATTGGATAAAGGCTTATTGCCCGTCAATTACGAAATTCCCCCGATGTTGCTTCAGCCCTATGTTGAGAATGCAATTTGGCACGGTTTGCTACATAGTGATCGACCCGGTCGATTAGATATTATCCTCTCAATGGAAGAAAATAGCTTGATTTGCCATATCACCGACAATGGTGTAGGTCGTGATGCTTCACAGGGGATAAACGTAAAATCTAGCCTGAAGACTTGGTCAATGGGAACGAAAATTACTGAAGATCGTTTGGCATTATTTGAAAAGCTGTACCACAATGAGGCGACGGTCAATATCATCGACCTCAAGGATGCCGCAGGGCGAGCCCTGTCTCTTATACACATCTGACGCTGCCGACGAAGAGGATAGTGTAGAT
>OJCB01000901.1_pt1 | contig 10638 bp, 5 predicted proteins | sample 1591501 | NCBI WGS metagenome assembly OJCB01 (sample SAMN05416813, study PRJEB24817) | seawater metagenome | isolation source: Sea water | place: Canada:Atlantic | collected 2013-07 | reverse complement strand
TCTACACTATCCTCTTCGTCGGCAGCGTCAGATGTGTATAAGAGACAGATATAGGCCTCGTAACTTTCCATGACTTCCTCATCTAATGCCTCACCGCCTTCCCGTCTAATTACTTCATCATGGTCATATAAAAAGCGATAATCTTCCGGAGAATAATAGATCCCTACGGCTAAGTCATAGGCCCTTGCAGCTGCTATAAATTCTTTTAATAAATCTTTGGAATAAGGTGTGTTCAAACTATTGAAAGAAGTCGTTTGGGTATCCCACAAACAAAACCCGGATTGGTGTTTAACATTGAAAACGAGGTATTGGATACCGGCTACTTTGGCTAATTGGGCTATTTTTCGTGGATTGAATTGTTGCGGATCAAAGGTCTTAGGGAGCTCCTCGAAATACTGTTTTTGATAAGCGGGAGAGGCGCCCACGAGGCTTTGACTCATTACAATGCCTAGCTGACTGTCAATGCCCAAGTCAATGCGTAAGCCCAAACCAGCATCTTTCAACCATTCGAGTCGTGGAGCCTTGTTCTTGCTCGAAATGTTAGCGGCAGATTCATAGATTTGAGCCTGCATACAAATAGGCAGTAGGAGAAAGAGCAGCAGGGCACAGTATTGGGTTTTCATCAGGCTGTTTTGTTTGGGTTTAAAATAGGGATTTTTTTGCTTCCGACAGACTAGAATTCGGAAAACGGCAAGAAGAAATAGCGGAGGGTACAGGACTCGAACCTGTACAGGCATTACCTATCTCACATTAGCAGTGTGGTGCGTTACCAATTCCGCCAACCCTCCGTATCGTACACCTGGGCGGATTCGAACCGCCAAACATCAGGTTTTAAGCCTGATAGCTTTGCCTGTTAGCTTACAGGTGTAAATAAAAAAGCCCCTTGGGTACTACCCAAAGAGCTTTAAATTGCTTTATTTATACACAATTAGATCACACCTGGGTTATCTGGAGGATAACTTCGAAGTGATAAACTATATGTGTGTATTTTAGTCATGATAATTGTAAAACGGAGCAGAAGTAAGAATAGTTCCAGGAGTAATCCATTTCCATTTTTATTTCCAACATACTAGGCACAGATTGTAAGGAAGGGTTTGATCAATAAGGACCTAGTTGAGTACCCAAAAGGGCGATCAATACAATTTGTCAATAACCATTAAGCATTATGACTTTTCGTTTCTTTTTTCTTTTTTGCGTTGTAAACATGCCCTTTATGAGTAGTAGTCAATCGACAGCAGTCACAAAACCTCGCCTTATTATTCTAACCACCGGGGGGACGATTGCCAGCGTAAATGGACAGCCGATGATTGATGGCCCTGCCTTAGTGCAAGCTGTGCCGGACATCGCAGAACATGCAACGATCACGGTAGAAACCTTTAGTAAAATTGGATCTTCTCAGATGACACCCGCTCATTGGCTGCGACTAGCTCAGCGGATTAATCAATTATTACAGGATGATCCAGGTTTGAGTGGAGTCGTCATTACGCATGGCACCGATACCATGGAGGAGACTGCCTACTTCCTAAATCTGGCTATACGAAGTAAAAAACCGATCGTATTGGTAGGTTCTATGCGCTCCGCGAATGAAATTTCTGCAGATGGGCCCGCTAATCTGCTAAATGCGGTACGTGTTGCCGTTGATGAAAACTCGATCGGGAAAGGTGTATTGGTCGTTTTGAATGAAGAAATCAGTGCTGCCCGTGAGGTTTGGAAGACTCATAATAGAAGGGTGGAGACTTTTCAATCGGCTGCTGGTTTCCTGGGGGTGGTTGATCCAGATCAGATTCGCTATTACCGGAACCCCATTCATCCGCATACTTATCAGGTCCCTTTCGAACTAGATAAGGTAACTGCTTTACCCAAGGTTGAATTAGTAATGGACTTCACTGGCTTTGATCCTGCTATTCTGACCTATTTTGCTGGAAAGGGCTTGGATGGCTTGGTCATTGGTTCGTTTGCGGGCGGCCGGATCAGTAGTGGGATGTTGGAAGGAATGAAGAGGGCCGCAGAGAAGGGCATTCCGTTGGTGATCGCTTCACAAGTACCAGAAGGACGTATTATCGGCTATCCGTCTTATCCATTTCCCGTGGTTTTTGCACCAGATTTAAGCCCTAAGAAGGCGCGAATTCTATTGCTATTGGCTTTGATGAAAACCCAAGACACTAAGGAACTTCAAACCTTCTTTGAACGTTATTGAGCAAGGTTCTGACTTACAAGTGTTATAGCAACACCCTTTCAGGAATAATAACAGTACAGTATAATGATAGATCAATTATTGGAAAAGGTAAAAGCTTATGTGTTAGAGGGTAAATTGAAACGAGCATTGTCTACGGTAGAAGAAGCGATTGACTTGATGCCAAGCCACGCAGAGTCGTGGGAAGAGAAAGGCCTGGTATATGACCAGATGAAAAACTACGAAGAGGCTATCGCAGCTTTTACCCAAGCCATAGTGCTGGATCCGAGTAGTTCTCATTACTTGAAGCGCCGAGGGAGGGCCTACTGTATGCTAGATAAATATGAGGAAGGACTTGCCGATTTTGACCAAGCTATTATCTTCAATCCAGGGGATGATGATGGCTATTATTTGAAAGCTTGTGTGCTGGGGGATTTGAATAGAAAAGAAGAAGCGATTGCATTTTTTGATCAAGCGATTTCATATAACCCATCCAACCTGAATGCTTATTACGAAAGGGGCAAGGAAAATAATGTCTTAGGGTTGTATAAAGAAGCAAAGGCCGATTTCGATCAACTGGGGGAAAAAGGAGGAAGTTTTAATGATTTTTATTTCCAAAAAGGGTATGCGCTCTACAAACTAGGGGACTTCGAGGAGGCTTTAGTTTTATTGGATCAGGAGATTACCAATGATCCTACTCTGGCTTCGTCCTACAGTATGCGGGCTCAAATTTCATTAGCACTCTGGGAAGAAGAAGAAGCACTATATAGTATTAATCAAGCGATTGGTCTAGCGCCGAATGTGGCTGAGTACTACGTAACGAAAGGTTATCTACTTCATGAGTTTGAGCGTCTCGAAGAGGCACTGCCAATTTATGAAGCTGCTATAGATTTAGACCCGTCCAAGGAATTGGCCTATACAAATATGGGATCTTTATTAGAGGATATGGGCCGATATAAAGAAGCGAAACAGGCTTGTTTGAATGCATTGAAGATCAATGGACTATCAGCTATTGCGCACAATAATTTAGGCTCAGCACAGATTAATTTAGGCGAATTCCGACATGCCATCCATTCACTTCAACGTGCTATCGAATTGGATCCAAACTATATTGCACCTCACTTCAACATGGGTAATGTTCATGATAAAATGGGCCATTACGAACAAGCTACTCAGGCTTTTAATCAAGTACTCTTGATGGATCCACATGACTATGCTGCCATGAATCGTTTGGATGAGGTGAAGGAGAAGTTGGAAGGGGGAGTGCGTAATAATGACAATTAAAATCAAAATAGGAATGATAATGTCATAGCCCTCGCTGTACTGGCTGCCACCTATCCTCGGCAATGACAAGAGAAAGCCAAGAATAGGTAGCAGTGACTATAGCGATTAAGCGGAATAGCTACATGGTTTTCTGCGCCTGCTTAACCATTTTCTTCCACAACTTACGTTGTTCCTTCATGGCCTTGACCTTATCTTCCGGATCGGTTCGGCATTCCAATAATATCCAGCCTTTATAATCGATCTGTGCCAATAGTTTTACTAATTCGGGATAGGGATATTCCCCCACATTTACTTCGCGGATATGTACGGTATCACCAAAACGATCTTTTACGAGATTAAAGTTGTGTTCGAGGCCATCGCCGAGGAGATCTTCCATATTGCAATTCCAACAGACTTTCACATTGGGGTGATCGGCTACATCCATGATAGCTTTCATGTGATGGAGTTCTTGCGTTCCTCTCCCGTGTACTTCTACGCGAATTTCTTGCCCATAATCTGCCGCGAACTTGGCGACTTCATTGAATGATTTTCCGATTTGTTCGATGGTTTTTTCCTGAGACACCCCCTTAGGAAAACCATTAGGCTTGACTTTTACACCTGTACCGCCGATATCATGACTCAACTTGATGAAATCTTTGGTGCCTTCAATCTCTTTCTTCACACGAGCGGCATCAGCATAGTGGTAGGCTTGGTTGGTACCCATACCTAGGCAAATTACTTTGCTATCGTCAAATTGTTTCCGGACTTCTTTGCGTTGAGCGGCAGAAAGTGCTCTTGTGACCGCATGCGCATGTTCGATGCGAAGTTCTACGCCGAGCGTTTTAGCCTTGGTGCAATTGGTGATGAGGGTGGGAAGGTCCCAATCTTTACCCCATAGGTAGGTGACCAAACCCATTTTCATTTGTGAACCGGGTTTGGGTAGGAGAGGAGGGCTGAAAGATAGGAGTGGACTCAGCGCAACACCTGTGCCTAGTACTTTGGTAAATGTACGCCTGGAAAGCGCTTGGTTCTTTTTCATGTTGTTGTTTTGATGCGTAGAAAATTATTTAACCTCATCGATCAATACCTTATCGGCTGTGGGCATTTCTTTAGGGATGGGCTGTGTCACCGCACCGGTAGCGACCCATTCGGCTGCTCTCTGAAAGCTAGTTTTGAAGCCTACACACAGTTGTGATTCATTGGCGTGACCTAGCGTCGTATGAAAAATGCGACCTAATCCATAATGTACCGTCATCAACATGGGTTCGTGGCGGCCAGTGCCACCTTGTGCTTTATCGGCAAAGGCAGTAGCTAAAATATGCATGTTTTTAGCCGGTCCACGTAACATGTCATAGAGTTCGTCATTGGCATGGAGCCATTCTTTGGGCATTCCTCGAGTGATCGGGTGTTCGGTATCTCGGGTTTTAACCACAAATGCATGCTGCTTACCGTGGTTACCTCCTTTCCCTGCTGTCTCATCTCTGATGATTTCACCTTCGTCATCTATATACACGTACGGACCATCTTTTTCCGTTCGGTTTCCCCAGCCGCCAAGTCCTATCATTTCGTTGTAGGCGGGCCATTTAGCGAAGGCATTATCGGCAGCATGTACGGAAACAAAACCACCACCGCCGTGGACGTATCGCTCGAAATCTTGCTGGGTAGCTTCGGGCCAATCCGCGCCATTATAATTGGAAACGACTACATCATAAGCGGCAAAATTAGGGCGGAAATCCCCCATCGGTTCTCCTTTAGCGGGGGTAGTGGCGACATCCACGATGAAACGCCCGGTCTCTTCTAGTTGGGCCTTCATAATGGGCGTAGTCTCTGGCCAGTTGCCATGGTTGTTTTGACCGTCTACGATCAAGGCTTTTAGTCGTTTGTTTAATAAACCTCTACCTCTTAGCCAGTCCTTAGCGACTCCGGGCCAGCCTTCGACATCTCCACGGCCCTCTGCAAAGGAGAAGCCATGTCCTCCCGATTCGAAAATATGCAGCGCCGCAGGAATACGGTGCTTGCGAAGCCCCAAATAATAAGCAACGCTATTTTCAGGAATAACGGATCTATCATTATCAGCATGGATCAATAAAGCAGGTGGAGTCTCAGCCGTAATTTGTTTTTCATTGGAATAATACGCCTCCATTTTTGCAGTAGGATTGGCGCCAATGATATTTCTTCTAGATCCCATGTGAGCGATCGTTGTATCCATTGAAACGACCGGGTACATTAAGATGGAAAAATCGGGGCGAGAGGAGACGCGATCTACCGCCAGACTAGCCTTTGCATCGCCTTCATCAAAATGGGTACTAGCCGTAGAGGCTAGGTGCCCGCCTGCTGAAAAGCCCATGATGCCGATGCGCTCAGGATCGAGTCGCCATTCTGTAGCCTTGCTGCGAACGAGTCGTATGGCTCGTTGTGCATCCATTAGCGCTACCTTATCATTGCATTCTTCTGATTCCCAGCGGGGAAGTCGATATTTTAATACATAGGCAGCCACGCCCATTTCGTTGAACCATTTGGCCATCCAGCTGCCTTCCCAATCCCAAGCCAATACGGTATAGCCTCCACCAGGGCAGATGACTACTGCCGTACCATTAGCGATGGACTTAGCCGGTAGATAGACCGCTATTTCAGGGTTTTGTACCTGGCTGATGCGCCTTTGTGAACCATTGTTGTTCTCTTTAACTTGTATTTCATTTTCACTGGCGCAAGGGATACCTTCTGGGAACAAAGGAAGGACCATATCTTGGGCGAGAAGTGCATAGGATAGACTACTGAAGAACAATAGCAGGAGTAGATTTTTCATATCTTGTTTTGTTGGTTCGCTGACTTGTTTAGTTGCGAGACTTCAGCCCTTCTGCGGATGTCGCAGGTAGAAAATACCTGCAACGGCGGATGCGGATGCTTAAGTCATGATGGATTTCACCACATGTCCATGTACATCTGTTAATCGGAAATCTCGACCCTGGAAGTGATAGGTCAATTTTTCGTGATCCATCCCCATTAAATGTAGGATGGTGGCTTGTAAGTCATGGGTATGAACGCGGTCTTTGGTACCTGAATAACCGATCTCATCTGTTTCGCCGAAGCTAAATCCTTTTTTCACTCCACCTCCTGCCATCCACATCGTAAAGGCCTCCTTGTGATGATCACGTCCTGCAAAAGGATTTGAAATCCCCCCTCTATTTTCCATCATCGGGGTACGGCCAAATTCTCCGCCCCAAACGACTAGTGTTTCTTCCAAGAGACCACGCTGCTCGAGGTCTTTTAGTAAGGCAGCCATCGGCTTATCTATTTCCTGGCATCGTTTAACGAAACCAATATCTAGTGCTTCGAATTGATTACTACCATGAGAATCCCAGCCTCTATGGAATAGTTGAATGAAACGGACATCTTTCTCCGCCAATCGCCGCGCTAATAAGCAGTTGTTAGCAAAAGAAGATTCGCCGGGCGTTGTGCCGTACATCTCGTGGATATAGTCTGGCTCATCGGAGATGTCCATGACTTCGGGTACGGTCATTTGCATTTTGAATGCCATCTCGTACTGGGCAATTCGCGTGACGATCTCTGGATCTTGGACCTCTTCGTATCGTTGTCGATTCAGTTCATTAATGGCTTCGATAGTACCTTTGCGAATATCGCGAGGCATACCATCTGGGTTATTGACATAGAGAACAGGTTCTCCTTTGGAGCGGCATTGCACGCCTTGAAATACGGTAGGTAAAAAACCGCTTCCCCAGGCGCTTTTACCGGCACTCGGGGCGGATTGTCCCGACACGAGTACGACAAAGCCAGGAAGGTTTTGATTTTCAGATCCCAAGCCGTAAGTCACCCAGGAACCCATGCTCGGGCGGCCCGTACGGGCATGTCCGGTATGCATGAACAATTGAGCGGGCGCATGATTAAATTCATCCGTATGCATGGCACGGAGGAAGGTTACTTCGTCTACGACCTCCTTGAAATGAGGTAAGCGATCGGAGACATAACTCTGTGTTTCTCCGTACTGACCGAAGTTGAACTGTGGGCCTAACATTTTGGGTACACCCGTAATGAAAGCGAAACGTTTTCCCTCTAACAAAGAAGGCGGACAGTCCAAGCCATCCAGCTTGTGCAATGCTGGTTTATATTCAAAAAGTTCTAGTTGGGAGGGGGCTCCTGCCATGTGCAGGAAAATCACTCGCTTGGCCTTTGGAGAAAAATGTGATTTTCGCACTTTTAGCGGATTAGCTAAATCTACCTGATCAGCCATCGCCATATTGAGCGGTGCGGAACTTGTATTTCCACAAGCCGATAGAGAAGATAAGGCCATCGCACCTAAGCTAAGCCCGCCAGCTTGTAAGAAAGAGCGGCGGGTCATTTCTTTTTCGTAAGCCTGTAGTAATTCGTTAATGAGCTTCATGCTTCTATCTTTTGAGGTGCTTTGACCACAAAAATGATCAAAGCAGACTTTTAACTCCGGGTTTATTCTCTAACTACAAATTCATCTAGATTCAGGATCACATTACTAACGACAGTCAGTGCTGCCAATTCAGGAGCATTACCTTCTTCTGATTGAGCCATTTGCTGGGCTTCGATCGGGTTGGCTTGATAGAAGGCGAGATTCTCGGCATAATGCTGGTTCAGAATATCTAGGGTGGTATCTGTAGGCGCTCTTAAAAGCGCTTGTTTATAGGTTTGTGTGAGTATAGCTTTGGTATCTTCTTTTTGGCTATCCAAGGATAGTTGGGCCAGGGCTCGGGCGGCCTCTACGTAGACGGTATCATTCATCGTAACGAGGGCTTGCAATGGCGTATTAGTAGGGATTCTTCTGGAAACGCAGTATTCTCGACTTGGACTATCAAAAGTCAAAAAAGAGGGATACGGACTAGATTTTCGCCAAAAAGTGTACAAGGCTCGGCGATATCTGTCTTCGCCACCGCTTTCTCTCCAGCGTAATACTTGTCGAATCACCTGCCAAACGCCGTCGGGCTGAGGAGGCATGACGCTGGGACCGTACATTTTTTCACTCAAAAGACCACTAACCGCTAAGGCCTGATCGCGTACTTGTTCGGCCGTTAATCTTTTTCGGTAGGCACGTGACCAATACCGATTGTTGGGATCTTTGGCCAGCGCCTCTTTGGAACTGGATGAAGATTGTTGATAGCTGCTAGATAAAACGATCTCACGGACCAAGGCTTTGACACTCCATTGTAAATCTTCTTGAAAGGATAGTGCCAACCAATCCAATAATTGAGGATGAGAAGGAAGCGTACCTTGCGAACCAAAATCTTCAACGGTTTCGACAATACCACGACCCATTAGTTCTGCCCAAAATCGATTAGCGATAACACGAGCGGTCAACGGATTTTCCGGACGGATTAACCATTTGGCGAGGTCCATCCGATCAGGCATTTCTTGCTTGGGTAAGGGCGACAAACTAGCCGGCACACCCGGAACGACTTCTTGGCCATGAACCAGCCAATTCCCACGCTCAAATACGTGCGTCTTTCGGTTCTGGGCTGAAGGAAGATCTTTCATGATCGGAGTCATGACTTGGGTCAGACTCGCTAAACTATCGGCCACTTTCTTTTGCTCCTCGGCGTATTGTGGCACTTTACTGTCGAAATGTATTTCCTGCAAGACGAAGTCTCTAGGAAATCGATCCTCCTGAGTGGTAAAATGGAAATAGAGATTCACCTTCCCGATAGATTCAATGGGAATCGCCGTGGTACCGCTGCCACTTAGTGGTGCACTACCTAATAAGGGCCCATTGATACTATCCTGATAGACCTGAACCAATCCTTGCTGTCGAATTGGGCTATGTTTTAACTGTATGCTAGCTGTATTTTCTAATTGGACCTCTCGGAAATTTAACCAGGCACCATTGGAAAATCGACGAGCTAGGTTATTGGCATCGATTTGTACTTTTCCCCAGTCTTCACAAAAGCCAGGGCGCCATACAGGGAAAAGGGATATTTTACGCCACTTATTCAGCTCCTTGCTGTCCATCTCATCTCCTGCTATCGCTATATCTGCTATGCTTTTGACCCATCGCTTGATTTTTGCCTTATCTGGCTTGGCGAAACTGGCGATATTGGGCGCATCATTTCTGGTATCCGCATCCTCCGTATTATTGAAGAATGCCATCGAAGTATAAAAATCTTCATGACGAATGGGGTCATAAGGATGGCTATGGCATTGGACGCAGGACATGGTCGTACCTTGCCAAACCTCCCATGTTGTATTAATACGGTCAATGACCGCTGCCACCCGGAATTCCTCATCATCCGTTCCCCCTTCATCATTGGTCATGGTATTGCGATGGAAAGCAGTGGCTAATAGTTCTTCTTCTCCAGCTTCTTCCACCAAGTCACCGGCTAATTGTTGTAAGGTGAATTGATCAAAAGGCAAGTCATTATTGAAGGCGTCGATGAGCCAATCGCGATAGCGCCAGATGCTTCGATAGGGATCTTTTTGATAACCTTGGGAGTCACCATAACGGGCGAGGTCCATCCACATGGCGGCCCATCTTTCTCCGAAGTGAGGCGAAGCCAATAGACGATCTACTACCTTTTCGGTGGCCGTTGGACTACTATCGTTCAAGAAATCCTGGAGTTCCTGTGTAGTAGGAGGAAGCCCAATGATATCTAGGCTCAATCTTCTAAGCAGTGTGGTCTTATCTGTGATGGGAGAGGGGGGAAGTTCATTTTCGTTCAATTTAGCTAAGATGAAATGGTCGATTTCATTGTTTAGCGGAAAGACAGCTTGTGCGCTTGGATTAGGTGGTGTTGGGCGTTTGGGTGGGATGTAAGCCCAGTGTTTGGCCCATTTCGCACCTTGGTTAATCCATTGGGTTAGGATTTGAATTTCTTTTGTTGAAAGTGGATCGGCCTCTAAAGGCATACGCAATTCCAGGTCTGTATGCTTGATGCGGCGGATCAATTCGCTGCCACTAGCATTCCCGGGGATAATAGCGGGTCGCTCAGAATCAGTTGGTGCAAAGGCATCCTCCTCAAAGAGAAAACTTAAGCCACCTGACGCTTTTACCCCACCATGGCAGGGCAAACAGTGCTGATTGAGGATCGGGCGGACATCAGTATTGAAGTCTACTTTGTCTGTCGGAAACAAAAGGGCTTTAATACCCCAGGTACCGATTAAAAGGATGCCCAATAAAAGCTGTCTCTTATACACATCTGACGCTGCCGACGAAGAGGATAGTGTAG
>OJCB01000900.1_pt1 | contig 10641 bp, 9 predicted proteins | sample 1591501 | NCBI WGS metagenome assembly OJCB01 (sample SAMN05416813, study PRJEB24817) | seawater metagenome | isolation source: Sea water | place: Canada:Atlantic | collected 2013-07 | reverse complement strand
TCTACACTATCCTCTTCGTCGGCAGCGTCAGATGTGTATAAGAGACAGGTCCTCATCATCCGGCGGCATGTCATGAGCCTTCACGTTGGCGACCGCCTGCTTCCATTGTCTGCGCGAGGTCGTGTTCCCGGGTTTCTTGAGAGCAGCTTCGAAGTTGAGTCCACCCTTCCTTTTCTTGCTGCCGTGACAGTTCGTGCAGTAGGTCTTGACGAAGGGGGCGACGCCATCCTTGAAGGATTTTTTGGCATCGGCCTGAAGCGCGGCGAATTCCTTGTCGTCGTCGATCTTCGGCTCCGCCAAGCAAGGCGCGGCAAGTGACGAGGCCAAGCCCAGGAGAGCAAGGGCGATCACGCTACTGCTAAACGTTTCGGGTTTTGTCATTCCATCCGCATTGTCGGCGGGCAAATCTATCGCACAAGTTCAACGATTCTGCGCCTCCGCCATCAGGTACCGCTTAAACCCTTTAATATACTGAGCGGAGAAAGCCTCAAGACTCGCGGCTCTTGACCGTCACGCCGTCCTTGACCCGGTCGCCGGGGTGGAGGATGACGTGTTCGCCTTCGGAGAGTCCGCTTTCGATCTCCGCTTCGATGCCGTTGTCCTGTCCCTTGGAGACGGGAGTGAGAACTGCGCGATTGTTCTCTACCTTGTAGACTGCCCAGCTCTTTGAGGCTTCGTCTTTAAACAGAGCACCGGAAGGAGTTTTGATCACTCCGTCTTTCTGCCAGACGACGACACGGGCTTCGACGCGGTAGCCGTCGCCAAGAAGGGTTCGCCCGGCAGGAATTTCCGGGTTGAGAGTCTTCTCTCCTTTGTCCTTCTCTTCGATAAAATCGGCGTAGACCCAGACTCGTTGCTCGTCGACTCCGAGGGCGGAGACCTTGGTGAAAGCGGAGGGCTCGACCCGGCGGATGTGGGCCTGCAACTCGCCATGACCGCCCCAGTTTTCCAGCTTCACCTGCTGCCCCGGTCGAATCTTGACGGCGTCCTCGGAGAGCACATCGATTCTGATTTCGAGATCGTCGGGATCACCGATTTCGATGATGCCTTCGGCGGCAGGAATCATGGTTGAGCTTTCCTTGAAACGCCGGAGAACAACTCCGTCGATGGGGGATTCGATTTCAAACTGGCGCCCCGTGGAGGCGTCATCGCTTGCGAGCGTGCGGGAATGAAGAAGGGCGGCCTTTGCCTGTTCCATTTCAAACTTGACGACGTCGAGGGCTGAGCTGGCGGCGGTGACATTGCTGCGTGCGATGCGGAGAGCATGCTCGGTGTCATCGAGAGTGGGCTTCTTAATATTGCCTTTGGCGAGGCGGTCCTGATCCCGTTCGAAATACCGCGTGGCTTTTTCAGCTTCCGCTTTTGCGATCTCGACCTGGCTGAGGGCTCTTTTGTGTGAGGCTTCAGCGGCTTTGACGCGGGCCTCGGTCTGCGCCTGGGTTCGGACATCGAGCAGGCCGGGTTCACCCGGGTCTATCGCGGCGATGACCTGGCCTTTGGAAATACTGTCGCCCGGCTCCAGTTCGACCCGGACGAGGCGACCGGAGAGCGGGGCGGAAATGAGATAGGGCTCGCGGATCCGGGTCTCTCCATCCTCGTCGACAGTGATTTCCAGCGTGCCCTGCGAGATGGTTGCGACATCTACCTCCACTGCCTGGGGTCGCATCCCCATCCAGATGAGCAGGGCGACGACGACGAAAGGCAGCGACCATCGCAGGCGCTTGCCGAATTTCGATTTGGATGCGTTGGCACTCATGAGTTTAGGGAAAGAAAAGGGATAGGGACGGTTGCTTCAAGTGAGAGATTGTTCATTCGCGTGATTTTAAAACGGCGACCATGTCGAGATGATCGACCCCGCGCCGAACCATCAATCCGGAAAACAGGGCAGCGAGGGAGATGACGATGGCAGCGAAGGAAAAGGTGCTTGGGTTGACGACCAGCGGAATGCGATAGAGTTCGGTCTCCAGGGCGGTGGAGATGAAGAGGCAGAGGCCGTAACCGATTGCGAATCCAACGGGGATCGCGCAGCAGGTGAGAAAGGCAAGCTCGCCGAGCAGGATGGAAGACACTTCGCCCCGGGTAAAGCCGATCACTCTCAGCGTGGCGAGCTCCCTCCCGCGTTCGGAGAGGGCAACGCGGGCGCTGTTGTAGACGACTCCGACGGCAATGACGCAGGCAAAGGTGACGTTGAACATCCGCATCCGAAGCAGGTTCTCGGCGAAGGATTCCATGAAGCCTTCCACCGCGACGCGCTGTAGAGTAACGCCCGCTACCACCGGGGTTTCTTTCAGTTCTCGAAAGACGGCATCATCTCTTCCGGACTCGATCGTGATGCGCGCGCCGGAAACGACGGGTGGTTCCCGCATCAGGTGGTTTAGAGCGCGGAGGTCCATGTAGGCCGCGGTTCCTGCAAAATCGTCGACAAGACCGACAACGGAGGATTTTCGTGTCGGGCGTTCTCCCTCGAGAACTTCGATGGTCACCGTGTCGCCGGTGTGGATGTGAAGAATTTTTGCGAGGGCGGCGGAGAGAACGAGTCCCTCGGAAGGCAGGGGAACTTCGAGGGCCTCGGAATCGAGCAGGCGAAACAGATCGCGTTGTTCACCGAGACCTTGAATAGCCGTCTGTCGGGAAAACTGTCCGTAGCGCAGCCTGACAGGAACAGAACGGAAGGGTTCAACGGTGCCGACTCCTTCGACGTGCTTCAGGCTGGAGAGGGCCCGACTGGGGACAGCTTCGTAAAAAGTGACGGTGGCATCCTGCCTTTCCTGCAATCCATACTGAAAGTCGATCATGTACATCACGGCATCTTTCCCGAAGTTTCCGACGATGAGAATGGCGCAGGCAAAGGCGATACCCAAAGTCGTCATGGCAGCCTTGGCGGGACGCCGGGTAAGTTCCCGCAGGATCATCCTGGGCACCTGGCTGAGGATCTTGTGCCAGCCGAGGCGCTCGATCAGGGACGGCTCGTAGTTCGGAGGTGGCTCGGGGCGCATCGCTTCGGCGGGAGGAATGCGAATGGCGCTGCGGACGGCGGCGAACACGCCGATCATTCCGGAGAGGAAACTGAGACCGACGCCGACTAGCATGATGCGAATATCGACGCGGAACAGGGTCGTGGGGAAACGGTAGAATTCGTCATACATGCTCGTCATCGATCTTCCCATGTAGCTGCCGAGAATGCAGCCCATGATGGATCCTCCGGCGATGATGAGTCCGATCAGACCGGCGTAGTGGAATCCGATTTCGCGGTTGCTGTAACCGAAGGCCTTGAGAGCGGCGATCTGTTCCCGTTGCAGGGTGAGGAGTCGACGCAGAGCCACGTTAAGGAGAAAGGCGGCAACGCTGAGAAAAATCGAGGGAGGAATCAGGCTCATTATCTGGAGCTGTTTCAACTCATCGGAAACGAAGCGATCAGAAATATGCAGATCCCTCGCGAATGCACCGAGACTGCCGTAGGGGGCGAGGATGCGATCGAGACGCCGAATCACTTCTTTCTCATTGGCTCCCGGCAGCAGGGAAAGAGCGATGTCGTTGAAGGCACCCTCCATCTCGAAGGCTGCTTCCATTTGTCGGCGGGGCATCCAGAAGATGCCGAAACGTTTGTCGTCGGGCCACATACCGCCAGGCTGAATAGTCGTGACGTATTCGGGCGACATACCGACGCCGACGATAGTGAGGGTCTGGAGTCGGCCGTTCATGACCCCCTCGATTTTGTCTCCGGGCTGAAATCCGTTTTCCGATACGAAGGCTTCCTCGGCGAGGACTTCCCCGGTTCGCAGGGGATCGGGCAGTCTCCCCATGAGCAGGTGGATGTCGTTCAGAACCGGTTCGCCCCGGTCGGGATAGGAGATCAGTTTTCCGACGGCCGGTTCGAGCAGCCCCGGGACGTCGAGGGTGACCCCTTTGATGATGCGATCCTGGACTTTGGCGACACCGGGAATATCGGCGATCCGATCGGTGATTGCGTTGGGCGCGCGCTTCAGCGTGCTGAAGACTTCTGAGAAACGGTACCGCTCGTAGTAGGTCTCGCGCGCTGACTTGAGAGACCAGAGAGTCGACTGCGCACCGATGAACACAGCTATTCCGCATGCGATGACCGCAGCGATCGCTATGGCCTGCCCACGCATGTGGAACAGGTCGCGGAAAAGCTTTCGGTTGAGGGCGCGCATTTTACCTTACCAGTTCAGTTCCTTTGCCGTTATGACCGTGTCGTTTTCCTCAACAGATCCGATCTGCCCGTCGTGCAGGCGAATGACGCGGTGGGCCATCGCCGAGATGACACTGTTGTGGGTGATCACTGCCGTCGTCGTTCCCAGTTCTTTGTTCACATTGTCGATCGCCTCAAGCACTTTGATTCCAGTTTCGAGATCGAGCGCTCCGGTTGGTTCGTCGCAAAGAAGGACATCGGGTTGTTTGGCAATGGCCCGGGCAATCGCGACCCGTTGCTGTTCTCCTCCAGACATCTGGGAGGGGAAATGGTCCATGCGCTCTTCCAGATCGACGAGAGCGAGCGCGTCCTCCGGTTTCATCGGGTCGTTCGCGATCTCGGTGACGAGGGCCACATTTTCCCGAGCGGTGAGAGAGGGGATCAGGTTGTAGAACTGAAACACGAAGCCGACGTGCTCCCGCCGATAACGAGTCAATTCCGACTCGGAAAAGTCCGACATTTTCTGGCTTCGATAGAACACTTCGCCGGAGGATGGGACATCAAGGCCACCGAGTATATTCAGCAGGGTCGACTTCCCGCTCCCGGAGTGACCGAGCAGGACGATGAGTTCGGATTCATAAAGCTGAATGTCGACTCCCCGTAGGGCGTGAACGGAGACTTCGCCCATGTGATAGACCTTGGTCAGGTCGCGCGCCTCGTAGACGAGCTCGGCATCATCGGGAACTGGCATGAGAAAAGGGGCGAATGAAATCGAAGAAACCCTTATTGGTACTGTGGCGCTATTTTGCCCAATCTCAAGCTTCACGAGTCGGGGTGCCCCTTGTCTTTTGTTTAGACAGGTGTGTTTCGCGGCCAAATCCTCTCACTCAACTCGTCGCTTGCTTTCATCTTCCAATTCGTGTGAGTTGAAGCCATAACTCAATGCATCCCTATCTCGCTATTTACATCCATCATCTCGATCCCTTTGCGATTCAGTTCACGGAGACTTTCGGGATTCGTTGGTACGGACTCGCTTATGTCGCCGGATTTCTGGCCGCGTTTTTTCTGATCCAATGGTTCGTAAAATTGAAAGCCTCAGAACTGAAGTCTGCTCAGGTAGCTGATTTCATTACATGGGGTGCGATTGGAGGTGTCATGCTCGGTGGGCGCATCGGTTACATGTTCCTTTACAATTTCGATGCTTTCCGGAACAACCCGCTCATCTTCTTTGATATCATGGGAGGGGGAATGGCGAGCCACGGCGGGATCATCGGGCTCTGTATTTTTGCCTACATCTATTCGAAAATCACCAAGCTTTCGTGGGCAGGACTGGGTGATAATCTTTGTACAGTGGTGCCGGTAGGCCTTTTCTTCGGGCGGATTGCAAATTTCATAAATGGCGAGCTTTACGGCCGTGAAACGACTTCGTCGCTGGCGATGAAATTTCCCGATGAGTTGAGCGAAACGGTAAAAACGGGGGGAGGAGAATTCTGGTGGTTGCCCCTGGAGTCCCTACAGAATTTCACGGTCAAAGTGAAAGACATCGCTCCGGAGTTGAAGGTAAATGTCGAGAACCTGATTGCCAAGGCCAAAGTGGAAAATTGGGATCCTCATCGCTCAGTGGTTGAGAAAATCGTCGAGGTATCCAATGCGAATCCGGAGGTGAGGGAGCAGCTCGGTGAGCTTTTGACTCCGCGACATCCGTCCCAATTGTATGAAGCTGCGGTCGAGGGCTTGCTTCTTTTTGTCATTCTTCTCGCGGTGCGTTTGAAGTGGAAAAATCTCTATCACGGCATTTTGACGGGTTTGTTTTTCCTTCTTTATGCCATCGGGCGGATCATCTGTGAGCAATTCCGCGAACCGGACTCCTCCCTGATTGGCCCGCTGACAAAAGGGCAGTTTTACTCGACTTTCATGGTCGTTGTTGGAGTGGCCTTCATTGTCTGGGCCTTAAAAACGAAGCGCCGGAACCGGCTGCCAGGCGAATAATGACCCCGGTCGGGCACTCTCTTGCCGGGCTTACTATATTGGCGGCGCTTGTTCCGCTTCGCTGGGGCTGAGATCGGAGGCACCGCCACGGTCATTTTTCGCTGGAAATTAACTACCATGTCCGGTTCCAAAATTGTTTTGGAAATCGAGATTAGGATTTAGAAATTCCTCCAACTGGTGCTACTTTCAGCGCCTTCGGTGACCCCGAACGAATTATGAGCAAACAGCAGGACGGTGCCAGCAGTTACAAAGACACTCTCAATCTCCCGGAAACGGAATTTCCGATGCGGGGAGATTTGGTGAAACGTGAGCCTTCGCGGCTTGAGAACTGGGAAAAACAGGATCTCTACGCGAAGATTATTGAAAAGCGTAAGGCTGCTGGTTCCGAGGATTTCATTCTCCATGATGGCCCTCCGTTTGCCAACGGCGACGTCCACATGGGCACGGCCCTCAACAAAGTGCTCAAAGATCTCGTGATCAAGAGCAAGACGATGGCGGGATATCACTGTCCCTACATCCCGGGTTGGGATTGTCACGGTCTTCCGATCGAGTTCAAAGTTGTCAAAGAGTCCCGCGGTCTTGAGCCTGCGGAAATCCGCCGCCGCTCCGAGGCTTTCGCCCGTGAATTTATCGACATCCAGCGAAAGTCATTTCGCCGTCTCGGCGTGCTCGGTGACTGGGAAAACCCTTACCTTACCCTTTCTCCGGAATACGAAGCCGACATCATCCGGGTTTTCGCGACGCTCGTGGACAAGGGGCTTGTCTATCAAAGCAAGAAACCGGTGCAATGGAGTTACGGCGCCCAGACTGCATTGGCGGAAGCCGAAGTGGAATACGAGGACCGCAAAGATCCGGCCGTTTTTGTAAAGTTTCCGCTCACGACCGGTGACCTTGCTGGAAAGTCGTCGCTCGTGATCTGGACGACGACACCCTGGACCTTGCCTGCAAACCTCGGGGTCGCCTTGCATCCCCGCTTTATCTACGTGCAGGGCGAGTTCACCCATGGGGAAGATGGCCGCGTCGAGAATTTGATCATCGTCAAAGAGCTGGTTGATAAATTTACCGAGAAAACCGGCTTCGCGCCTTCCGGTGACCTCGAGGAATTCAAAGGGGAGACGCTAGAAGGTGAGGAAGCTCAGCATCCGTTTCTCGATCGGACTTCCAAAGTGATCCTGGCAGAGTTCGTCACGACCGAAACAGGAACGGGCGCGGTTCACATCGCTCCCGGTCATGGCTCGGATGACTATGTTGCCGGGCAACAAAACAATCTTGGCCTGCTTTCGCCGGTCGATGATGACGGAAACTTCACCGAAGAAGTCGGCGTGGATTTCCTGGTTGGTGAGCATGTCTTCGAAGGCAATTTCAAGATCATGAAGCTGCTGAAAGAGAAGGGCGTTCTCCTCGGCAAAGAAAATTATAAGCACAGCTATCCGCATTGCTGGCGCTCGAAGACGCCGATCATCTTCCGTTCCGTCCCTCAGTTTTTCATCAAGATCGATGACCTTCGTGATACCGCTCTCAAAGAAATCGACAAGGTGGACTGGCTGCCTCATTGGGGCCGGAACCGTATCTTCGGAACTGTCGAGTCTCGTCCTGACTGGTGTATCTCCCGACAACGGACCTGGGGAGTTCCGCTTCCGGTTTTCTATGATGCCGAAACCGGCGTGCCTAACATCGACGCCGATGTCGCCCGCAAAGTTGCCGAAATCACCGAAAACGGAGGAACGAACCTCTGGTTCGAGCACGACGATGCCTGGTGGGCTGAGAAGCTCGGATTACCTGAAGGAACGACGCGCTGCAAAGATACCCTCGATGTGTGGATTGATTCGGGCTCAAGCCATGTCGCAGTGATGGATCGCCATCCGGAGTTGCACACCCCGGCTGATTTGTATCTGGAAGCCACGGATCAACATCGCGGCTGGTTTCAAAGCTCGCTGATGCTCAGCGTCGCGGTTCGGGAACATGCGCCTTATAAGACGGTGATGACTCACGGTTTCGTGGTGGATCAGGACAAAAAGAAGATCTCCAAGTCAGCTGCGAAGGCTGCAGGAAAGCCGGTCGACGCCGCATATTTCTACGACAAATACGGTGCGGATATTTTGCGCCTCTGGGTCAGCAGCGTGGATTGGCAAAACGAAGTGCCTTTCGGTGAAGACCTTTTCAAGCAAACGGCTGAACCCTATCGCCGTTTCCGCAACATTCTCCGGATCCTCCTCGCCAATCTCAACGATTTCGATGTAGAGAAAGATGCCGTCAGCTATGACGAATTCACCCTGATGGATCGATGGATCCTCGAGCGTCTCAACCGCGTCGTCACCGAGTGCCGCGAGGCTTACGCCAAATTTGAATTTCGGAAGGTATTCAATACCATCAATCAGTTTTGCGCGGTCGACCTGAGTGCACTCTATATCGATATCACCAAAGACTTGATGTATTGCGACGCCACCGATTCAAACCGTCGCCGCGCTACTCAGACAGCGATGCATCGTGTCTTCGATTCACTCGTCAAATTGCTCGCACCCATCCTTGCCTACACCGCCGACGAAGCGTGGGAGTTTGCCGGAGGAAAAGAATCTGTTCACCTCGAAGTTTTCCCCGAAGCCGATCCGGATTTTATCGGTGACGAAGCCATCGAAGAAGTCGAACAACTCACCCGTCTTCGTGATCTCGCCCAGATCGCGATCGATGCGGCAGTGAAGAATGAAGAGTTCAAAAAACGGGAACGCGCCGCAGTGGTGTTTCATCTTCCGGCCAATGATCCGGCAAGGGATTTGGTAGAGACAGAAGACGCTCTGCAATTCGTGATGGTCAGCTCGATGGAACTCGGAGCCGATGCCGACGAAGCCGTCGCCCAGGTTTTTGCGACAGAGGATGAGGAATGCCCGCGTTGCCGACGCTCCATTCCTGCCGCACCCGATAGCGAGCTTTGCGAGCGCTGCGCGGATGTGGTTTAGTGCCGGCGTCGTAGTATAACACCGGTAGTGCTTAATAATGATCAGGTCTGAATTCAATCCGAAGGAAGAGCCGTACGCGGTTGCTGATCTGACATATGACGAATTGGTCGAGATGATCACAGATGTGAGCGATCCCGATACGGACGATGAGGTCTGCTCTTACTACGCTGGCATAATTGAATGCACACTGCCCGGAGCGAATCTATCTGATCTGATCTATTGGCCGAACGAGTGGTTCAATGATGAGGCGAAGATTGACATCGACCTGAGCCCAACAGAGATTGCGAACTACATTCTTGCCTGGACGGAACGGAAGCTGGAGGGGTCGGAGGAAGTAACTCTACCAGCGATTCCGGCGTCCAAACGTTCCGGGCCGCCGCCCGTGATCTAACGCTATCATTGAACGAAAATCGAAGGCCGAGTCGGCGATACAGAGAGCGATTCGCATCAGTCTGGTGAGTTTGACTCTGTGCTGGCATACCTATACCTTTCCCCTCATGAAGAAGCTTTTCCTTTGCCTCAGTCTCCCGCTGTTCATTATTGATCAGCTCAGCAAACTGTGGATTGTAAAGACCTTCCCTGCGCCGCCGGGAGGAAAATTCATTGAGGTGATTCCCGGCTTTTTTAACATTGTGCGGGTTCACAATACGGGGATGGCATTCGGGATGTTGAACGGAACTCCTTACGCTAATGTTCTATTCTGCCTGATCGGAATCGTTGCGATCACCTTCATTGTGGTGCTGTGGAAGAAAGGGGCGTTTCCTGATAAGATTTCCAAAGTGGCCGCGGCTCTGCTTGTCAGTGGGATCATGGGGAATTTCATTGATCGCATTCTTCCAGGTCGCGGCTATGTCGTCGATTTTCTGGATTTCCAGCCTCCCTTTTATGAGATGATCGATGCCTCGGGGCATTTTCCCTCATTCAATGTCGCGGACTCCTGCATTTGTATTGCCGCAGGGCTGCTGATTGTTTCTGCGTTTCGTGCGCCGAAAGAGGAGAAGAAGAAAAAAGCAGAGTAACCCGGGGCGGAAATTTTCTGTAAGTCCGCTCGATCGCTGCCTCTGGACGAAGCTTTCACTTCGGCTTATGTTTGGATATCAATGACTTCGAAAACTCTCATCACTCTGGCGTGTTTGTTTGCGATCGCATTTGCCCTTCTGGGTTTAGGGCACTGCGGCTACGGGAAGATCGACTCAATGCTCACTCTGGAAAACAAGGCGGCGTCGATTCGCGAGGAATTCCCCGGTGTTGAGCACATTGAAATAGGAACTCTTGCACTGTTACTGGATGGGGATTCGAGCAATTCCATTTTGCTGGTCGATTCGCGATCGCCTGAAGAATACGCTGTCAGCCATATTCCAGGGGCAGTGAATCTGGAAACATTGGAGGCAGTAAAGGCGCATCTGGATGGCAAAGCCGATCCTCCTTCAGATATCATTGCCTACTGCTCCGTTGGCCAGCGTTCAGCAATTCTAGCGGATCAGTTGAAAAAATCAGGATTTGAAACTGTCTCTTATACACATCTGACGCTGCCGACGAAGAGGATAG